>Ga0315287_10000230_pt1 | contig 50008 bp, 54 predicted proteins | sample YL17G11_0_MG_FD_205037 | JGI IMG/M metagenome (GOLD analysis project Ga0315287, IMG submission 205037) | Sediment microbial communities from Yellowstone Lake, YNP, Wyoming, USA - YL17G11_0 | ecosystem: Environmental > Aquatic > Freshwater > Lake > Sediment | place: USA: Wyoming | collected...
CTAGATAAAGTAAAATGGCTAAAATTAGCCAATGTAATATAGTTCGAATCTCTTGTGGCCTGCCAATCGCGAGTGAGCCCTTGTCCTTCGAAGAAGGAGAAGGGTTCCTTCGCTAGGTAGAGCGCTCTTCGCTCACGCACGACCGGGTTCGCACAGATCGCATGAAGAATCTGCCGGCGAGCCCTGCTTGCGCCGGGCGGCCAGTCTCGATCCCAAGGCTCTCACCCACCCCGCCAGCCTGCCCGGCCATTGACGGCGTCCCGGAGGGCGCGGGCCTTGGCCCGGGTCTCGGCCATGCGGATCAGGTGCGGGACGATGAAGCTGTTGACATTCTCGGGGCTGGCATCACCCAGACCCTCGAAGACCCCCTTCGAAGTCTCGACTTCGGCCTTGGCGATGGCCACCTGGCCATTGTCGCCAGCCGGAATCTGGAGCAGCGCCGTCTTGACGCGCACGAGGCCCTCTTCGTGGGCCTTGGAGAGCAGACCTTGGTAGGTCACGACCTCCTTGGCACCCACGACTCGGCCGGTGCGGTCCTTGATCTCGATGGTGCGAATGAGCGCAGATTCGGCCTTCATGGGAAGGCCTCCTTGTAAGGGGCGGGAGTTATTGCGAGGTCGGAGGTGCGGCAGGAACAGAACGAAGCGTAGCGAGCGGCGCAGACGTTGCGTAGACAGGTGGAGTCACCATGGCGCACGCAAGCTGTGGATATTGCAGGTATGTTCGCCTATTGAACATGGCTGTATACTGATAATGACTACACCCTCAAGGCAATGACCGACAGCCCACAACCACCGCCGCCTCCCACGCTTGATGCCTTTGAAGCCTTCATGCGCCCGGGCCAGAAGGAACATGACTGGGTCCTCGTAGAACGCAAGAAGGACCTGCTGCGATATGAGGAGACGATTCCAGCCGCCAATGGCAGCTGCTTCCTGGCAGGTATCCTCCTCATCCTAGGTCTCATCCCGGGCATCCTCTACGTTGTCTTTGCACGACATCCCGCCGCGACGCATCGGTTGACGGTCGCCCTTCAACCTGACGGTACTCTGAGTCCCTCGGGCGACCATGAGGGCCTAAGAGTCTTCAAACAGTTCATCGATCCAGTCGGATTCAACCGTGCCCTCACGCAAAGAAGGGTGGTCGTGGCAGTAGTCATTGTGATCGCAGTGATCGCCCTCTTCTGGCTCGGTTCGCGTTAGGAAGTGGCTATTCCTCACCCGCTTGAACTGGGTGTGTTTTGGTTGAGCGAGGGAGTCCGAGCGTGAGGCTTAGTGAAGGCACCTTGTGCTGCCTTGGCGAGCGCGAGCGCGTCGAACATGTGCAGCCAGTACTTGTCCTGCGCTCGCAGACCCGCGTCATTCGCTTGCTGTGCATGTCACCGTTGACACCACTTCCAAAACTCGGCATCATAGTGATGCACTAACCACCACACATCATGATTCAGATTGTTCAAGCATCGCGGCCAGCTGTAGAGGTAGATCATGCGATGTCCGGAAGCTCCCTTGACGCAAGTAAGGTACGGGCCGACAAGGCTTTGTATGCGGTGCTCGTTAAGGCACACCGCGCCAACTTAGACCGCTATCTCGCTGCACAGGACACACACAAGCCGGCGTCCGTGAAGGAGGCGCCCCACGACCCGATCATCACGTTTGATGGACCACCGTCGAGACTCCTAGAAGCCTTTGACCGCGTTCGCCCATACGTCTACGAGCACGCGGGGACGCTATACTGCTTCAAGCGCGATGCTACGCAGTTTGCCGATGCCATCATCTGGGAGTTCGAGTTGAACGACGTTGTTGCTTCACTCGAGGGCGCGCTCTTCGCTAAGGACAATTGGCGCACGAAGCGGGCACGTCGTCGCTGCACAGTTGCATTCAAGACGGCCGTGTAACTATCGCGCTCACTCGTCACTGACTTGATTGTGCAGGTAATGTTTGCGTTGACGATGTCGCGGCCAAGCATAGGCCCATGGCCGTTGGCGCGTGTCTAGGATTGTGTTGCACATCTTACCGCTACGCTCAGCGCGAGCGCATCGAACATGTGCAGCCAGTATTTTGCGCGTGGTGCCAGGCCGAGAGCCGCACGGGCCGGTCGCTGGGGTAGAAGGGGCGCTCTCCATTTCGGAGCGTGTGCACGCCATAGGCGAGCAGATCGCGGTCACGAAGAACGGCGAAGCCCATCTCCTTTGTGCCTGGATCAATGCCGAGGATGGTTTGGGGTTGCATAGTAATACTGTGTAGGTGCCCTCCCGAGAGCTGCTCGTCGGGGGTCCCTTGTACTACCGAATCCGGGTAGAGGCTGAGCGCTGCCTGCAGAGCCTCCTCATTGCCCGGTTCACCCAGGGCGCGTTGGATCTTCGCGACTGTAAAGAAGCGTGTTGGCACAACCGCGGCGGGCGGTGGCTCCGGGCCTTCCGGACGTTTGATCGTGACCTTGACCTTGCCGTTCAGGCGCACCGCGTCGAGGTAACCGGCCTTCCGCAGATGCCCGAGCCAGGATCGGACCGTCCCTTCGGGTAGCCCCATGTCCCGCCCGATCGCCGCGGGCTCCACCTCGAAGGTGTCAGCCCCGACCGGGAGCCGGGCCAAGAGGTCGAGGTAGAGCCAGAGTCCTGCGCGCATGCGTCGCAGGTGGTAGGCCCAGCTCCAGGCCGTCTTCGACTTCGCGGCCCGGGCGCCGGAGACGTTCCGTACGGGCACCCCGGTTCAACAACGGATGATTCTCGAGGCGGCAGGTTTGAACTACACCCTCACCTCACGCAAAGTGGCTCTAACATGGAACAAGCCGCTCAATCTCGTGGCGAGAGCGGCGGCTTATTCCATCTGGTCGGCCCAAAGAGACTCGAATTTTAATTTTCTTAGGAATTCAGCAAAACCGTGGGAGGCCACGATTGTTTTACGACACTAGAGAATTACGTCTTGTTTTTCTTACTGCCTTATCTGTTGACATATCATCTTCCTCCCTATATACTCCCCCCACTTCCACAGACCATCGGCCCCTCGCCAGGATTAAGACAAAGGGGGATAATTGGTAAGCCAACTAGCCAGCCGATCGAGGAAAGTAAGCCAGCGGTTTAATCGCTTGGGTCTAACTGTGGAAGCACCACAGTTTTTAACTAATTCACTATGGTCCCGTTAGAAGATTTCTCTACAAGAAATCCTAACGCCTGACTGTAGAAAACTTATTAAGTATATCTTCTAACGGGATGGCAAAATCTAGACAAGTTAAAGAACAAACCCTGACCGCGGTGCAGAAAAAATTCGCCACCATGAAAGCTGTTGTCTTTACCCATTATCAGGGGCTGACCGTTAAAGAAGTGACAGAGCTACGTAACCAATTACGTCAGGCTGATGTTGAATTGATGGTCATTAAAAAGACGCTCCTGCGCCGGGTTTTAAAAGAGGCTAATTATGATCCGACCATTGTTGAGCAGCTGCCCGGCAGTGTCGCTTTAACTTTCGGTTATACCGACGAAGTATTACCAGCTAAATTACTCTACACCTTCGGTCGGACACATGAACCGATTAAACTAGTTGGTGGAATTGTTGATGGTAAGTTTTTAGCCGCCGAACAGGTCAACGTTCTGGCCAAGTTACCGAATCGTGAAGAATTGATCACTCAGACTATTTGGACGATTAAGGCGCCATTAACCGGGCTAGTTAATGTCTTGGGTGGAACATTGCGTAGTTTAATTAATTTATTAATTGCATTGAAGGATAAACAACCCGTGACGGCCGCCTAGATAGGCCGACCGGGAAGAAAGGAATTTTATGTCTGACGAACAATCAAAATCAGTCGAGGTGCCAGCCAAGTTTCAGGGTCTGGTCGAACAAATCGAAAAGTTATCCGTCCTTGATCTGGCGGAACTAGTCAAAGTCCTGGAAGGCAAGTTCGGGGTTAGTGCCGCCGCGCCGATGATGATGGCGGCCGCTCCGGCCGGTGCCGCCGAAGCCGCTGAGGAAAAGACCTCGTTTAATGTTGAACTAACCGCCACTGGCAGCAATAAGATCGCGGTTATCAAGGTCGTTCGCGAAGCGACCGGTAAGGGGTTGAAGGACGCCAAAGATATGGTTGACGCGGCACCCAAGATGATCAAAGAGGGCGCGACCAAAGAAGAAGCGGAAGCACTCAAAAAGCAGCTGACCGAAGCGGGCGCGCAGGTAGTACTTAAGTAAACTTATTTCCACCAAACATGCCGGGTAGCCAACCAATCCGGCCTGTTTTGGTTATCTTATTAAACCGACCTGATAGACGCTTGTGCCGTTAAGCACGTAAGCCATTTTGCCGGCTTCATCAGCGACCACATCCCGCAAGTCAGTCCAACTGTCGGAGGTGTATTGATCGAGAAAGGAGCCGTCCTTATCATAAACCAGAAATCTCTTTTGGCCCGGTTCAAGCAGATAGAGGTAGTCGCTGCTGGCGTCTGTCCAAAGTCGTGTGATATCGACCGCCACCGGTGTGGCCGGCTGCAGCTGCCAGTCACTGCGTCGACCGCTGAAATATTGTTCGACGACTGATTTGGGTTGGAGGACATAAATTGAACCGTCCACCACCGCTGCCCGCGCCGAATTAAAAGTGGCCGGTTCTTTTAACCACGAAACGCCGGCCCCCAAGCTGGCCCCACCGCGGGTAAAACGGAGTAGGTCGTTATGGCTAGTATTCAAAATATACAGGCGATTCTGAAAGACCGACAATGATTGTGCTTGCGGATTCTGTTTCGGCCAGCTGGCGTCATATGGTTTCCAGGTATTTTTCACGACATCAACCTCAACAAAGCCATCACGATCAGTCACGAACATGACGGTGCTGGTGCCACTCACCGCACCGGTTTGTGGCGCACCGGTATCGAGCGTATTGTTGATAACATTAGGCGTGGCGCCTGGTTCTAAGCTCGTGCTGACTAAAGTGCTGGTGGTCGGATCGTATAGGGCCAAGTGGTCGCGTAATAAATAAATTTGCGTCGGCGAAACAGTCGGTACGGTCGGGGCCAGGTTAACTAGCGTAGTCGGGTTAGTGACGACTGTTTGATGGGCTAATTGCTGCTGCAATCCTGCTAAATCGGCGACCAACGGGGCCCGGCGGGTTTGATCAGCCTTGGAACGATTCGGTAGAGTGGTTAGCAGCTTTTCGATCTCGATCACTTTTTGTCGGGCGGTGTTTTCGCCGCCATATAGCAGCGCTGCCCGAGCTTGATCAAGGTTGTTTTGAATATCATTCACGACCGTGGTAATCTGGTCGCCGCGAGCGGTCGGGGAAGGCCGTGACCCATGAGCGAGAGTGGTGGACAGAACGATAATGAGTCCGACCGCCGCGACTAGTAATAATTGTTGTAACCTTGGAAGTCGCTGCCCCCACACTACCAGTCCGGCCAGTCGCTGACGCCAGCCAGTATGAACGGCAGGAAATTTTGGGGTCGTTGATACTGATCGAAGCGGTGAGCGTGGGCGCCATTGCCGGACCAGGGCGACAGCGTGAGCTTTGATGGCCTGGGTCGAACGCCATAATTCATTTTGCCGGGATTGATCGGTCTCGGATGACGGCGTTGGTTGGACCGGTGAGGATAATGTCGTGGGCACAATCCGGCGTGGCGGTTGACGAAAAATAACCGTCCGGACTAACTGGCTGAACGCTAACCACGTCCGGCGACTAATATCACGGACCGCCGGCCAGACTGATGGGGCTAGGAGTTGTTCGGTGGTGCGTTCGCGGGTAATTAATTCTTCCATCGACATCTGCGGCGCGGTTCGACTGGGCGACTTCCAGCCCACCGCTAAACTATTTTTCGGTGCTGGTTCGGCTTCGGCCGTTAGTTCAATCACTAATGCGGCAAATGAAGTCTCCCCGCCAACACCCAACAAAGTATTTTCCAAATTTCGAACCGTCTCGGCCGGAGCATGATCGAGGAGAAGCCGGCGCATTTTTTCCACTGAAAAATAATCAAGTACGGATGGACTGCAAAACAATAACCGGTCACCATTTTCGACTTGACCGCTGACCAGGTTGGAAAAAATACGGAGTGGATTTGGTTTAGCGCTGGCCTGCTGATCGAGTATCGGGTACATCCGTTCGTGCCGTAGCAAATAAGCAACCACTTGCCCGACCGAAGTGACGACTAAATGCTGATGTCGCAACACGCCAATTAAAAGATGCGCGTGATCGATCCACTGGTTAACCCCTTCCAATATCAGTTGATGAAGCCGATGGTTGGTATGTTGCAGGGCGGCTTCAAAAGCCCGTTCGACCACCATATCCGTCGACTGATAATAGTGACGCTGGAACTCTTCTTGCAGGACGGTTATAATTTCATGATTAAGCCGATGCGGTTGATCAATGACGGTAATGATAAAAACCTGACCGAGGGCTTGAAGCTCAGCCTGACCAGGTTTGGCAATCCAAACATGAACGGTCGTGCGGGACCGGTCGGGGTCATAAAGTAACAGATTCTCAATATCGGCGCGAAGGGTCATACTGGTCGGAAAGGCAACTTATTTAGTATACTAGAAAAGAGCCATCTATGCGATCAATGCTTGACCATCTACTAGGTTCCCGGACCCGGGCCAAAATCCTGCGGTTAATATTGACTAATCCCGAAAAACTGTACTTTGTTAGGGAAATTAGCCGAAAAATCCGCGAACACGTCAATTCAGTCCGGCGGGAACTGCAATTTCTAACTACCGCCGGTATTGTCATCGCCAGCGGCATTGGTCAACGTCGTTACTTTCAGGCCAACGCCGACTACGGTCTGTTTCCGGAATTGAAAGCCCTGATTTTCAAGGCCCAGGTAATGGAAAAACAAGAACTGTTGGCTGCCATCCAAGACAGCGGCCGAATTTACCTTCTAGTTTTAACCGGATTTTTTGTCGGACAAGCTTCGGCTCAAACCGATTTATTGGTGGTCGGCTCGGTCAACCGACGGAAACTGCGACGCTTAGTCAAAGTATTTCAGGAACACTTCGATCGTGATATCCACTACACCGTCATGACCAAGGCTGAATTTGAATATCGTCACGCCGTGACTGACCGTTTTCTGTATATGATATTATCCAGCCCGATGATCACCGTTATCGATAAACGTAAATCGACGACGTGATCATCATTATTCAGACGAACATCACCGGACGACTGTCGGTCTGGTTGACTGATCAGCGCGGTCGAGTCGTGACGCGATTACAGCGCCGGATTAAATGGCATGGTTCAGAGCGATTACTAGTGATGGTTGACAGGTTGATGCGTCGTCGCTGGTTTAAACTAAAAAAAATCATTGTTGTCCGGGGTCCCGGCCCATTCACTGCGGTCCGGACTGGCCTAGTGGTGGCTAACACCGTGGCTTGGTTGCGGTCGGTGCCACTGGTTGGTTATGTCTGTGAACGTGAACTACAGTCTCAGGACTTTACCGGATTAATAAAACTAAAAGCTTATTCTCCGGCGACCATCATTTATCCCTGGTACGGCAAAGAACCCAATATTACAAAAGCTAAAACCAAGTAACTTAGATTGGTGCGATACGTTGTGGCTCAACTACCCGGGGATCAATACCGTGAGCGAATTGTTGTAGAATTAATCCGGACACACCGAACCATTCTTTTATAGTAGTAGTGGAAACCCGCCGAAAAGAGTCGAAGGTAGTAATACCTTGGTGTTGTAAATATCGCGCGGTCCGATGACCTAAACCGGGCAAAAGATGAATTGGAACTTGAGCAAGAAATCGCACGGTATTGACGGGTGCGACGATCAGACAGTGGGGGACGGGCCGAAGTAAGGCCGCGGCCCGGGCGGTGGTTTTTTGTTCAGCCGCGCCGAAACGTAAATAAGGCCCAAATAAACCGCGCAACGCGCCGTAAAGTTCTTGAATACGCAGCTTTGTCATCCATGGCTCGAGTAACAGATAAGCACTGCGTGGTGAATCAATTTCCCAACTGGCGATGCCACGCAACTTAGGAAAAACTGATAATCGCTCATTAACTAATCTATTAACTGGTAAATGAAAGTAAGCGATCATCCCGTTAGAAGCGCGCGTCTTTGTATCTGCAATGGGAATCAGGGAGGGGGACTTTATCATGGGATCTTCTAACGGGATCATAATACCGAATAATTACTGCCTGGCGTAGCCCCGGTGAAAGCCGGGCAGGCTGGTCCTTGACCGGCTTCGCCGGTCGGCTTGGCCGGAAAGATAGCCGAATAAAAGCCGAAGCAAGGAGGTAAAATAAAACTCATATTAATCATCGGGTATAGGAAATTTAATAACGACGAATTACGCCCAGAACCTTGCCCTGAATAACAACTGACTTGACGTCAATTGGCTGGTACTGACGATTAGCGGGTTGGAGGCGGACAAAATTGCGTTTCTTAAACATCTTCTTTAAAGTCGCCGTGCCATCATCAAGTAAAGCTACAATCGTATCACCATCACGGGCAAAATCAGTTTTTTCCACGACCACATAGTCGCCGTCAGCGATAAAACTCTCAATCATCGAATCGCCGCGAACTTTCAGGACATAGGCATTTTTTCCACGCACCAATTCTTCCGGCACCGCCAAAGTTGCATCGCGCTGTTCAATCGCTTCAATTGGACTACCGGCCGCAATCGCGCCAACGATTGGAACGCTGACACTCCGAGCCAGAGCCTGACCGAGGGCGTGCCATTTACTTTTCAGCACGATCCCGCGTTCTTCGCCTTCTGAACGTTCAATAAAACCGCGATCCGACAGAAATTGCAAATGTTCATGCACAGTCGATAAGGCAGACACTCCGAGGTGCTTGGCTATTTCCGTCAAAGTCGGAGCGTAACCGTGCTGGTCAATGTAGTCTTTTAAATATTGCAGTACACGTTGTTTGGTTTTAGGAAGGATGGGGGCCATAATGATTTTTAAATTAGTTCGTTAGCGTCAGAGAGAGGGGAGTCCCGGGAGTTGCCTCATCCGTGGCTCACCCTCAGATCTGCGCCATTTATAACTATAATCATAGTAAACCGAAGAAAAGCCGAAGTCAAGCCCGTAAAGAGCTTCGCTCCACGGGCTTAAATGCCAATAAAATTGACCATTTACATAAGGTTTCCACAGGCGGCATTGGCCGCAACGTGGTCCCGCGACAGTGGGACTTTACGTTGGGGATAACTTAGGGTTTTGTTCGGTTGGACGTTATTGTATTTGCATTTTCCTCGTTTTCCTATAAGCTGTCGCCACCGCACCTTGAAAGGAGAGACTATGTCGGCCTTAACTGTGAGCGCTACTGAGCTAGATGGCTTGTATGTTGTTAACCTTGATATCCACTCTGATTCGCGGGGTTCCTTCCGCGAGGTATACCAGCTGGCTAAACTGTCGAAACTGAAGCTGCCTTATCTCGGTCCGGTGCAGTGGAACATCAGCGAAAACAACAGAAAGGGCATTATCCGGGGAGTTCACGCTGAACCGTGGGACAAGTACATCCATTGTATAACCGGCCGGGCATGGGCGGTCATTGTTGACCTACGACCAGTCTCACCCACCTTCGGCCAGCACCGCACTTTCGAACTTGACCAGACCCGCGCCTTGTTTGTCTCGACTGGCCTGGGCAACGCCTATCAGGTGGTGGAAGCACCGTGCGTCTACGGCTACCTGGTTAATTCGCACTGGCGGTCGGGCCAGACCTATCCGAGCGTGGTCTACAATGATCCCGACTTGGATATCCAGTGGCCGCTACCAGTTGGACCGGATGATGTTTCGGATAAAGATCGTCAGAATCCGATGCTCCGCCAGCTTTGGCCCGATAAGTTCCCTGAATAATTCCCGTATTCCTGAGCGACGGCCGCCAGGCCAAAGCGAAGGATCTCATCCAGAAAAGAGTTTATTCCTGGGGAGACCCTTCGCTACGCTCAGGGATACGGGCTTTTTTATTTTTACGGAAACCTGCTAAACTCTCCCCGATGGCTACTAAATATTTTATTAAAAAGACATTTGACCCGAAATCATTTAGGGTTGATTATCAGCAGGAACTAAACGCTGAACAACTCCCGGTGGTTCTTAATGGCGAAGGACCATGTTTAGTCCTGGCCGGAGCCGGATCAGGCAAAACGCGGACGATAGTTTACCGGGTGGCGTATTTAATTGAAGCAGGAGTAAAACCGGAGAATATCTTGCTGGTGACTTTTACTAATAAGGCGGCCAAGGAAATGTTATTCCGGGTCGAACAATTACTGGGCCAGTTTCCGAAATCACTGTGGGGCGGCACATTCCATCATGTGGCTAATGTGTTATTGCGTAAGTACGCAAAAGTTATTGGTTTCGACAATAACTTTACCATTCTCGATGAGGAGGACAGCAAGGATTTAATCAGTGTCTGCGTCAAGGCGCTGGGCATTGATCCTAAGAAAACCCGTTTTCCGAGTAGCGGGGTGATTAACGCGCTGATTTCATTAGCTAAGAATACAGGTTTGCAGTTGGATGAATTGCTAACGGATTGGAAACCGGAATTTGTTAAACTGGCGGAAGTGCTGCAACGGGTCGCCAGTGAATACGAGAATCGAAAACGCCGCAATAACGCCATGGATTTTGATGACCTGCTGCTGAACTTACTAACCCTGCTACGCGATCACGCCGATGTTCGCCAGCGATTAAGTCAACAGTTCCGCTATATCTTGGTCGATGAATATCAGGACACCAATCATTTGCAGGCGGAGATCGTGCGGTTACTGGCCGAAACCCATCAAAATATTTTAGTTGTCGGTGATGACGCCCAGTCGATTTATGCTTTTCGTGGCGCCGATATTGATAACATTTTAACTTTCCCAAAAAAATTCTCTGGTTGCCGAACTTTTAAACTGGAAACCAACTATCGCTCGACCCAGCCGATTCTCGACGTCGCTAATGAAGTTATTAAACATAATCCCGAACAGTTCCCCAAAAAATTACACCATGTCCGAGCTGGCAGTCTCCGGCCAGTATTAGTGCCGGCTGTGTCCGACGAGCAAGAAGCTGAATTTATTGCCCAGAAAATTCTGGAATTACGCGATGAAGGACTGCCGTTGCAAGAGATGGCGGTGCTGTTCCGCGCCGCCTACCATTCCCAGGCCCTGGAATTTGAACTGACTCGGCGGGATATTCCCTATGATTACCGCGGTGGATTGCGCTTTTTTGACCGCGCCCATATTAAGGACACCCTGGCCTATTTGAAAATCGTGACTAACCCCCGCGATGAAGTAGCGTTTCTGCGGGTCCTGAAACTACAAGTCGGGATCGGCAGCCAGACCGCCAGCCAGATTTTTGACCGGCTGCAGGAACGCTTGGGTTTAGTTGACGATCGCCATCCATTGGATATGATTTTCGAAGAATTTCAGCCATTACCCCGGGCGGTTAAGGGCTGGGATAATTTTCGCAGTACTTTAACGGGGCTAATTAGTGAACGCGATGGCAGTCCGGAATTACTGGTCCGGCTGGTGATGGACAGTGATTATCGCGATTACTTAACCAACCAATATCCTGACGCTGACGAGCGACTACAGGATCTTGAGCAATTAGCCTTGTTCGCTGGGAAATACAAGAAAATCGACACTTTTTTGGCGGAAGTTTCATTACAAGAGGAGTTTGGTATCGCCGGGGCCAAAGCTGACCAAAGCAGCCGGGAAAAAATCGTGCTGTCGACAATTCATCAGGCCAAGGGCCTGGAATGGCGGGCAGTCTTCGTGATGCACCTGGCCGAACAATATTTTCCCAATCCACGGGCGCTGGCCGAAGAAGGCGGACTAGCCGAAGAACGCCGTCTGTTTTACGTCGCCGTGACCCGGGCGCAGGAATATTTGTTTTTAACTTATAGTCTAGCCAGTGGTTACCGGACCATGTCGATGCACCTCAACGCGCCGTCGCCGTTCGTCAAAGAAATCCCGGATAAATTACTGGAGCCGTATGAACTAGCGGAAACGGAATCGGATTTAACGGACCAGCTGATTGATCCTGACCAGGTAATTGAATTAAATGATGATGGTCAGCCGAAAAGTTTACTTGATCGTGTATTAAAGTCCAATAATGAAAAAAAGCAGCGTCGACGCCGACATGACCTCCCCTCCGCCTAACGGCACCTCCCCTCCTGAATTCAGGAGGGGAGTCAGGGTGGAAAGGCGACACAATTACCAAATGACAAAAGAACTCATTGTCCTAGCCCACAACATTCGTTCCACTTATAATGTCGGATCTTTTTACCGCACCGCCGATGGTGCCGGCGTTAGCAAGATAATATTGTCCGGATACACCGCCCGCCCGCCGCATCCGGGCATTGCTAAAGTCGCCCTCGGGGCGGAAACCTGGTTGCCGTGGGAATACGTTAAAGTTCCCGGTCCATGGCTGCGGCGGATGCAGCGGACGGGCTACCACATTGCCGCCCTTGAACAATCGCCGCAAAGTATAAATATTTTTAAATTCAAACCACGTTGGCCGTTAATTTTGATCGTGGGCAATGAAGTCAGGGGAGTGAGTAAAGGTTTGCAAAAATATGCGAAAACGGTTTTAGTAATTCCGATGGTCGGTAAAAAGGAATCCTTGAATGTAGCCAGTGCTATGGCGATTGCGGTATACTCCTTATTAGAGTCACGATCCCGTTAGAGCGCAATGTTTTATGCGCCGAGGCGGGCAAAAGAGTAATGGATATTTGTTAACCGCTCTAACGGGATGAATCCAAAAATCTCCGTCATCATCGTCAACGATTATACCGAGGCGAACCTAGAGCATTGTTTGCGATCATTACATGTCGCTACCGGTCAAGCCGTAGAAATTATATTAGTCGACAATTCGCCCGGCCGAGGTGCGGAGAAAATTTTAAAATATTCCGGTCTGCCCGGTCATTACTTTCCGCAAGCGGAAACTTTGAATTTCAGTCAGGCGGCGAACTTCGGCGCCCAGCATGCCAGTGGCGAATTCTTATGTTTCCTGGCGCCGACAACCATCTTAGAAGCTAAAGCGTTGGATCGATTGATAAACTGGACCGAATCACATCCGCGGACGGTGGCTGGCCCCCGGGAGCTTGATCAGCACGGGCGGCCGCTGATAACCGTTGAACCGTTTATTACTCGCCGTCATGTCCTGGGCGTCCATTTATTGTCACCTTATACCTGGGTCCACTGGCTGCGTACGGCTTTTTCTTGGCTAGTCCCAGTTTTTCGCTTCGCTCATCTGGGACATCACGCGACTCACCCGCAGCGCGTCCCGATTTTATCCGGATCATGTTTAGTCATGAGCCGTTCAATCTGGCATGAGGTGGGGGAGTGGCACGAGGAACTAGCCCACTTTGGTTTAACTTCCGAGTGGTTCGAGCGGGCGCGGGATTTTGGGGTGACGGCCTGGTATATTCCAGAGGCAGTCGTTTGGCATGAGCTTTTACCAGTCACGCCACACAGCGGCAGTACGCCACATGGCCGCGCTTGGTTTGCTCGTCGCTTTGGAATTGTGACCATGATTTTTCTAACCTTAGTGGTTTGGATCGAACATCGGTTGAGATTGCACGGCCGGAATTAACTCGACCCCGTTAGAGGCCCCATTCGTTTTCGAGTTTATTGACGATATAGCACGTACTAATTGCTCAGAGCCTCTAACGGGGTTGACAGTTTTTTAATCCGGCGTAAGCTAGGCGGACTCGCTGTTCTTTGTCATGGACGAAACACCCACACTCGGAGGTGTCCGATGGCTAAACCGCGGCGCAAACCAAAACCGCGCGGCTTCCGCCACCGGCGACTAAAGGTGGAGGGAGTCCCGACTGGGATTGAACAGCTCTGGTTAGTGATTAGCTTCACCAAGCAACGGGTATTACGGAACTGTGCTTTGCAATTTCATTTCCAGTACGTTGAACATCTGAAGAAACCGCAAGCAGTCATTCTGACTGTTGGCTCCGCCCTGCACTACATGGGCAAACAGTTCTTCATGGTGAACTACAAAACCCCAGCGAGCTTCGCCGGGGCATGGTCCCATTTCTGGATGGGCGTCGTCCGCGGAAAGTGGGGACCTGGTGCTCGGCAGGAAGACCCGGTCGCGATCGACTGGGAGTACGAAAAAGAGCCGTATGTCTGGAAAGCGAAGGGCCAGAAGATCCTCAAGGAGTTTTTCGAGCGTCACGCTGACCATCGCGGGACTCACATTGGTCGAGCTAATGAGATCGGTTTTCTCGTGCCCTGGCGGAATTTCTTCTTGAAGGGGAAGATTGATCGGATCGATGAGTACGACGTCTACGTCGAAATTATCGATTATAAGATGGGGGCATTCTTGCCACTAATGCTGGCCTTGACCGGGAGTAACCAAGTCATCTTCTACAAGCTCGGATACGAGCACGACCTCTTCCGCTCGTTCAACCACAAACCCCTGTCGGCTATCCGAGTTGAGAACCTGTTCACAGGCAATGTTCAGACCTTCGAGACTCGCGGACCTGAAGAGGAAGAAGTTTTCTACCAAGGGTTACGCGAGGATGCGTGGTATCTCCAATCAATCTACGGCCGGCCGCAGTCGATCGAAGACCCCATCGTGCAGACGAACCGTTTCCCGACAGATCGTCAGGGACGCTACGTCCTCTGGCCCAGACTGCCGCGTGACAAGGGTCACTGTCAGTACTGTCCATTTCATCAAGAGTGCGTTGACTTTGAAAGGCAGTACCGACAACTGCGCACTGCTCCAAACGGCCGCCAGCTGTGGGCGAACGCGAAACATCTGCGTTTGGCTCCGAGCTTAGCTCGTCAACCAAGTTTGTTTGATCTTTAAGCCATCCTCCGGGATGGCTTTTTCTTAGTTGCAGAAAATAACCGTCTGTGACCTAATGTTCCGCGGGGAACATTGTGTTGACGCTTGTCTATTTGTGGTGTAAAATGGTGTATAGAGGGTGAAAAGTGGATAAAAGTGGGGATAACCCACTAACCCTGTGGAGAACCATTAAAAACCTAAATAACAACAATGTTTATCGGCGAGTATCATCACGCTTTGGATAACAAAGGCCGGGTCCAAATCCCGGTCAAGTTTCGGGTTGAACTTCAAAAAGGGGCGGTGGTGACCCGGGGTTTGGACGATTGTCTATTTATTTATCCGAAAGCCGCCTGGCGGGAAATGGCGGAAAAGTTAGCGGCTTTACCGATCGCTAAAGCCAACAGCCGGGCGTTTGCTCGTTTAATGCTAGCCGGCGCGATGGAGCTCGATCTCGACAAGCAAGGGCGCGCCGTTCTGCCGGAATATCTGCGGCGCTACGCCACCCTGACCAAACAGGTGGTTATTGCCGGACTTTACAATCGACTTGAACTTTGGAACAAGACCGCTTGGGAAAAGTATCGGAGTGGGACTGAACGACAGAGCGGGGATATCGCTGAGGCACTTGGTGAGCTCGGCGTCTGAATTCCCTAGCATGCCGGGTCACATTCCGGTTCTTTTCTCAGAAGTTCTTCAGCATCTAAAACCGCAAACCAACCAGTCGGTGATTGACGCCACCTTAGGTGACGCCGGTCACGCTCTCGGTTTACTCGAAGCGATTGCCCCGCGGGGACGATTGCTCGGACTGGAGGCTGACCAACGTACCTTAACTGCTACGGCCGCCTGGTTAAAAAGATTCGGCCCACGCTTCGTCCCGGTTCAGGGAAACTTCCGCGACCTAAAAACACATGCCACCACAAATCACTTTACTCAAATTCATTGCTGCCTCTTTGACCTCGGTCTTTCCTCTACCGCTCTGGCTGACGCAAGTCGAGGATTTTCTTTTCAATCTATAGGTCCGCTCGATATGCGTCTCGATCCGGAGACGCAAACACTGACCGCCGCGGCCATAATAAACGACTGGTCGGCTGATCGACTGATAGATTTATTCCACCGCCTTGGCCAGGAACCGGCAGCCGTTCGCATCGCGGAATGGATCGTCGCGCAACGGCGGACTAAACCGCTGACTGATACCGGCCAACTGGCCGACCTAGTCACCCAAGCGATGCCGCGCCACGGTCGATTACATCCCGCCACCCGTGTCTTCCAGGCTTTACGGATGATGGTCAACGATGAGCTGGGTGCGTTGCAGTCAGCGTTACCCCAAGCGCTGGAACTGTTAGTGCCGGGTGGGCGACTGGCGGTCATCAGCTTCCACTCGCTGGAAGATCGAGTAGTGAAGGAGTGGACGCGACAAAGCGCCCGAGCCGGTCAAGTCAGAATTCTAACTAAACACGTGATTGTACCCAGTCCGACCGAAGTCCGACGCAATCCGCGCGCGCGCAGCGCTAAACTCCGAGTCATTGAAAAAAATAACTAATTAAACAACCAACACAAAAAGTATGACTATCTCGCCCCGTCGTGAACTGCTCCAACCAGCCCATCATTGGTGGCATCGCTGGAAAATTTCAACCCAGAAGTTTGCCGTGGTCTTAACCTTAGCTGCTTTTTTATCCGGCTTGTCGTATGTCTTACTGACCAACCGGACGGCGGCGGAAGGATTTGCCATCGAAAAATTACAAACTGATTTGGCCCAGTTACAAAAGGCTAATGAACAACTGGAACTGCGGGCGGCTGATTTACGGGCGCTGGCGGCGGTCGACCAATCCAGTCAGCAATTAGGCCTGGAACCAGTCGATAAATTCGAATATCTGCCGGCGGCCGGACCGGTGGCGTCCCGCTAAGGATGATAAGGTTATAAACTGATGGCTTGGCGACCAGCAACACGGCGCTCCCGCGGCCTGGATCGCTTTCAGTTTCTCCAGGGTTTAGGCTTAGTGATTGCCGCGGCAATAATGCTGCGCCTGTTTTCGCTGCAGGTCATGCAACATGGTCTGTATACCGCCTTGGCCCAGGATCAGCAGCAATTAAGTCAACAGCTGATGCCGAAGCGAGGCACTATTTTTGTGCTCGATCCGACCGCGGCGACCGGGTTATATCCGCTATCCGCCAACCGGACTCTCCATTTATTGTATGCCATCCCGAAGCAGGTGACTGATCCAGCCGCCACTACCAAAATATTAAGTCAGTACGTCACCACTCCGATCGAAGATATTTTAAAACGACTGTCGAAAGCCAATGATTTATACGAACCGATCCAGCATTATTTAACGGATGAGCAAAAAGCCAAAATCGAATCACTCCAGCTAGCGGGGTTATATTTTGCGGACGAAGATACTCGCTACTACCCGGAAAAAAATTTCGGCAGTCATTTGCTAGGCTTCGTTGGATTTAATGAAGACAAGAAAATGGGTCGCTACGGACTAGAACGTACATACGAAGAACAACTGGCCGGTCGTCAAGGTTACATCAACGCTCGCAAAGACGCCTCCGGTCAGCTGATTGCCACCTCCGCCCAAATCTGGCAACCGGCCGTCAACGGCGCCGATCTTATTTTAACTATCGACCGGACCATCCAGTATGAAGCCTGCCACCAATTGAATGAGGCGGTCCTCAAACATGGTGCCGACGGTGGCAGTATCGTGATCATGAACCCCCAGACCGGCGCCGTCTTGGCGATGTGCGGGGCTCCCGATTATGATCCGAATACTTTTAACACAATTACAGAGGTCCAACGGTTCCTTAATCCGACCACCGAATTTACTTACGAACCCGGTTCAGTTTTTAAATCATTTACTATGTCAGCCGCTCTGAATGAGGGTCAGGTGACACCAGATACAACTTACACCGATACCGGCGAGATAAAAATTGGCAGTTATACCATCAAGAATTCCGATGGTAAAGCCAACGGCTTACAAACTATGACTCAGGTGCTGGAAAAATCCTTAAACACCGGCGCTATTTTCGCCATGAATCAAATCGGTCCGGCCAAATTTGGCGAGTATGTCCGGGCATTTGGTTTCGGCCAGCCGACCAATGTTGAAGTCCATGAAGTTAGCGGCAATGTTCAGTCGTTGGCCAGTAATAAAGATATATATGCTTCGACGGCTGCCTTCGGGCAGGGGATTACTGTCACCCCGCTCCAACTGGCTACCGCCTACGCGGCCTTAGCTAATGGCGGTAAACTAATGCAACCTTATGTAGTCGATCGGATCCGCCAACCGGATGGAACAGAAGTGGTGACGCAACCGCGGATGATTCGTCAAGTAATTAGTCCAAAAACTTCCGCCACCATCGGTGGCATGATGGTTCGGGTGGTACAGAACGGACATGGTCAACGGGCGGGCGTGCCGGGTTATTTCGTAGCCGGTAAAACCGGGACGGCCCAGGTGCCTGATCCGGAATCCGGTGGCTATTTAAAAGACGTGACGATCGGCACCTTTGCCGGTTTTGCACCGGTCGACGACCCGCAGTTTGTAATGGTCGTAAAAATTGATCATCCGCGGGACGTTCAATTCGCCGAAAGTTCGGCCGCGCCGCTGTTCGGAGCCATCGCAAAATTTATTCTATTGAACAAAGCCGTCCCACCAGCTCAGGCGACGTTGCCATGAAACACTTTATCCGGTTAATATTTAGATTTGTCGCCCGATTGGTGCGCGAACGTTATCAGCCGATGGTGGTCAGTGTGGCCGGGGCGGTCGGAAAAACGGCGGCCAAAGAAGCGATCGCGGCCGCCATTACGACCAAGAAACGGTCAGTCCGGAAGACGATTGGCAGCTTTAACGCGGAGATCGGCGTGCCAGTCACGATCATCACCGGTGGCAGCGGCCATCGCTCATGGTGGCAATGGTGGGGGGTGTTGTTCCGCGGTTTGGGGGCGGTGATTAAAACTGTCGATTATCCGGCCGTACTGGTGCTGGAAATGGCCGCCGATCACCCCGGCGATTTATTACCATTATTGAAATTGGCGCGGCCGAAAATTAGCGTTCTGACTTCGTTAGCGCCCGAACACTTAGAGTATTTTGGCAGCGAAGAAGCGGTTATCGCCGAAGAGTCGTTAGTCATTCGGCAGTTGCCGGCGAATGGTTGCGCAATTGTAAATATTGACGATCAGCGAATTCAACAGTTAATCGTCAAGCCGCCGGTGCGGCAGATTAGCTTTGGGTGGGATCGGGCGGCTGAGGTACGAGCGGTTGAGATGAATTATATCCGCGAACCAGCTGGGCAAATCTCCGGCCTGATCATTACGGTGCAAATCGGTGAACAACGCTGGCCCGTGACTCTCCCCGGAGTAATCGGTCGACATCAGGCTTATCCACTTTTAGCCGCGCTGGCGGTCGGTCGCGCACTTGGTGATCAGCCGGCTGACAGTATTACCCAATTGAGTACTTATCAACCACCACCGGGGCGGATGCGGATACTGCCGGGAATTGAGGGGGCGATGTTAATCGACGACAGTTATAACGCCTCGCCTGAGGCGGTTCAGGCGGCGCTTAAGTCTTTAACCGAATTACCAGTCCCCGGAAAAAAATATGCCGTCCTAGGGCAAATGTCCGAGCTGGGCGCATCAACCGTCAGCTGGCATGAACGGATTGGCCGACAAATTAAACTGACCGAGCTAACGGAGTTGATTACTGTTGGGTCACTGGCGGCGACGATCAGCCAGAGCGCGATCGCTGGCGGTTTTCCGTCTAGCCATGTTCATAATGTTCCCGATGCGGAAACGGCGGCGGCGCTACTGCAATCAAGACTCGGTCCCGGTGACGCGGTGTTGATTAAAGGATCGCGATACGCCTCCCGCCTAGAACGAGCGGTGCGAATATTGTTAGCCGATCCGGATCGCGACGCCGGAAAATTAGTCGCAACTTAAAACCAACATTTACGCTTAGTTAACTTTGACGAATCGCTATTTATCTGCGAAAATCAACGCATGAAGATCGCTGATCTGAATACGGATTTCCCGCAGTGGTACCAGGACGTCGTTCAACAAGCGGGTTTAGCTGAGAATGGACCAGTCCGCGGGACGATGATTATCAAACCCTATGGCTATGCCATCTGGGAAGTAATGCAACGCGAACTGGATGCCCGGATAAAAGCCACTGGCGCGCAAAATGCCTACTTTCCTTTATTTATCCCCCAGTCTTTCATCAACCGGGAAAAGGAACATGTTGAAGGATTTTCTCCGGAACTGGCGGTGGTGACTTATGCTGGCGGGGCGAAGTTAGCCGAGCCACTGGTGATTAGACCGACTTCGGAAACTATTATTAACGATTCATTTTCTCGCTGGATCAAGTCATACCGCGACCTACCGGTGCTAATTAACCAGTGGGCCAACATTGTCCGCTGGGAACTGCGGCCGCGATTGTTTTTACGGACCACGGAATTTTTATGGCAGGAAGGCCACACCGCCCACGCCACTAAAGCCGAGGCCGACGCAAAGACTCGGCAAATGCTGCGGGTCTATATCGATTTTATCGAAGAATTCTTAGCCATTCCGCTGGTGGCCGGTGAAAAAACAACCGGGGAAAGATTTGCCGGTGCCACCCAGACTTTTTCCATCGAAGCGATGATGCATGATGGTAAGGCGTTACAAATGGGCACCTCGCACAATCTTGGTCAAAACTTCGCCAAAGTTTTTCAAACCCAATATCTTGATGAAAAAAATAAGCAACAATACGTCTGGCAAACCTCATGGGGTGTTTCAACCCGGATGATTGGTGGTTTAGTCATGGCCCATGGTGATCTTAAGGGTTTAGTTTTACCGCCAGCGGTGGCGCCAATTCAAGCGGTGATTGTGCCGATTAAAACTGACCCCCAGGTCGATGCAGCAGCGAAAAAATTAAATCAGGACTTAAAGAAACAGGGGATCAGGGTGAAACTCGACGATCGCGATAGCGTCAGTGCCGGATTCAAATTCAATGACTGGGAATTAAAAGGCGTGCCGGTCCGGATTGAACTGGGACCGAAGGATTTAGCCGAAAAAAAATGCGTACTGGTCCGTCGCGATACCGGTGAAAAACACAATTTCTTGTTAACCGGTGCGGTTAAGGAAGTCAAAGCCATGTTGGCTGATATGCAAACTACGCTGTTAGCTAAGCGACGCACCGAGTTAACCGAACGAACTGTCGCCGTGCATAATTATGATAACCTAAAAGTGGCCGTGGCCAACGGTTTTGCCGCCGGTGCCTGGTGCGGCGCGGCCAATGATGAAGCCAAACTAAAAGAGGAGGCTAAGGCTACTATCCGAGCGATCCCATTCGATCAACCGGAAAAAATCGGAGCCTGCGTTATTTGCGGCCAGGCCGGCCGGCATCAGGTCGTGTTCGGTCGAGCCTATTAATTATATTTGGTGTAAGCGGAGGATACGCTTAACATTATATTTTTTCCGTTTAATCTATCGGTACAAAAACCTTAATCATCTATGATTCAAACTACGGCAATACCAAACTGGTAGCCGAAAAAATCAACAATTGGTTAACCAGCTTGGGGACTGACCAACTGAAAGGTTGCCGTGCCGCCGCATTCGACACGCGGGTAAAATTATTTATTCACGGGAATGCCGCCCAACGAATCGCTAAGGAATTAGAACGGTCCGGCGCAACTCTGATCGCCAAACCGGAAGGATTTTTTGTCCAGGGTAAAATCGGGCCCTTACTGGAAGGGGAGCTAGAACGCAGTCACGAGTGGGCGAGAAATTTATTGACGACGAAATAAAAAACCGCTCACATTATTCCGTGAGCGGGGTTAAGGAGCTTGCACTATGTTGCGTTCGGCTTGTTGGCGCCACCTGATTACCGCTCGACGGAGGCGGTTATTGGTGATCACCAATGGATGGGTGATGATATAGCGAATGGTCGCGGACATCCCAAACCTGGCTATTAGCGGTGCCACTAAGCTGTAGCCGCCTTCGTAGACCATTACATCACTTAAGGTAGAAACCACGTACAGTGACGGGTGAACGATCCGATCGACCCACCAGACATCAGCGTGGGGACCGCTCATCGGTCCGCGGCCAAAGTATTCGCCGATACCTTCGGACAGGATCCGTTGGCCGTAAAATTCTAGCGGCCTAGCGTTCGAATCCGGGTAGACTGGCCAAGGCCGACCAAAGCTGGCGCGGCTGACTTGGTCGGCGTAGAGATGACCAAGTTCGTGATCGATGACGGTGCTTAATCCGCCCGGGTTGAGTTGCTGATATAAATTCAGGCGGAGTGAATCGGTGTACTGGTGCGGCCAAAACAGATATGGCTGCAGGGCGATGGTCTGCGATTCGACCAGGTAAGCCGCGGCGGTCAGAGCCTTGCGACTGGCTGGTTTAAAATCCGGCAGACCCAACCTGACGGTCCAGCTGGACCTGGCCGGGAAGGAAATCTGGTACCGCTGCTCGAGCGAATCCAAACGTGTTGACACTTGGGCCGTTAGCTTAGCTATCGCCAGTGAATCAACCGTGGTTGAATCGGGCTGGCCACGCGCATCGACAGCGAGCCAACTCAGGACCAGGACAACAATGATTATCCGCGGCATGGCAGCGCTCCGGGTCAGGGTATAAGGAACGGGGGAGCACGACTTAGTGCAGCGACCTTACTGCTGACTAATTAGTCTGTCAATACGCTAAAAAGATAACCATCTGGCCCCGTAAGGGATCAGATTTGATTGACAAAATGAGAAAAATATGATATATTTACTTAAATTAAAGATTAAATGAAACCAACATTTAAAAAAATATATATTACGTTCTTCCGCCTATGACCATCAGGGCCAAGATATTTTTGAATACAATATTACTACTGATTATTATTATCGTGGTAGGAAGCGTAATTATTGTCCGGACGAATTCGATCCGGACAACTCTTAAAAACGATACCCCCAAGGCGCTGCAACAAGTGATCGACGCTGCGCATCTTCATGAACTGGCCCAGATTATATACTACTACGATGAGGTCCTGACACAATCGGCTAGAAACTATGCCCTTACCGGCGAATTGAAATGGAAAACCCGTTACAATGAAGCGGTCCCGAAGCTTGGCACAGTCATCCAGGAAGCCATTACTAAAGGAAACACCGATGACCATCAAAGATTCTTGAAAGTTGAACAGGCTAATAATGCCCTAGTTGATATGGAGTTAAGGTCGCAGGTCCTGGCTGATCAGGGTGATCTAGCCGGCGCCCGGTCGATATTGGAGAGCACCGACTATGCTGTCCAGAAAGCGATCTATCAATCCGCACTCGTTACCCATGTGGCGCAAAGAAGCGCGCAGGCGGACCAGGCGGTTCAAGATTCCGCCGGTTTGCTACAGCGCGCCATTAGCAACGTAGAAAATTTGTCCGCTGGCAATCGTCGCCTAGTTGAATATTTTATGTCGGCTATCATTGGGCTGGCCATAATTTTGGCCCTGGTAATCTTTCGAAGCATTCTCATTCCGATTGGTAAAGTCAATAAAGCCGCGAAGAAAATAGCCAGTGGAAAGATGCAACAAAAGATTGGTCCGATCAGTAATGATGAAGTCGGACAGCTCGCCCAGTCGTTCAATACTATGTCGGACAGTCTGCAGCAGTCATACCAGCAACTGGAAAATAAAGTGATTGCCCGGACTCAAGATCTAGCCAAGTACAAGCTCGCCGTCCAAAATTCTAATGAGCATATAGTCATTACCGATCCGGACGGCCAGATTCTGTACGGCAATCATGCCGCCGAGTTGATTACCGGCTTTACCCTTAAGGAAATGCTTGGTCAGACACCACGACTCTGGGGTCGGCAAATGGGACCTGATTTTTATAAAAGTTTTTGGCATCAGATTAAGGAACAGAAGAAACCATTCTTCGGAGAGTTTACCAACAAGCGAAAGAGCGGCGAGCAGTACACTGCTGAAGCGGCGGTTACACCGGTGCTGGATGATCACGGCCAAGTACTGTTTTTCGTCGGGATTGAGCGCGATATTACCAAGCAGAAGAAGTATGTTGAAACATTGAACCGGTTAGCGGCCATTGTTGACAGTTCCGATGACGCCATTATCGGTAAAACTCTCGAGGGGGTCATTACCAGCTGGAACAATGGAGCCACCCGGTTGTACGGATACACCGCTCAGGAAATTATTGGTCGGTCGGTGAACATAATTGTGCCGGATGATCATCTTCATGAAATACAAAAGATTTTGAAAAAAATAGGCGAGGGCAAAATTATTGAGCACTATCAAACAATCCGTCGTAAGAAAGACAAGACCCTAGTTGACGTCTCGATCACGGTTTCACCCATTCGTGATCACAGCGGCCGGGTAATCGGAGCGTCAACTATCGCCCGTGATATTGCCAAAGAAAAGCAGATCGAGCGGATGAAGAGCGATTTCGTTTCGTTGGTCTCGCACCAGCTCAAAACTCCAGTGGCGATTATTCGTGGTGACGTCGAGAACCTGCTAGCCGGTTTATTCGGCCCGGTCAATAAGAAACAGCGCGAGTATCTCGAAGATATTCGGATCACCAGTATTCGCAACTATAATTTAATTGCCGACTTATTGAACGTCTCGCGAATCGAGCGCGGGGTGATTGAAGTTGACCCGCAGCCGATAAAAATGACTGAGGTTTTAGACGAAGCCCTACATGATTATCGGCCGGCGATGGCGGATCGCAAACTGAAATTAGAGGTTGAACCATATAACCAGAACCTGCTGGTCATGGCCGACCGTGAAAAGTTTGTCCAATGTCTAGCCAATGTAGTTAACAATGCTCTGAAGTTCACGACTAAAGGCGGAATTACGATCCGGGTCAAACCCGATAATAAAATAGTTAAGATCCAAATTAAAGATACTGGCCGCGGGATAGATGAGGCGACGATAGCTAAGTTATTCTCTCGGGATTTAGTAATGTCCGTTGATCCTTCACCGGATAAAAGTTCGGGTCTTGGCCTGTATATCGCTAAGAATTTTATGAAACTGCAACATGGCGATGTGACTGTTAGTTCACGGGTCGGACAGGGGAGCCAGTTTGACTTTTCTATCCCGATAGCGGACACTTAATAAGTTAAAGGATAAAAATTTATGCCCAAAACTACTATCTTAATCGCTGACGACGAACCTTCATTCCGCAAAATTTACCGTGATGTTTTAGAATCGCAGGGTTTTGAGGCGGTCGAAGCGGTGGACGGCGAAGCCGCTTTAAAATTTGCCAAGGAATTAAAACCGGCACTTATCCTGCTAGATATTATCATGCCGAAGATGGATGGCTTCGCCGTCCTCAAGGAAATACGGGCTGATCCGTCGACTAAATCAATTCCGGTGATTATGTTTTCGGTGCTAGGGGAGAAGTCCGACATCAATAAAGGAATTGAGCTGGGCGCCAATGACTACGCCCTGAAAGGCATGATTTCTCCGCGGGAGATTTTACAGAAGGTCAGAACATTACTAAATAGTCCGACTGCGGTCCTGAAAGAAAAACCGGGACCAGATATTTATCGTCTCCGTCTTGAGCCGAATAAAGGCGATGCCATAATCTTTCTGCGAGACTTAGAACTGGGCAGTACTTTTATCTGCCAGAAATGCAGCAACGAGCTAAACTTAGAATTGCAACGATCTGATCGTCAGCCAGGCCATTGGTTTAGTGGCCACCTGGTGTGTCCGGTGTGTAAAACCGAGTATTGAAATCCAACTCAACCGTAATCCACGGGACCGGTTAGGTATTTTTCGCTGATTTTAGGTATCTAAACTTGGCCGGTGGCGGCGGTTATTAAATTAGCCGATTGGACCCTTGACCAATCGGTACTTTTATGTTTAGGATGAGCTAATCAGAAAAGACCGAAGCGATTGGATTAAGGTGCCGTACATTGACAACCAACAAGTGTGTACCAGCCCGCCAGCTTCACACCGGGACAGGGAAGAGGGAACTTTCAGCCAGGCAGCTTCGTGTTGACAACAAGTCACCGGTGAGTTACCAGAAAGGATGCGTCAATCATGAGTCCGACCCAGTCGGGTCCGATCGGGAAGTTGCTGTGGCTCTGCCTCGGTTACTTCCTGATGTATGTAGCGAACGGTATGTTCGCTAAGTACTTCACCGACTTCTTGGGTTTGAAGCCGTTCGAATACGGCTTCAATAACACCCTCGGCAGTGTCTTCGTGGCGGTCATAGTCGCGCTGGTACTGCGCTGGTATCGAATGCCGTTTAGCGAACGTCGCTGGTTCGGTCCGTTCCGCCTGCCGACCGAAGCGCCGTATCTGATCATGTCTGGCATCTGCACGGCCGTGATCGTACCGGGTACGACGTTGATGTATACGGTGCAGGGCGTGTCGGTCATGGTAGCGATGGTGATCATGCGCGGTTGCATCATCGTCGTCAGCCGGATGGTCGACGCGGTCCAGCAACGTCAGGGTCTGCTCAAGCGGCGGATCCATCCGGCCGAGAACTGGGCCGTGGTCTTCGCCTTGCTGGGAGTGGCCACTAACCTGTTCTACGGGTCGGCCGTGCAGGGGCTGCATCTCCCATTGCCGACCTCGACGACCACTGCGGCAGTAAACTTCGGATTCGGTTTGTTCGGTAACACGGTCTTGGTACTTTACGTCATCGCTTACGGGGTGCGCTTGTACTGGATGAATTACTACAAGAACACCCGTGGCACGGCACCGCAGGATAACAAAGGCTATTTCGCGATCGAGCAGATCACCTCGACCGTGACGCTGATTCTGGTGGTGATTGGGTTGCTGTGGGGCACGAATCAGTTCCACTGGACCGCCCAACGCCTGCTCGATCTGCAGGCCGCCGCTCACCAGCCCAACCCGCTGGCCATCGCTTCCGGCCTGCCGTATGGCCTGATCGCCTTCCTGTCCGTCTTCATCTTCATGTTCAAGGGCCGGAACGCGAGTTTCACCGGCGTGGTCAACCGCTTGACTTCGTTGCTTGGCGGCGTGGGGGCGACACTGGCGACTTGCTGGATCCTGAAGGGACCACTACCAAAACCGGAAGACTGGGCGGCGCTCACTTTCGTTATGATCGCCATCTACTTCCTGGTTCAGGCGGAAAAGAAGCGCCAGCGGGAAATGTCCGAGTAAATCAAGACGTACCTATCAACAACGCAGGGGTTCCCACTGGGAACCCCTGTTTTCTTTTATCGTCATGGCTTGACATTTTCATAATTTCACGCTAGAAGGACAGCGGCACCCATGAAAAGCGGGTGGCCAGAAAGGAGGTTGCTATGGACCATAGCAACCTTAAAAGCCATAAAGCCTGCCGGTGTGCTCATGGTAAGTGCCTCAACCACAACCCAGAGTGGGAAAACATCGGCCAGAAACTTATTTTTCAAAAACCACTTTTCTTCGGTCTGTATCAGTGGTATCTGGCTTCCTGGTGCTGCCGCCGACCGATGACACGGTATCAGGTCGTTCAGAATCAGTGTTGCAAGAAGTGTGGTCGTCAGCAGGCACGAATTATTGAAGCAAATCTAGCATTGTGTGTCTGCTGTGGTTACCACTGCGACTTGACCCCGTCAGAGATCTAGTAAATAAATTGTTCCCAGGGGTGACGAGAATTCTCGTCACCCCTCTTTTCATTGACATTATCATCCGAATTTGTTAATCAGATAAAGGAATACCGTCAATATACGGAGCTTCCAGCCGCTCGTTGAATTATCCTATATCGTTAAGGAGATGGCCATGCTGACCACTATAACCGTCATTGTTGTCATAGTGGTGTTCATCCTGCTGATCACCTGGCGGGTGGATAAGCGCCTCAAGCGCGAACGCGAGGAAATGGACGACAACGATCCAGACTAGAACCTTTCAACGCTAAACCCCCGTCATAATCAGGCGGGGGGATTTTTAATTGACAAATGCTTAAAAATATGCTATGATTAGCTTATCAAGAAGTAAAAACCAAATGAATAATAATACAAGTAGTAAACTGTTGGTAATTCTGGCGGTTTTATTTGTGGTCTCGATCCCTTTTTTCGTTCGGGCCGTTAGCGACGATCCTGGGCCAAGATCTGGCCCGAACCATCAAATACTGCGGGTGCAATCGGGGCTTAACAAACCCATGCTACCAACTTCAAAGTCACCGAATTTTATCGACGGTCAGGTCTTAGTTAAATTTAAACCGGAAAGAATCAACGTCAGCCAGTCGTCTAATAGCTTGGCGCTGACCTTTTGGTATAGTCAGAAATTAGTTCGGGAAGAAGCGCGGCTAAAACAACAAAATGTCGTGCTGCTTAAGTCCGGTTCGAAAACGACTGAGGAACTTATCGCCAGCCTGACCAACGATCCATTAGTTGAGTATGCTGAACCAAATTATATTTACACCGCGACCGCGACTACACCGAATGACACATCCTTCAGCAACCTGTGGGGACTTAATAACACCGGACAGACCGTCAATGGTACCGCCGGGACGAGTGATGCGGATATCGACGCGCCTGAAGCCTGGGATACCAATACCGGAACGAACAGTGTGACGGTAGCGGTCATCGATACCGGCGTGACTTTACTCCATCCGGACTTGGCGGCCAGCCTGATCGCCGGTTATGACTTCGTGGACGACGACGCGATTCCGTACGATCTAAATGAACATGGTACCCACGTGTCCGGCACGATCGGCGCGATTGGCAACAACGCCACGGGCGTGACTGGCGTGGCCTGGAATCCGAAGATTATGCCTCTCCGCGTGCTGAACGCCAGCGGCTCTGGTTCGACGGTCGATATCGTAGCGGCCGTTATCTACGCCACCCAAAATGGAGCTAATATAATCAACATGAGCCTGGGCGGCACGGGTTATAGCCAAACGTATTATGACGCGATTAATACCGCTCGCTCGGCCGGCGTACTAGTGGTCGTGGCGGCCGGCAACTCAACCAACAATAATGACGGTGGCACGCACTTTTATCCCTGCGACTACACCCTCGACAACATTATATGCGTGGCTGCGACGGACCAAAACGATGCCCTGGCCAGTTTTTCTAATTACGGCGCGACCTCGGTCGATCTGGCCGCACCGGGCGTGAATATTTACAGTACCATTCCTTACTGGGCGTTCTCCGAAGACTTCGATTCGGCGATACCGCTTAGTTTTACCGGGACGAAATTTACCTCTAGCGGCACGAACAATTATTGGACGACCATTGGCGACGGAATCGCCTATGGTGATATTGATTATTATTCTTATAAAAACAATTCAAATGGCGTGTTGACTTTCACTGACCCCGTTGATACCTCGAGTTATGACGCCGTCTATTTACAGTATGAGTATCTGATTGAATCCGAATACGATGCCGCCTGCGCCAAAGATTATTTATTAGTCGAAGTGTACAACGGGAGTGGCTGGACGGAGGTGAAACGGTATTGCGGCACCGGAACGTCTGGGACGGAAACGCTCGATGTTTCCAGTTACAAGAACGCTAGCATGAAAGTCCGATTTCAATGGGTCACTAACGCATCGGAAAGTTTTTATTATGGGGTGGCGATTGACAATGTCAAATTGATTCCACCGAATGCGGCGGCAGGGAGTTACGCATTCCTGCAAGGAACATCAATGGCCTCCCCACAAGTGGCTGGCCTGGCGGCGTTGCTTAAATCATATCAACCCAGCCTGACCTATCTCGATCTCAGGAGTGCCATCCTCGACCACGTTGAAGCTAAGGGTTCACTGACCGGTAAAACGGTCACTGGCGGTAGAATAAATGCCTACCACAGCATCAGCAACCTTGATTTAGTGAATCCCACCGCCACGGTCACTTATTCGACCACCGTGCTGACAAATCAAAACGTAACCGCTACCTTAGTCCCCAGTGAAGCCATTACGGTGACCAATAACAGCGGCAGTCCGTCTTATACTTTTACCAGCAACGGCAGTTTCACCTTTACCTTTACTGACCTGGCCGGCAATCCGGGCACGGCTACCGCCACCGTGGGCAATATCGATAAGACAGCTCCGGTCATTACCTTGAATGGAGCGGCGACAATGTCCATTAAACCTAAGCAGACATACATCGATCTCGGCGCAGTGACGATCGATGACCTCGACGGCAATATCACCGGCGCGACGGTGGTTACCAATAACTTGAATACCGGCATCGTCGGCGAATATTATTACCGTTACACGGCGACCGATCGCGCCGGCAATATCGCCACGGCGGACAGAACAGTCATAGTGGCCGCCCAATCAACCTATATCGCGCTCACCCGGGGAGCGTACACGGCCACGTTCAACGGAAAAAAACGTACGATCAGTCCACTCGGGACCTACACCGGCCGGGCTTTAGCCCGGAAGATGATCGTTAAAAATTACAATCGGCCAATCTATGTTTTTGTACCCCTCGAGGCCCAGGCTTCACCGAATATCGTAGTGGTCGATTATAAAGGTAATGTTATCCGCCGGACTTCGTTAAAGACTCTATCGACTAAAGGCCTTAACGCCGACACCGTGGCTGATGGTATTAATGTCTTTTTGGCGGTTGGACCAATCTCCGCCAGCTCCACCGCCCGCGTCTATCGCTTGACGGCGACCACCACACCGCTGGTTAATTCGTTGAGTCAATCGACCAAGGGTAATGTGTTTGTAAAATTCCTGAAACTGTTCAGCCCGACCGGTAATCAGTACGGCCTAGCCGCGGCGATTAAAGGAAAAACGAATTCAATTCGGGTTTGGCGCTATAATAGTGTCACCAAGAAATATGCTCGGCTGACGACTTATAACGTCAAGCGAATTATTCTCAGCAGTACCGGCTTGTCTCTCCGATCCGGGACTGCCCTGGTGCCCTAGGTTATTATCAAAGATAAATATTTTACCGAGTTAGATCGGTTTTATTTTATATTATAACCACGAACTTGATATATAATAGCCGGTTTGCTAAAGTCGGGGGCGGTTCTTCGAAAATTTAGTTTATCCTGACTGCCAACCAGAAAGAAGGTAAGGCTAATGAAAAAGTTCCTCTGGCTGTTGCTTATTGCGGTGATTCTTTGGGCGTCCATTATTGCCGGTTGTATCCTGTTGTTTCCGCGATCAGCCGAAGCCGATGAATACAATGCCAAAATGGAACGTCTGATTAACATCCGCCGGCAGGCCCTGGAATCGACCAGCCAGATGAAGTTTCTCGCCGGCTGGGAACCGATGGTAGTGTTCGGAATTCCGTCCGACATTCACCCGGCCAGGACCTATGACTTCCGCGGCCGTTATGATCCGGCGGTCCGCGCTTTTACCTTCCATCCGCGCTACTACGCGGCGCTCAACCGCTTGACCAGCGATGATCCGGCTGCGGTCGAAAGTTTCTTTACCCGCGAAGGCGACTTGCGGTCGGTCATCGACCATGAACTAGGCCACGCTCTAGTTCATGACATTGCCCTGCGGGCCGGTCAGGCCCGGTGGTTCAACAGCCTGACCATCAAAACCATGACAGCCGATGAACGGATCGGCCTGACCATGCTGGCCGAGGGAATCAGCGCCTACTTCGAACGCCTAACCAGCGCTGACCGTCAGCCGCATGGCTACGGCAATCTGCCCGGCAGTTGGTCGGACACGGACTGGCAATTCAACACCGCCCGCGTTATCAACGAAGGCGGCTACTGGATTGTCTTCCCGATCATCGAACGCTTCGGTGAACAGGGGATTGTATACCTGCTGTCGCATCAACTGCGCCTGCCTGACGGCCGGGCTGATGACGCCGGACTAAAATATCAGCGGCTGGCGCTGATAATCCTAGGCGGGGAATAGCCAGTTGTTTAACTCAAGCCTCACCATCATCGTGGGGCTTTTTTTGTATTCATATTTACTAGCAAATAGAATCGTGATATTATAATTGAGTAAATACAATAACTATGAAAAAATCAATTTGGATTATTACAGCCGTTATCGTTCTAGGAGTTGGAGGAACTTTTGCTTATTTTCTATTTGGTCCACCATCGAAAAATGACAACGTCAATACAGTCAATATTGTGTTAAACCAAAATATTAATTTCGCCAATACTAACACCAATATTGTCCCAAGCAATAGTAATTTAAACACAACTAATACAAATATTTCGGCTGTCAATCAGACCGGCATAGCCACGATTTTCAACTATAACATTCAGTCCACTCGGGTATTCGGTCTTAGGTCGGTGTTAGATTCTTACCTTTCAGAATTTGATTCATATCCACAGTCGTTAGCCGTTGTGACGACAAATATTTCAGAGTGCAAAAGCGGGTCGTCTAAACTCCCTAAATCTTTTTGTGAGGAAATCCAGGAACCGACCCAGGAGTTTACCTTGATTTTAGAGGATGTGTACACTGGCCAGCCGTTCTCTTATACCACCACTGGTTCAACTTATAGCCTTGACTACACCCTTAGATTTTATAGCGGAATGTCGGCCGAGGATAAAACCGATCTTGTTGAAGGCTCAAACCGGATGACCAACGAGTTGGGTTCAGCATCACCCGCTCTCGATCTAACTTACGTCAATTCTTACATGGCAAAGTTAAATGGCGCAAGTTGCTATCTGATCAATCACCGCATTGTGATTGATCGAATGCCAGAGAATGCCTATACCCAAAAATGGGTTAACATGTTCACGCCCAGTAATAGCAATACCTCGGCCTGTGCCTCGGCTGATACCACCACTGACTGGGAATCGCAACTGACTACTGACGCTGATGGCGATGGTTTAACGATGTTTTTTGAAGACGCAAACGGAACTCTCGACACTGCAGCTGATACAGACAATGATGGTTACAAAGACCTGCAAGAGTTGATGAGTGGATTTAATCCAAACGGTCCTGGTCACATAGAAAGCCAGTTTTAGATAATTAGACAGCGATTGGACTATTATTGGAAAATATTTTAATCCAGGTATTGACTTCTGCCCTGAATAACTTAAAATGTACTTATGAAAAACAATGGCGCAGTTGGCGGCGGCGTATATGGACTGGCCTTTATCGGCGCGCTGATTTATTTTATTCAACACGCCACCTCTTTTTGGGACGGAGTGCTCGGCATCTTAAAAGCCTGCGTCTGGCCGGCCATCCTGGTTTATCATTTGTTAGGATTAGTGAAACCTTAAACTCACAACTAAGTATTTATTTATGGAAACCTCAAAAATTGACGCCGGCCCCGCGATCAGTTACGGCTGGACCTCGGTTAAAAAAGATTTATGGTACTTCGTCGCCTTAGCTCTGCTGGTATTTATTGCCGGCAGTATTGGCAGTTCAACCACCAGAGGCACATCTGGTTGGGATATTATCGGCTTCTTTTTGACGGCCCTAACGACCTGCGGCACGACTGCTATCGCGCTGAGCTACTACCACGGTAAGCAACTACCGATCAGCGCTTTGTTTACAACCTTCAAACCGTACTGGCAAGTTCTCGGCGCGAGTCTCCTGCTCGGGTTGGGTACCGTAGTGGGTTTAGTACTCCTGATCTTCCCGGGTATTTACTTTGCCCTGACCTATCAGTTCACCATTACCATCATCGTTGATAAGAACCTCGGGATTATTGAGGCCATGCGTGAAAGCAAGCGGATCACGCAGGGTAAGAAAATGTCTCTGCTGGCATTCGATCTAACTATGCTCGGCGTGATCATCCTCGGCGCTTTGTGTCTTGGGGTTGGGCTGTTGGTGGCCGTGCCGGTCGTCTGGCTGGCGGGGATTAAGGTTTATCGTCTATTGATGCCCGTCCCGAGTGAGCAAAAATCATAGTTCGGCGTTAACTGGATGAGGAGTGATAAAATTATGGACCAGCCTGTCACCAATCAACCTGAGTTTAAACCTAAACCGAAGAACAATTGGTGGTCGCTGGGCTTGGGCCTGGTGGCGGTTATCCTCGGTCCCGGTCTAGGTATTTTTGCCAACCGTCAGAATAATCAACCCGACGGCCAAAGCGCCTCGGCTAGTATGCCGAATCTCGGAATTTTTTCATTGCTGCTAGCTGCGGCTGCCCTGGTCACCAGCATCATGGCCATCAAAAAAGGTCAGCGCACACCTGCCGTCTGGGCAGGATTAGGACTCGGAATTTTAGCACTGGGATATTTCGCCTACATTGCGATCAGCGAATTAGTCGGATCGTAAACCCGGCCACCCTAGTCGCAAACAGATAGGGGATTTTATATTCGTACTCTCGTGGCAGGGTATTGACTTTCCACTTTAAGCATGTTATTGTGTTCAGTCTTTCAAATAAATTGTTTCTTAAATCAAAGCCCCCGACCAGGAGGAAGTCATGTCCGTCTATGTGTTCTTCAAACCGGAGCTGATCCAGCTCGAGGAATCGATCCGACAATCCATCTACAACACGATGTTGGATCGCAGCTACTACGAGATTCAGATCGGTGACTGCAAGCTGAGGATCAGCATCAGCCGCGGCGAGTTAACCATGCATATCGACCGGAAGAATCAGCTGCCGCCGGCTGCCTGGGACGTGGTGGATCATGTGTCACTTCGCGACACCGTCAGCGACGTGGCGATGGTAAGCCAGATGGCTTCGGGCGAATATGCCCGGGACAACGGTGCCACTGCCATTGTTCAGCTGGCCAGGATTAACTGGGAGCATACTTTTCCGGTCGCGGACATCGAAGTTATCGCTCCGACCTGGGACGCGGCCATCGACCTGCACCGCGAAATACTGTTCGGCTGCAAGCCGGACCAGCCGTACGTCAAACCGGCCAAACCGGATGACCGGGCTTCGGGTGTCAGCTAGCACCTTCTGCAAACAGACTTAATGCCTCGCGGGTAACCGTGAGGCATTTTATTTCCTGCGGGTATTTTTATTCTTGACAACATGTTTGTTTGGGGTATGATTTTCAAATCATTTTGGTGGCTCAATGGGAGCCACTTTTTTGCGAAACTATTATGTTTATATTCTCACTAATTATAAGAACGGGACACTTTATACCCCGCTATTCAGCGGGGCAGGTCGGTGTGACGAATAATTTGGTTAGGCGAGTCGATGAACACCGGCGGGGGATTAAACCGGGTTTTGCTAAACGATATGGTTTAAAGAGGTTAGTGTATTTTGAGTGCACAAACAACATCAGCGCGGCCATCTGGCGGGAGAAGTGTTTAAAATGGTGGTGGCGGCGATGGAAGATCGAGTTGATTGAGTCAATGAATCCTGAATGGCGGGACTTATGGGGGGATATTAAATAAAGTTAATCCGCGGTGCCCCCAGACTGGATTCCGGCTTTCGCCGGAATGACTCAAAAAAGTATGATAGATGTCATTCCGGGCTTGACCCGGAATCCACATTGTTCAATCGGGCACCGCGGGTGTCCCACTCCGCGCCGCCTAACCCTGCCATTAACCAGCTGGGATTGTTGCGGTTAAACAAATTTCTAATTTCGCCAGCATTGACTTTTTTTGAAATTGGTGTATAGGATTAGGTAACGACTGACGTAAGTTAGACCGTACCTTAGACATCAAAGGGAGGTGACTGTCATGGAACGGCCGGTCCGTTGTCCGCCGTGGTTACGGAAAACAGGTCGCATCATTGGTCGGATTTTCTACGTCGCGACGGTCGGATACCTAATTCTCGACTACGTGATCATTGATCCCGGCCCGGTCACCAGAGAAATGTGGAGATGGGGACTGCAGTGGACGTCGATTGGAGTAGTCATGTTTTCCGGCGGGCTGGTATTGTACAGTCTGCTGCTAGGAATCATGAGCCTGATCGTCCGGTTCCTGCCCGGCTGGGTTGACGCTACGTCCATCAGGCCGCCGTCCGATATACCCCGCTGGTTCAGCTGGTTTGCCATTACTGCCAGCTGGGTCATCATTATCTGCCTGGTCATCATCGGGCTGAACGCACAGATTATCGACTCCCCGGTTCAACCGCCCCACAAACCGCTGACGCCGGTGCAACTGCTTTTGGCGGTGGTCCTCTGGTGCGTCTCTATCTATCTGTTCGCGCGCCAAGTCAAACCGCCAGACCTCCCACCGCCCCCGGCTGAGTAATATCAGGCCGGGGGTTTTTTATTGACAAAAGGAAATCGGGGAGTAAGATGATGGCACGACAAGTTGGTGGCCCCCATCCCACCATGCGTTTTTATTACGTCTACATTTTAGCCAATCGAAAAAACGGCACACTCTACATCGGTGTGACCAATGATTTAATTCGCCGGATCGACGAACACCGGCAAGGTATTGTGCCGGGTTTTACAAAACGATACGGCATAAAGAGGTTGGTTTATTATGAATGCACGAACAACATTAGCGCGGCCATCTGGCGGGAGAAGTGTTTGAAATGGTGGCAACGGCGATGGAAGATCGAATTGATCGAGTCAATGAACCCGACCTGGCGGGACCTGTGGGAGGATATTAAGTACGGTTGATCCGCGGTGCCTCCGGGGTGGATTCCGGCTTTCGCCGGAATGACCAAAAGAAAAAGTACGATAGCTGTCATTCCGGGCTTGACCCGGAATCCACATTGCTTACTAAAGGCGCCGCGGACACACCCTGTGTTAATCGGCGCGTGAGTTGACAATATCCGCAATTTTATGTAGGACAGGGGTATAACTCTGCTCTAAATGGAGCAGCCGCTCTCCGACAACCCAAAAAGGAGGCAGCCATGAAACGGAACTTCGCTGTTTTGACGGCCGGGCTGTGCTCGGCCGTGATGCTGGTCGTGTTCATCACCCTGATCTGTCCGTCGCCGGCCGTGGCTGAGCCACCCGTCGTGGTTTACTGCTGGGAGAACTTCACTGGTGATCATGACCTAAACCAGTCCTGGGGAAGGCTGAAGGAATATAAGTACCAGTTCTGGTCGACCTATGAGGAAACGTACGGTCGCGAGAGCGATTTTTACCGGAAGGTCACCGGCTACCGGACCACCAATCTCAACGATGATCTGCGGGCGATCAAGATCAACTGGGATAACGTAGTGGTTGAGGTCTACGAACACAACATGTACCGCGGCCGTTCGGTCAGCTACGCTGGCATAGGCAAGTGGGTCTTTCCGCGGTGGCTGTGGGATCGAGCCAGTTCGATCCGCATCTACAACCGGTGACGCCTGCCACGTTAGATCTTTTCAACCGTTAACCCCGCGTCCTCACGAGCGGGGTTTTTTATTTGGTAAACTTGACAAGGCAACTAACCGGCGTAAAATATTCCTATGACGTTCTGGTGGCAGAAGGGCTTATTTATGCCAAAGTACGTGACCAAGGAGATATTTGAAGGTGGAATCGCAACAATCCGCCAGGATTTTCGCGATATCTTGCGAGAAATGCGGAATCAATTTCAAGAAGTGCATGAGGATATCCACGGTTTAAAACAAGATATGAACCTGTTAAAAGCGGACATGGTGTTGGTTAAAAAAGCAACCCTAGAAAATGTTGATACCAGCCAACATCTCCTGAACCTTACCGACGAACTGCGAAAACACGGTATTCCGATCGAAGATAGTCGGGTGTTTAAAAAAACTTAAAGAAATCGTAGCTATGTTACAGTGCCAAAAGTGTAAAAGCTAGGGCTTTGGTAGATATTGTTACCAATGCGGCAGTGCATTGGTAAAAGTCGAATTGCCGAAATGTATTAAATGTCGCGAAGAATTGATGGAAAAATTTAATTATTGTACTGGTTGCGGACTGCCACGGGCACAGGCGATATCAACCAATAAATAAACTTAGTGGCTTGGCTAGTGGCCACCCGGCCAGCGGCATTTATAGTCCTGATAAAAATTAATTTGACACTATAAGAATAAACGAACGGTCGATGAGCTGCGTAATTATTTTCCTGACCAACAATGTTGCTGATTAACCGCGCCCAGTTTGACACAACCGCCTCTTGGCCTATACTTTACGTAGATACATCGAAAACTAATATCCTAGCATATGAACAACAAAGCAATGTGGCGATCGGCTATATTTTTAGTTGTCCTATCGTTGGCTCTGGCCGGCTGCGGACAGAAGAAAACGACCACTTCGACCACCAATACGCCGATAAAAGTGGTGATCGAAGCGCCGTACGTCGTCGAAAATGGCTTAAAAGTATATGCCCTGAAGCTGGTCAACGGCTTACTCGACTATAAGACCATGACCCTCCACCCCGGTGACCGGATCGAGATCCGACTGACCAGCGATGGCCAACCGGTTGATTTTAAATTCCAGGAAGTCCCGGCCGCCTCGACCAACGGCATCTTCGGTACGGACATTAACACCACCGACCCGGGTGGAACATACCATTTGGTTTGCGTCGATCGTGAGTGCGGCAGCATTACGGTAACCGTCCCGCCGGGTACGAACGGGAATACCAACACTACGGCGAGCAATACGAACCAGACCTCGACCACGCCGGTGGTCAGCCAGATTTCCAAAGCCGAAATGCAGCAGGTGCCGGCCGGAACGACGTTCGGCCCCGGCCTGACCCTGAAGACCACCACCGCCTTCAACGTCGGCGACCAGTTCGGGCTTAACGTCGTTGGCACCTTCAATCCGACCGACCTGCTCACTTATGCGATCAATGACCAGGCTGGTGTGCAAGTGATTGCTCCCGGACCGAACGCGAAATTGACTGGCACCTCGAACGGATCATGTTGCTATGGATTGCCGTCGCAAGCCGGGAACTACACGGTCGATTTGCTGATCAACGGCGTCAAAGCCACATCGATCCCCATTACCCTGGCGAATCCCTAATTGGTCCAGGCTTGATCCGGGAACAGGCGGGGGATTTTTATTATATTAACCATTGACACCATAGTTAATATATGTTAACCTAGTCTTATATGGTTAATAAAACAATGATTTCGACCGAATATATCAGTTCGACCCAGCTAGCGAAGTTGCTAGGCATTAGTCATGTCGCGGTCTATAAGAAAATTATCAAAGGGGAAATACCGGCCAAGAAAATTGGAAGAAATTACGCCATTCCCGTGGCGGCCATCGGCGGCATCACCAGCACCGAAGTCAGCCAGCCGGCCAAAGACCAAATTAAGGCCGCTGTTTCCAAGACCGTCAAAGAATACGGTGAAGCGTTACGATTGTTAGGCCAAGAATAGTTATGACGATCCAGCCGCTGACGATCGGTGAGATTCAGTACCTGGCTCACCGCCTGGCTAAGGAAACGATGGGTTGGGACGAACCAATCCCGGATTTTAGCACTAGGTTTCCGAATATCCTGGAAAGCTGTTTAGCCACGCCGTTTCAAAAGTTCGCCAAGCAAGACCCGTATCCGTCACTGCTCAATAAAGCGGCGGTATTATTCTATTTAATGATCAAGAACCACCCCTGGCAAAACGGCAACAAAAGAATCGCCGTCACGACGCTGCTGGTGTTTCTTTACAATAACGGACGCTGGCTGGAAATCAGCAATCAGGAACTTTACAATTTCGCTAGGTTAATTGCCGCTAGTCCGGCTAAATTAAAGGATTCGATGGTCAGCGCAGTCAATCAATTTTTGACCATCTACGTTAAACGACTGAAATAATCTCTACCCCAGCGAAGCTTGTTCCCGCGGAAACGGGGAATTCTTCGCCTCGCCGGCGGGGCTTGTTGTATTGACAAATCCCATAAAAAACTGTAGGCCGAGATGGTGAATCGCCGCTAATGAGCGGTCTTTCTCGCCGCTCTCTGACAACTACAATTACAGTTCAACCAAAGGAGTGTGCCATGCGGACTCTGTACGCTTGTTTGGTCGTGCTAGCGATGCTCGTTCCTGCTGTGTCGTTCGCCGAGGACCCGCCGCAGTACCTCACCTCCTGGTGGGCTGATACGCCTCGTGGCCTTGCGATTGCCCCGAACGGCGACATTTACGTCGCCGAGTACTACAGCAATGATGTTCGACACTTCACCCACGCCGGCACACTGGTTAACGCTTGGGATGGTGGGTTCTACAGCCCTCGTGGTGTGGCGATCGATGCCAGCGGCGACATCTACGTTGCTGACCAATACCACCAGTGCGTGAAGAAGTTCACGCCCGACGGCGCACTCATCCTGTCATGGGGTGGCATCGACATGCCGATCGGCGTGGCCGTTGACGCTACCGGTAGTGTGGTTTACGTCACTGACTACACAACTAACACAGTGAAGAAGTTCACGGCGTCCGGGGAGCTTATCCTCTCGTGGGGTGGCTATGGCTCCGGTGACGGCGAGCTCTACGCTCCAATCGCTATCACGGTAGCCCCGAATGGAAACGTGTACGTTGGGGACACCGGGAACCACCGGATCCAGGTGTTCACCAGCATGGGACAGTTCGTCACCAAGTGGGGCTCTGAAGGATCTGGCGAAGGCCAGTTCTCCTATGCTCCGGATATTGCAGTAGATACCTTCGGCAACGTATACGCAACTGACTCGGTCAATGACCGCGTCCAGAAGTTCACCAGCGATGGTGCCTTCCTCACGAGTTGGGGTCGCGCCGGATCTGGCAACGGAGAGCTGGTATCGCCAGAGGGAATCGACGTGTCGCCAGGCGGGATAATCTACGTATCCGACTTCGGCAACAACCGCATCCAAGTCTTCGGCGATCTTCCCATTCCCACTCTTCTCGAAACGTGGGGTAAGCTAAAGGCCCTCTATCGCTAGGAGGACACGATGAAGAAGTTCATGTACTGCTGTATCGCCATCTTGGCGCTTGCGCTGGCGTACCACTTCGGTGCGACGAGTGCGCAGGGGCAGACTGGGAGTATGGTAAGTGGCATCTCAGTGGCTGGAACGGTCAATGGTGGGATGATCGTCGTGATGACCCCCAACGGTGACTGCTATCAGGTCACGTACAGCGCGGCTAGTAACATCACGAGCGTGCCCTACTACATGGGTAACTTCTGGGGTTCGGCTCCTGTCCAGACTAACCCCCAAACCCTCGGCCAAATCAAGGCTAAGTATCGTTAGTACATTTTAGGGGCGGCGTTCGCTAAATGCGAACGCCGCCCCACCCTCGCCCAACAAGCGGGGGTTTTTGTTTAATTGTGGAAAACTGATATACTTTGCTTATTATTAGCAATAATTTGACATTCGGGTTTTCTTGAAACCGTGAAATCAACTTTTAATACAACAGCAACTGAGGAATACAAAAGCAATGCTCAACGAGCACGTATTTTAACTGAGAGTTGGGTCAAAAAAGAAATTTATTGCCCGAATTGCGGGCAAGATAGAATTGATAAATACCCTAATAACCAGCCAGTAGCGGATTTTTATTGTGCAAATTGTCGGGAAGACTACGAATTAAAAAGTAAACAAAACTGCCTCGGAGTAAAAATTGTTAATGGGGCATATCGCACGATGATAGAACGGTTGACAAGTAGTAACAACCCAAATTTATTTTTGTTAAATTATGATTTACTAAGTTTGTCAATTATCAATTTTCTAGTTATTCCAAAACATTATTTTGTACCGATAATCATTGAAAAGCGAAAACCCCTTACCCAAACAGCGCGGCGTGCTGGTTGGGTCGGATGTAATATCCTCCTAAAGGATATACCACAATCAGGAAAAATATTTTATATTCGAAATCAACAAACTGAACCAAAAGAAAAAGTTCTTTCGGAATGGAAGAAAACACTATTCTTAAGAGAAGAAAAAGAAATCACAGCAAAGGGTTGGCTTCTCGATATAATGAGATGCATTGATGGGCTTGGGAGACCAGAATTTACGCTGCTCGATATGTATGTGTTTGAAAACAAATTTCGTCGCATACATCCGGAGAATAAGCATATCAAAGATAAGATTAGACAGCAGTTACAAATATTACGAGATAAAGGTTACGTGGACTTTGTTTCACGTGGGTACTACCGTCTAGTTTAACATTACACGAAGTTCGTTTTACATGGCTCACTTTCACGGACACGATAGTAGTTTTATAAAAGGTAAGCAAGCTGAACGTAAAAGGCTTATATTATGGTTGTTTATTTTAATTCTTGTTTCAGCTGTTATTTTATTTTTCCTCTATCGAGTGGTGTGGGTATCAACAGCTGGGATTATTGGGGTGTTATTAATTTTTGCTTTTACCAAGGATCTTATGTCCGATACCGGCAAAGATATCAGTAAAACATTATTGAGGATATTCCGGATGAAAGGTTGGGCCGATCGGGGATTACTCGGGGAACGAATTGTGCGTCAAGCCCTTGAACAACTGCCGGATACTTATAGTGTTTTTCGTGGTATTCGCCCTGAGCATTCATTTGATGTGGATTTTACGGTAGTTGGTCCGAATGGGGTGTTCACTATCGAAGCCAAAAGCCAAACTGGTCGAATATACTTTGATCGTAAAGGTAGGGGATTACGTATGCTTAACCAAGCTCGCCGCGAAGCTTTAGCAATGTACAAATATTTACTGGAAGGTTGGAAGGTGAAAACGTTTGTGGTATAAATTTTAGTTTTAGCTCGCAGTGGCGCGAAAATTGAAGTGGCCGAACAACAGATTAATAAAGTTTACGTCCTAAAAACTCCAGATCTAGTCCCAATAATTTTAGCTCACCGTGGTTTTAATCCGCAGCAAACAGTAATCGAAAAATATTTAAAGTTTGCGGGGCCGGGTTAGCCCACACACCGTTTTTCAGTATCGGGGGATAATAAAGAAAAATAACGTGAATTAAGGAAAAAAGAGGTTAAATTCACGACAAAACCGTGAAAATCGTTGTTTATTGTTGTATTTTCACGATTATGTTGACAAAACAGTGAAGAAGGCGTGAATTGTAGGTTTTGAGCATTAACTTACAATTAGGCTTGACAATTGTAAGTATTAGGTATAATCTTACATCATGAAGGAAGATAAAAGCGGAAAATTGAGTGTTGGCGAGGCAGCCAAAATTTTAGGTGTTTCCCCGCAAACAGTCAGAAATTGGGAAAAAGCCGGTCGAATTTCTTCCCAGCGTAGCCCGGGCGGATGGCGGTATTATGACCTATCAGAAGTCCAGCGGGTGGCAATTGATTTACCAAAACTGGCTTGGGCCTGGGCGGCGAGCGCGCAGCCACCGGAAATCCCGGACGAATATTATTGCGGGCAGCCCGACCGCTTTACTAGCCGCTTGGTTAAGATGGGCGCGATGCTGGAGTCTATGCCCAACGGTCAAACGGAAAGCATGGTCTCGCTACTGACAAGCGTTGCCGGTGAGATCGGCGATAATTCGTTTGCCCACAACATCGGGAATTGGCCCGATATAGCGGGTATATTCTTTGCTTATGACCTGCATAAACGTATCATCGTCTTGGCTGACCGGGGACAGGGTATCCGAACGACCTTACAACAAGTTCGACCCAGTATTGCCGGTGATGTTGAGGCCTTGCGCGCCGCTTTCACGGAAATCATTTCCGGTCGAAGCCCGGAGAAACGAGGCAATGGACTGAAAGTGGTGCGCCAAATCGCCGAACAGAACCAGATCGGACTTACTTTAAACTCCGGTACTGCCCAGGCCACCATTCCGCCGCACGGAAAAATGTGGATAACCATGGTCGATAAAAATGTTCGCGGCGTAGTCGCGATTATAACTTTCTAGCCAACTATGCAAACGATATACTTAAAAAAATTCGGTACGGTCCTGCTTTCCCGACCAGCCGGCCTGGAGGCTTTTCAAGCCATTCGTCCGACGCTTGATGTAAGTCAGCCGGTCGCCATTGATTTCGACGACGTCTTGACGGTGACGCCGTCATGGTTCGACGAATTCCTGACCAACCTGGCCGAACACTTCGCGGGTCGGGTTGAGTTGTTGCCGACGGAGAATGCGTCGGTCCGGGCGATGTTACCGGTGTTGGCGATGGATCGCCATGATCCTGCGGCGGGAGCGCTCCAGCGGGCAATGATCGCGATGAAACTTGACCGAGCTTCAGAGCAGTAGATTTTCTGTATGACTGGGACACGACGAGAAAATATTTACCCCGGGCAACGCGTCGCCATCGTCCAAAAGCAGGATCAGGGCTCCGGTGCCCTGACCGAGGGAATTGTTCAGGATATTTTGACCAGCTCACCGACGCACCCCCATGGAATCAAAGTCCGGTTAACTACCGGGGAGGTAGGCCGAGTACAAATCATTCAAGCATCATGAACCATCAACAAAAGAAAATCATTAAATTAGTCCTGCCACTGTTGGTGTCTTTAGTTTGGTTCGGACTGGGGCGGACACCCGTCGTCTTAGCCATGACCCCGGCGGTCGAGGCCTACCCGAACGTCAAAATCGCTGCCATTATGGTGACCTTCTCAGATCATCCGGCGGCGCCGACGGCTGATGACCACAGCGGGCCATGGACGAAGCCATACCTGGACGGCGTGTTGTTCACTAACCCGAATTCCATGGCCGCCTATTTCGCGCGGGAATCCGCCGGCGCGATGTCGGTCAGTGGCGATGTCTACGACCATAACGGTGCCTGGTACACCGTCGACCGGCCGATCGCGGACGGCGATTCCTGCAATTGGAACACGTTTTTTCCGGCCGTCATGACAGCCGCGGACGCGGATATCGATTTCAGCCGCTACAACGCCATCATGATTTTCACGCCCCAGTACACCTGTGACAGCGGCGGACTGGCCACGACGTATTCGAACGTACCCGATACCGGTGGGCAAACTTACCACCTGGCCATCATCAACGGCACGCTCAACACCTATCCGCACCACGAGCTGGGGCACATCATTGGCTGGGGCCACGCCAACTCCTGGCAGTGTGATCCGCCGGGGGTATTGACCGGGACAAACTGCCGGATGGTTGAGTACGGTGACCGGTACGGGCTGATGGGCGCGAGTTCGCGGATGCTGTCGTTACCGGCGCCGCTGAAAGAGCACCTGGGTTGGCTGCAACCGTCCGAAATCACCACCGTCAGCGCCAGCGGCGGTTACAAAATTAATATGTACGAACAAACCGGGACCGGGCCGAAAGTATTGAAAATCCCACAGGCGCGCGATCCGGCCGGTAATGTGACCTCGTGGTACTACCTCGAGTACCGCCAGCCGGTTGGTTTCGATAACGTCCCGAATAAGCCGACCCTGCAGGAGCTCGGTGTGCCGAATGGCATCCTGGTCCATCTCGGGCCGGTCACGGACGAGTCGATGACGACCACTTTGCTGGACATGACTCCCGGATCGTCTCCGGGCGGACGCGATATCTTCGAACCGGCCCTGCCCACCGGTTTTGCCTACACGGATAAAACCGCTGGCGTCGGTTTCGGCGCGGTGTCGCGAACGTCGACTACCATAACCATCCGGGTAAAGTTCGGCGCCAAGTCTCTATGCGTCCGTCACGCGCCGTCGATAACCACCAAAGCGATTAAGGGTTCCGGCCGGCCCGGCCAGCAACTGCGCTATACGGTGACCGTCAAAAATCGTGATGTCTTGTGCGGCCGGCGATCAATTGAATTGCGGACCATCAGTAAGCCTGTCGGCTGGACGACACTAATCAACAAGAAGACGGCTGCTTCAGCGGTTATTATTTCCGGTGCATCGGCGACGTTTGATGTCCGGATAACATCATCTAAACAGGCGGTGCGCAAAACGTATAACGTCGTGCTGGAGGCGCGGCACAAGGCGGCGCCAACGATCAAAACTCGGACAACACTCAAACCAGCGGTGACGCGATAAGATGTCGGGTTACTCGTGGTCGGGGAACGGTAGCCAGGGGTTTGGCGGCGCGGTCGCTAAAGTAACATAGTGGATACCCGCCTGCGCGGGTATGACCGAAAACAATGTTCCCACCGTCACTCCCGCGTAGGCGGGAGTCCATCGTGTTGTTCACGCGGCCGCGCCAGGGTCAGTATTGAATCCGGGCATGACGGGGATTTATTTCTGGTAATTACTTAGATTTTATGTTAAAATACCAATACCTGACGTTAAAAAATCCAAGGTTTTGGTTAAGCCACACAACTCAATGAAGGCTCCGGATACATCAACGGAGATTAAGACTAGGCGGTTTGTCAAAATACTAACCCATCCTTTTGTTATCTGCGCCACTATCGCGGCTGGTTTATCGTTATTGACCTATGGTTTAGCGTATTTTTCATCGGATGATCCGGTCCAGCCCGGCACTGGTTCGGCCGGCACGGCGACGACTATCACCTCGATCAATCTTTCGGCCTCATTTGATCACACCCTCGCCCTGATCAACAACGAGTTGTGGGCCTGGGGCAAGAATAATCATGGTCAAATCGGTGATGGCACCGCCGGCGATAAATATGATCGCCTGTATCCGGTTCGGGTGCCGCTGACTCCGGCGGTAACAATTACCGCGGTCGCGGCTGGAATGCACTCGCTAGCTTTGCAGAGCAACGGCACGGTCTGGGCCTGGGGATACAATCAATACCTCCAACTGGGCTTGCTTCCGACCTCGGCCTGTGGCACCGCGCTGGACTGCGCTTCACCCCAGCCGGTTGATAACTGGAATGGCGGGACGGCGCCGGTGATTACTAAAATTGCCGCTGGTGGCAGCCATAGCCTAGTCCTTGATTCAACTGGCCACGTCTGGACCTGGGGGGCGAATCACAACGGCCAGCTCGGCTATGCCACTACCACGACCTGTCTCGAAAAAAACGGCACGTTGTCTCCTTGTAGCGGCTTGGCCAAAATAGTTACCTTTCCGGCCGGCGCGGGATCGATCGTAGAGATTGCCGCCGGTGGCGCCTTTAACCTGGCTCGCGATAGTAACAACAAAATTTATGCCTGGGGCGTGAATACCAATGGCCAGCTTGGCCTAGGTGATAAAACAAAACGGACTACGCCGACGGAAGTCACGACCCTGACCAGCGCCGTGATTACCAAAATCCGGGCGGGTGGGGATTTTGGCCTGGCCATGAGCAACACCGGACAGGTCTGGTCATGGGGGATCGGGCGACTCGGCTTTGAGCCGAATGATCCCATTCTTTGTCCGACGACATGCAACAACCTGATTCCCAACCGAATCAGTGACTTAACGAACATGGTGGACATTCAAGCTGGTGCGCGGCAAGGTTACGCCAAGAATGCCGCCAGTCAGTTAATCGTCATAGACGGCAATTTCCATGATTCGGATGTGGACTTTCCGTCGGTCAACGCGTTTTTCTGCGGCTTGGACAGCATCTTCGCCGTGAAAACCACTGATCAGCAGTTGTATGCCAAGGGCGGGAACGATACGGGGTCGCTGGGCGTTCCGATTATCACCGGCGTTGACGATCGGGTCACGCGGGCGACCGCTTATACTTATAAGATCCGGGCGCTTGATTCATATCGCACGACCTCGGCTTATACGTCGGATTTTTTCGTCACCAGCGATAACAATTATGACGTTACGCCGCCGACCGTACCGACTAATCCGCATTCGATACTCGATGGATTTTTTACAGTCTTTTGGTGGAACAACTCGACTGACACTGAATCGGGGGTGCAGTGGTACGAAATTTACCGGAATGGCCAACCGACTTTGGTTAACCGCAAATACGCCCTAGGAACCAACAGCTTTTCTGACGCGACAGTTGAACCAGGGCAGTCATATACTTACACCGTCAGGGCAATTGACCTAGCTGGGAACGCTTCATCTTTGTCAGTAGCTTCCGCCGCCGTGCAAGTACCAGCCCCGCAATCCGAAGTCCAGCTGCCGAATGTGCCGGCTAATTTACGGGTGACGTATACCGGCGTCAACCGGGTCGAACTTGCCTGGGATGAAGCCACGGCTACCAGCGAGATCTGGATTTATGAGTTGTATCGCAACGGTGCACTGATTAATACTTCGGCCGGTACCAATAATAATGATACCGAAATCGTGGGCAGCACAACTTATACCTACACGGTCAAAGCCGTCTCCAATAACCGGAACCGGTCGGCCGCATCCGCGCCGGTCGTGATCACGACCCTGGCCGCACCAGAACTGAATCCACCGTCGGTCCCGACGAATATTCAGATCCGGACTAATTTATCGAACCAGATCGAACTGCAATGGGATGCGTCGTCCGATCAGTCCGGAGTCGGCGGTTATGAAATACTGCGCAACGGCCAACCGTTTAACCTGGGCGGGAAAATGTTAAGCCGGGTGCTAACGCCGCGGCTAGTTTCTTTTATAGTCACTCCACCCGCTGCGCCGATTAACCTGACCACCGCCACCCTGAACCAGAACAAAGTCAACCTGGCCTGGGTGCCGCCGGCGGATGTCGTCGATGTTACTAACTATCGAATTTACCGGCGGGTGTTTAACTCCGGTCCAAAATTTACCGTGGTGGACTCGGTCCCGGTGGCGACTACGACCTATATTGATAAGACCGTTACCCCGGCTGTTACTTATGAGTATCTGATCACCGCGGTTACCCCCGGCGAGTTACCGGACACGACAGTTGAACACGACCATTCGAATATTAAAAAAGCCGCAACGAAAAAATAGTTTGAGTCGGTTGGAATCTAATCCGGACATAACAAACAATGAAAATCCAACCCAGAACAATCCTTAAACTAGCCCCGCTGGTGATGTTGTCATTGCTGTGGTTTGTGCTGGTGCAAGCGGAGTATGAAATAATTACCAAACCGGAATTGCGCCGCGACTTTCCAGTGGTCCAGGGCTTAACCGCGGTTTATGTCTTAGGGTTTATTTTACTGATTATCAGCGTGGTGATTTTGTATCCGTTGATGTCGGTTATTAAGGAATTAAAAAATCGAGGTCAGAATATCATTAGTTGAACAGCCCCAGGAAAATTGTAAACAAAAAGCGGATTACCGCTTGTAGGTATACGGTCTTGCGAAAGTATACGGCTCGATGCAGGTACCATCCTGTTTTTCGATCTGGAGAGTTTTGGTATCAACCAGCCGGATCAGGAAATGCTTAGTTGGAGAATAATCAGCTTGATAGCAATAAATACGGCTGCTTGGGGTGACCGTCTCAAAAGCCCGGTTGAATAGTCCGGTCTTGGTTGGCGAAAAATAGTGCACCCCGGCCGTAGTGATCACGCCGCCAATCGAGATTGCGCTAGTCGTGCCATCGCGATTATCATAAGTCAGCGACAATTCTTTTTTCCAGCCCGCCGGGTCGTCTTTAGCATTCGCCGTGAACCAATTGCCCTGCAGCGTGCCGGCTTTATCCGGCGCAAAAGTACCGCAGCGCGGGTATTTCGTCCGTGGGGCGTTCTGATTGCCCAGTAACGGCACCAGTTGCTTAAAAACAGTCGAAGAAAAATAACTAATTGAGCAAGTAGTGTTGAACATCATGGTATTGACGTACCGGGCGGGATTTACAAATTTTGACCGGATATTAACCCGGGTGTCGTAGGTCCACAGGTCCAGGGCGTGGGAAATTTTACCGCCGACAGTCCCGATTTTCGTCCCGTTTTTAATGGTTAACGACAGGCGCTTAGTACATTGCTTGACTTTATTGCCGACCGAGCTGATGGGGTAGGTCTGGCAATAATCCCAGCGGGTTAGTTTGGTTTTGATGGCGGACACGACACTGGACACATGGCCAAGGCGGCCGGACAGCTGGTCGCAGACCTTGAATTCAATCGAGTAATCTTCGGCCACCGTCGTCGTATCTTGATAGTAAGTACTGCGGCCGATGCTAGTGATGGTAATCGTGCTGGGGGCATAAACATTCTTGACGGTGATATTGCCCTCGGCATCATTGGGTAATAGAAAGTAGATATGGTCGGTGGGAATGGTGTGGTCGGGTGGGTTCAAATTGCCCAGCGGCAGAATATTCGTAAAATCGCCGAGGTGCATGGGTGAAGTTTTTAAAGGCTGGCGTGGGCAAGTCGCGGCTAGGGCGGGAGTAATTAAAACAAAAACTGCCACCACGCCAATCACACTGGCGATTAGGATAGATTTATAGGAGGTGTGCATATCATTTGTATTGGAGTTATATAAATATTCTAACCGTTAATGTGCCAGATATCAAATCACACTGCCATATTCGGTGACTAACTATCTTTACTTTTCCGGCCAACCTAACCAGTTGGTTATTGTTGAAAAAATAGCCACACGATGTCCGACTTGACCGTAACTTATACGGGGTCTGGATATTTCGTGTGGCTTGATGACTAGTCCGATTTTGGCAGGATCATTGACTGGTTGAGGGAGAACTCGATTCGCTGGATCCACGGCTGAAATTTATATTTCAGCCGGTTGACCGCCAAGTTAAGGGCGTCCAGCAGCTTGTCCCGCCACTGCTGGTCGGGAACATAGTAGTTGGTTAACGAGCCGTCGATATCGATCGAATCACGGGTAATTGTGATTCGAAATGAACCGGTGATGGCGAAGTAACTGAAATTACTAAGCACTTGCTTGATGACCATCAAATGAACTTCGAGGGACTCTCTGACCTCCGGCGTGATGCGATGCATCCGAACGGAATGCCCAACCTCGTTATTCATGATGATATCTTGCTTTTTGCGGGGCATGCCGGGCAAGGGCGGACGGCTGATCAGTTCCAACGGCATCAGTGACCTCCCCATGGTTGGGGTTTAGGAAAGGAGCCG
>Ga0315287_10000231_pt1 | contig 49720 bp, 61 predicted proteins | sample YL17G11_0_MG_FD_205037 | JGI IMG/M metagenome (GOLD analysis project Ga0315287, IMG submission 205037) | Sediment microbial communities from Yellowstone Lake, YNP, Wyoming, USA - YL17G11_0 | ecosystem: Environmental > Aquatic > Freshwater > Lake > Sediment | place: USA: Wyoming | collected...
CAGATGTCCTCCGGCCTCTTGAAGAAATCCTTTTCTGGCCTGGTCGCCTATTCCGCGTTTGAAAATATTACCAAAGGATTTTCCAGCAGACGATACTCCAGACGCAACACCCTTGACTGCATTCCAAGCCATTGACCCCCACCCGGGTCCGGCAATTTTTTGGAACTCATCAGCAAGTGCGTTTTCGTAAACAGATTTGATAAAGGCTTCTTTGTTCATTTTTCTTCCTTTCCCATTGCCGACACTCCAAGGGCTCCGGCACCAAGGGTACCAACTCCAACAGCGGATGATGCCACAGGATGCCTTTTTATAATATCAGTGATAAGCATCGATTTTTCCTGCGGCTCTGGAATACTTTCCTGTTTGGAAAACATATTTTTAAGTTTTTGTTTTCCACCCTCATATGCTTTGTTTATAAAACCTCTTGTTTTGTCAGCTACATCCTGACTGTCTATACTGTCTATCGCGCCGCGAATATCTCTTCTAACTCTTCTACCGGCATTCTGCATTTCCGGGCGGACAACGGATTCGTTAAAAGACGATGCGGCAGCTCCAGCCTTCTGTTTAATATTACCGGCAGTTCCTCTTACCTTTTGCCCAAACTCTGCGCCGGATCTCGACGCCTTTGTTCTGGATGGTTTCCCGCGCACTGCGCCACTAACAAATTGCATTGTTCTTTTTGCGCTTGCCTTCAGGTTTTTATAAGTCTTTCCAATATTGATGCCTCCGGCTATTTTCGACATCTCATCTTCAAATGCATTCTCATAAACCATTTCCATGAATTTTGAATTATCCATAATCACTCCGTTCGGAATTTCAAAAAGTTAATGTTTGTCGTTCTTTTTGCGCATTCCGAGCATAGCCGCAGTTCCGCCACCAGCAGCCAGGATTCCACCGGCAGCAATAGCAGCTTTCGGATTGGATTTTATGACTTCGATAAGGTGTTTGCTGTCATGTTCGGTATTAGCTACACCCTTGCCGAGATTGGAAAATTGGCGCCCGTATTCTTTGGCCTCTTCTGAGATAACGCTGGCAGCATTTGATCCAACGTCTTTCACTTTTTCGAATGCTGATTTGGATTTCGGCTTGACTATTCGCATTTTTTCCAAAATCGGTCTTACTGCAGAAATAATCTTGCTGGAAATTTTTCCACCACCGATTTTTTCGAGTTCTTCGGTAAAGGCGCTTTCGTACACATTATTAATCATTGTTGATGTGTTCACGGATATTTCCTTTCTCTTGAATTGTAAAAAAGTTTAAGTGACTTGTTGACATATTAATTATATAATCTAATAGAAATAATATACATCCGGTTGATAACTATGAACAAATACAATAAATTGCAAGATCTTATAAAAAATATTATATATTTTATATGGGAGAAAGCAAAAATTAAAATATGTATAAACCACCTTTTAAAAAATTCATATTAACCTTCTTACTCTTTAATAAGACTATACCATTTATTATTGATAAGCTCAAGGAGTTTGGATACTTTATTGATGAGAAGGAAGTGAGTGGCATTTTTACAGAAATGAAGAACTGTCTTCCACCATCAATCACAGAACTTCTTGACTCCCGGGCCGCGTTTGATGTCAACAACGAATCGCATGTCGAGTGGCTTAAATACTTTGAGGTTTTTGAATTTTATGACTTCATAATCCGTCGAGATTCAGCCAAAGATCAACCAGAATATTTTAAATGGTGCAGCGACTGTCTTTGGGTCCATAGTTACAAGGATGTGATGTGTCTTATCAACATACTCCTTTTTAACGATGAGTCTCTTGATGAAATTTCAAAGATCATTATGTTTAAATATAAGAAGAAAATTGGAGTAAGTGCTCTTTTATTGTATAAAACTATGTTTTGGAATACCGACTCCATGAATGCCAAAGAGGCCTTGTACTATTGCATTCCATTTCGTCAAAACACTTTGATCATCAGAAAGCTTCGATCTGGAGATTCTGAACTACTTACTATTTCGGCGGATCTTGATTCCGGATCAGACCTTCCTATTACCTTTCACGATACCAATTACATCAAATGGAAGATTGGATATCGAGACATTGTAGCTCCGGCTGCCCACGATTTTATTGAACAGATTAAGCGCGATAGCTACTTCAAATATTATGAAACGATGAGCATGACCCAGTGTGCTGATACGTCCAGCGAAGATGGTAACAACGATGAATTTGGGGCTTTCAGCAAAAACTCCACAACCAAAAAGAATGTTGAAGAGCAGCGGGTCAAGCTTGCCAAATCGTGGATCGATATCTACATGAAGGCTAATGAGGCCATGCCTGTTGGCGGAGGTGAGACTAAGGACTTCTTCGAAAAGATGCAGCAGGTATGCCTTGATTTTGGTGAACCTGAAGATGAAAAGATTGCTCGTATCGAAGATATTCCCGGGGTTCTCAACGATGTCAAAGGCGATCTATCATCATGAACGTAACACCAGTCCAATTCGCCAGCAACATCTTCTATCTTGATGGTGCCCCGCTTGTGATGCCACGCAACACAATGAGGCACCTCTACCCTATTTATAATAAGCCATCAAGCGCCATTATTCTTAAGTTCGGCCGGCAAACGCACAAGTCGACAACTGTAGGCTTTAAGACAGCTCTTCCATGTTTGAAATACGAGAATTACCATTCGATCTACGTTGCCCCGACTGGCGGACAGGTATCCGTCTTCTCAACCGATAAGCTCGATGGCGCGCTCAAGGGATCGATGGTCATCAAAGATAATTATTTCAACACAAAGACTAAGGACCAGATCTCTTATAAAGAATTCAATAATGGCAGCAAGATATATCTAAGGTCAGCATTCCATACCGCCGATTCCATCCGTGGCATCTCGGGCGACCAGTGCTGCATCGATGAGATCCAGGACATATGCAGCGACCACATTCCGGTTATCGAGCAGTGCATGAGCCATAGCCTGGCGAAATGGGAACACCTCAAAGAGCGGTTCCCCGATCTGCCTATGCATTTATTCAACTGCAGAATATATGCCGGAACTCCCAAAACCATCGAGAACACGATGGAGCGATATTGGGACAAGAGCACGATGAATGAGTGGGTCATCAAGTGCATGAACTCCGGCTGCGGGAAATATAATTGCATCAACGAAGAGAATGTCGGGCCGACATGCCTCGTCTGCAATAAATGCAAGAAGCCTATATTCTATGAGCATGGCCAGTGGATAACGATGAACAAGGGCGGGTTCATCGATGGGTATCGGCTACCACAGATAGTGCTGCCATGGGTGAATAATGTCAATAACCCGGAAGTGTGGAGAATCAGCGTAACCAACACCCGGCAGATTTATTCTTCAGAACGATTTTACAACGAGGTGCTATCTCTGGCTTATGCCAACGCCAGGCACCCGATTTCCGTTCCCGAACTCGCTGCGTGTTGTGAAACATATGAGATGGTTCCCGAGGCAATTGGCCAATATCATCCGATGCTTCAGGGTGTTGATGCGGTTACGGCCGGAGTTGACTGGGGGAAAGGTGACACAGCGTCAGGTACATCGTATTCAGTCCTTACGATAAGCGCTGTGATACGTGGAAAATTTAAAACTGTTTTCATCAAAAAATATACCGGAAGAATGTCCGATCCTTTGCTTCAGATAAAAGATATGCTTCGTATTATTAATATGTTTAATGTCAAGTTGACAATAGCGGATACCGGTGATGGGAGAACTTCGAACGCCATGATGGTTGAGACGCTTGGTGCCCAGAAATTCGCTGAAATATATGAGCATGGAACGATTCGCAAGAAGCTTCGATGGGATAAGGAGAAGGGCCATTACATAATGAATCGCACGCGCATCATTACTGATGTGATGATGAATATTAAACGCGCCGAGGTTTCTTTTTTTAATTATGATCAATTTAAAGAATATCAGCCTGACTTCACCGGTATATATTCAGAATATAGTGAACGTACAAGAATGATGATTTATGATCATATTGTACCGGATGACTGCTTCCATTCGTGGATGTTTTCGAGAATAGCTGCTGGTATTATTAAAGGTGAATACAATAGATATTTGACCGGCGGCGTTAATGAGGATCTTGATTAAACTGGGGTTGTACAAATGAATTTAGATAAATACGATCCACCATATGGTAAAAAGCACCCAACAGTTAAAACGATACCTGAAAGATTAATGAGTGATCCTGTTCACAGATGGAGAGCCAACACCGGTATTGAATTAATTCACAAAGAGCCGACAAATGAAGAACTGTTGAGAATAATCAGTAACTGGAAATTGATGTCTGATGAACAAAAGAGACGCAGTGATAAAAAATCAATAAGTATATATGGTGTAGATAACACATCACACGCTAAAGAATTGTTGGGACAGATTAAATTGGGAGGAGTTGATATGCCATTCGAGTCAAAGGCACAGCAGCGCTGGATGTTCGCAAAACATCCTAAGATGGCCAAGAGGTGGGCAAAACATACTCCGGATATCAAAGATCTTCCGGAGCATGTCGAGCGTGAAAAGCAGGCTTTCTGGGATAAACTGGCGGCTACAGTGCAGAGACGGGTTTTATCATCCCACCCTCGTTAATGTAGATCTCAGGATTGATCTCAAGATTCTGTGCGCCACGATGGATAGTGTCGACACCTTTGTGCCTTAGTGCAGCTTGGTTCAATATTTCTTTGACTGTTGCATCAAATAATTCGTCGTATTGCTCGACGCTCTTTTGATATTCAGAAAGGTCTGCGGATCTGAACTCATTAATCAAATTGTTCTTGATCTGCACCATCGCATCGAATGGGACGCGACCGCGCACCAGGACTCTCTCGAATAATTTTGCGACATATGATTTGAATATGTCGGTCAGCAATTCTTTGCGATCAAGCTTGATATCAGCGTTGAAGATCGCATCTTTCAGTTCTTTTTGGAAATTGTAATCCATGTACACCACCCTTCTTTTAAAAAAAATATATAATCAAAAATAAATACTTTCAATATAAAAGTTGATAATTGACGCATATAATGTTATATTTTTATTATAAATATAATGGAGGTCTTCGTGAATAATTCTTATATATCTGACTTTCTTGTAGAAATGGAAAAAATATCGGGGCCTTTAGTCTTTAGGCCTTGGTTGAGAAATGTTGGAAGATCAATAAAAAGAGCGTTTGTCAAAGATGTTGAGCCGGCAGCACAAGCCGCTGTAAAAACATTTAAAACATACCCCATTCGGCAAGAAGCAGAAGCTGTTGCCAAGCATGTCAATCAGGCGCCTCAATTTCACGTAAGGAAAACTCCAGGTGTTTCCGAAATAAGTCAGGCTGAAATTAATAATAATCTAAGATCGGCTGGGAGAGGACCAACAGCAACCCTACATGGTAATGCCCCGGCACCAGCACCGGCACCAGCAGCATCTGCGATACCTATTCATGGGACTACTCACGGCGCATCGACAATAACTCAGGAAGAAATTAATAACAATCTAAGGGCAGCCGGTAGGGGCCCGACATCGACACTACATGCCCATGTTCCAACAGCGGAACCCACACCTGTTGCGGCAGCAGCGGCTGCTACACCAACCCCTGGTACGCACGGAAGGACCGCTGGAGTTAAAGAGATTACACCAGAAGAGGTAAATCGGAATCTTAAATCTGCCGGAAGGAACCCTGCCGCAGTCCCAACAGAACAGAATAATAATGTTGTTGCTGAAAAGAAAAAACCAGGATTTTGGAAAGGAATGGGAACTGCTGCCAAAATAGGAATTGGCGGCGGAATAGCAGCCGGGGCTCTTGGTGCTGGCGGAGTTGCATATGGAGCCATGAGGACGCCGACAGACATACCTGAACCGTATGGACAATAAAATGTCAGAAGAAATTATACAGTCTATTAAAAATATTGCCCATAAGGTATCCGAGGACTATCTGCTCTTTGGAAAAAACATGAACAACTCCATTGTCGAATCGTATTTTAGTGGAGAAGTGGGTAATGACGAGATTTTAAAAAGAATTTGTGAACATGCTAATCAAAATGTATACCTTGGACTATTTAATAACCCATCCGTCAATAAGGCAAATATTACTTTTGATCTTGCTGATTTCAATCAAATTATCCCAATAATAAGGGAAAGTGAGTTAGCCATGAATGACATCAAGACGCCACCTGAAGACTTCCGAAATAAATTGAATCAAGTTGCTACGCCGATTCGTTATAACGAAACTGCGCAAGAGCAAGAAGACGATCAAACCAATGAAGCCAAATCTGTAGAAAAGGAAGCTCAGCTTTATGAAATCGTTCAATACAGAGATGTGTTGAAAAATTTCATGGACAAAGTGGCAACAATGATATGCTCAGAGGAAAAAATAGCAGAGCAATCATTCGAGCAGATGCGACACGATGCAAAGATTGTTGTGGCAAAAGGTGACTCTATTGGCGATCTTGCTAAAATAGCATCTCGAAATATCAAAGAAATGGGTGGGGATTTTACCAAAATCGCCCAGGCATACGACGAAATTAAACTGGAATTAATCGATCACAATTTCAGTGTCAATACCAATTTTACAAAACTATCTTCTATGAGGATTAATCCAAAAGCGGAAGTTTTAAAACCAGTTAATGATTTTTATTTTTCATTGTGCAAGATGGCGGCGTTTGCTGAAATGAAAGATAATGTTTCGTCTATACTGAAATCATTTGACAAAATTATATCGAATGAAATGAAAAAATAATGAATTTCGATGCCCCAACATTGATTACCAAATCGAATGAAATTCGTAATAAAGGCGATAGCTTTGTTTTAAACAAACTGATTTCACCCAACGAAAAGCCTCGGGGTACAGAATTTAAAGACCGAATAGCCCCAATGATGATTAGCGGACTCGGCACCCTAGCTGCGGAACTTGCAGCATCAAAATATTTAGTAAAAATCCCAAAAAGTCTTATGATAGGAATGCCAATTTCTTCAGCATTTTTTGGATATTTTTATCCAGAAATTTATAATGCTGCATTGAAAAATAAACGTGGAGAAATCCCAGACCAAGCGGCTAAAAATATTATGAATACTTTTAATTCTGGGGCGAACAGAATACAAGAAAGATCTTTTGACGTTGTTGATTCTATTGTAAAAAACGCAGGGCTTGGAAAGGTTATGCTTAAGGGTTTTGAGCGACTTGGAGGCGGCGGAATAAATGTCGGAAAAGCCATTGCGTCTGGGCTCAAAAGAACTCCAAAAAATGCCCCTTGGGGTGAAAAGGCTTTTGGATGGGCGACTAAGGGGTTGGCATTGGGAGCTGCAGCAGCAGGCGGAGCAACAGTTGCTCATAAAATAACCGCACCCAGATCTCAAAGTAATTATAATACATTTTTGAGAAACAATATTCTTGCTGGTAACGTTTCCCCAGAAGAGGTTCCAATAAGTGATGCAAAGTATGTTAACGAATTGGGGATGAGATAATGTGGATTACATCATTTCGTAAAGAAATGGAAAAGATGTCCGGTGTCCCATGGGGAGCTGTTACAACCGGGGCTCTTAATGCAATGGATATCAATAGCTCGTCTAAAGAAAAAATGAACGAAGTCAAGATGACACCGTTGAGGCAGCAAGCTCAGGCGCTTCAGCTTCCGGGATCAGGCGCGATGGGCTTTGAGGGTAGCAAGCGCATTGATGTAACGGCAAATGAAACTACTGACAAGTTTTAAAGGAGATAGATAATGGAAAAAACATTGAAAGAAGCCGCCGACTCACTGCTTCAAAAAAATAAAATCACTAATGAAGAATACGATTCCCTCGATATTGAAAAGAATGGGGCGTTCCCAGTTCGTACATTTATTTCTCAGAACATGGCTTCTTTTGGAAAAGGCCTTAACGCCGCTTCTGGAAAAATTCAACAGGCTGGCGCTGCCGCCGTCACACTTGCAACTGCTGGATATCTTGCAAAAGAGCTGATTGCAGATCCCGCAATTCAAGCTGCGAAACTGAATAATTCTTATAATCAATTGATGGCAAAAACTCCTCAACTTCAAAATCAAGATCCAAACACCGTAAGGGATTATTTCAATATCGTAAAAACATATTCTCCTGCAGCGGCATCTAATCCGATCGTTGCTGGTGCCCTTGTGAATAAAATGATTGAGTTTGGCGGTGTCGACCACAAACTTATTATGGATTTGATGAGTATGCAGGAGAAGGTGCCGTCTCTTGGGGCGATGCCACTTTTCATTGGTGCTGGAGCCAAAACTCTTGCCGATCCAGATGTGACATCCATTAATCCAAAACCGGGTGATCCAAAACAAAAAATTAACTATGGATACAAATCGGACAGTCGTGGTGGATCACATTCTATTTCTTTTGAAAAATCTTTTTAAAGATAAATATTATGATACCAGTATTTGAAATAAAAAAAGAATTTGAGAAAGATGCTGGAATAGCGTCCAATGTCGCTAATTTTGTAAAAGCGCATCCTGTATATACTGCCGGGATAGTTGCTGGTATTCCATTGTCTGTTGCCGCAGTTCGCGCCGTTGCGTTGCCATATATGGCCATGCAGCAAAATAGTCAATTAAGAACCAGCGAGGCGCAGTTTAGGGTTGAATATGATCAGACAAAATTGCTGAACGAAATTGCAAAATCCATCAGGGAAAAAGATAAAGTTCAGCCGACTCAACTTAAAAAAATTGAACCGCTTGCATAAAGAGATATTATGATTAAATATGTTGAGTTCGATTCTTTCGATGAATATGGGCAACATATTATCCCCGTAAATAGTTTTTACCATATGAATAAGATGGCGTCTGGTTCATATTCTCCAGAATTGATGAAAGTCATTCTGAATATGAAGCGACAAACCGATAAATATTATGTAGTAATTAATGCTCTTGGGTCATATGAAATTTGGGGCTGCAATCGTAATGCTGATGCTTTTCCGGAGTCTGGCCTGATACACAAATCTCTGCGCACCGATATGGGAACTCCAAACGATTATGGATACAAAACTTTTGAATATTACGCCAAACTGTATAAACATCATGTAAACAAAGATCCAAAAAATTCATTTGGTGATATAATTTTTTCTCATTGGAATCCATCTCTGCATAGGGTCGAACTGATAGTCGCAATCAATGTCGATAATGCTCAGGATATAATCAGCGCTCTTGATGCTGGCGATCAGGTAGCGGTATCGATGGGATGCAAGGTTAAATATGACCGTTGCAATATATGCGGAAACAAAGCGTCAACTCGAGAAAAATATTGCAAGCACGCAAAGAATTATTTGCGCGAAATAATCAGCAAGGATCTTGCAGCGCAATGGTCAAAAGAAACCGGAAAGGTTATACTCCCGGGAACACAAGTTTTCGTTTATAATGATTATCCAAGATTCTTTGATATCTCTCGCGTTTACATAGGGGCAGATAGAACGTCTTACGTCCTCGGTAAAGCTGCATCAAAAGGGCAAATGTTTTACTCTGCAGATATAGCCGACGCAAAAGGCGTAACCGATATCATGATTGACAAATTGGCAATGGTAAAAAAAGAAGGAGATATCGATAAAGAGGTTGGGGGCGCGCTTGGCCCACAAGATATAGATTCCGTCGCAATTCCGAGAGGAGATGCTGACGGCACAATGAATAGTGCGGAAGAATCTGATATTATAAGAAAATCTCTTGATGAGAAGATGAAAAATACTATTATTGACGAGCAGCAATTGCCGTCAAATTTTCTCGATTCGATGGCCACATCGCTTCCTCTGGAAACAATATTTTCTACTATGCTTGGTTTGGGGATTCATCCTAAACCGGTAGAGTTTCAGAGAATAGTTCTTGTAAAGATAGGGCAAAAGCCTCTTGCAGACGAACTCGAGAACAATAACACAATTTTTAATTATCAAGACGAATCGAATCCGATACCTATTAATTTTGGAAACTCTGATTTTAGCGATACGCTTGGAAGAGCACTGGTTCCATTTCTTTCTGAAAGAAGTTGCTACCCGGGAATGCTCGGTCCAAGAATTCGCGCAGTTATTATAAAAACGGCGCAGGAAAATCCAATTATTCCTTGGCCAACTTCACAAAAGAAAGAGATGAAGATTGACCCCAATCTTGCTGCACTTGGAGGTTTAGCGGCTTTGTTCGCTGGACTTAAAATGAAAGCTATGGGGTATGGCCCAAGAGAATTAGCGGATTTCTTTGCTAACAAGCCATGGTTACAACAAATTATTGCAGGTGGTGTTGTTTGGAAACTGTATGACGAAATGAACAAAAAACAGAATCCAAATTTGCCATTGATTTCTGCAGCACAGTATAATGGCATTTTGCCAAATACAAATTTCTCAGGACATTTTAAACAAGCCAGCGAGATTATTACAAACCCTACAAGGGTTTTGAAAAATCATCTTGGCGTGGGACTTGTTACCGGGTTAGCTTTGCTTCCGGCATCGTATATCGCAAATGCGTGGAACCAAAAATCAACTTATCAAACTGGGCGTCCGGCTTTACCAGCATCTGAAATAACAAAGAATCCTCTTGGTGCCGCTATTGGCGGAGGGGTTCTTGCTACTGCTGGAATGCATTATGGCCCAAAAGTTCTTGGTAACATGCGGGATAAGATAACAAAAGTGTTGAAAAGATAATACCATGTAATTATAATAATGGTATTAGAAAAATTGTGCTAATGTTATTTTGTAATTTATATTAATCACTGAAACTCATTTCAAATTCATACGGAGGTTTTCCATGGAACGCAAGACAAGTAGCTTCGAAGATCATCTCAAAATGGTTGAGGCTGGTCACGACAAAACAGCATCGCAAAAGAATACCGGTAAATCCGACGCATCCCTTCTTCAGAAACTTGCTGAAGAGCTCGGCGCTGGAACTCCTCCGGTAGCAGAAGGTCAGAAGGAAATGCCGGGTCAGAATCCTTCGGCGACATCTCCTGAAGTTGCCAGCGCAACTGATGGTGTCATCAATCAGCAGATGGTCGCTGCTGGTGGCGATCCCGCCCGTCAAGCTGCAGGTATGGTTCCGCACTTGACCGCCCCTGTCGGCGCCGCTGTGCCGATCGCAACCGGAGAAAACACGCTGACTATCGCTGAAAATCTCAACCGCACTCCCGAAGCAGTAGCCGCTGCTGGTCGTGGGGCTGGTGGTGAGCAGGGTGGAAAGCTTGAAAGTGCTGCCACTCGTCATCCCGAAGCTGCTGAAGCAGAGAAAATCGGTCAGATTATCGCGAAGTCATTTCAGGCCTCTTTGGAAAAAGATGCTGAGAATCAGCAGTATGCTGATGCTCTCGAAATTCTGAAATCCGCAGAGCTGCTTGAAGGTTACGAAATTAAGGATGAAGGCATTTCCAAAACCGCCTCGATTCATACCGGTGGACTCGAAAAGATCGCAAACAATCAGCCGCTTTCCAGAGAAGATATCATCTCTGCCGCTGCTGAGTATATCGATCTCGAAAAGCAGGCCGCCCTTGCAGATGCTGCTGGCCGTGAAGATGCTCACAATTTCGTTGACTTTGTCAATTCGATTCAGAAAAATGCCAACGAAGAGGGCAAGGACAATGAGAAGGTTGCATCTCTCATGCAGGATCAGGAAGTCGTCAATGCAGTCAACATCCTGAAATCAAAGGGTCTCCTGTAATCCAAAGGGAAGCGATATGCTTTTCAAAGAAACCAATCTCGGCCGGCTGATCCTTGAGAGTATTCCCATGGAGAAGTCGGCTGGGAAAAAAGTAAGAGTCGACCCTCAAGAGGCCGTTAAAATTGCTAACGGCCTCGCTAAGGTCGCGTCGTATGAGTACAATGCTCAGGCCTATCATTCTCTTCAAGAGATGATGAAGATGGCCTCCGATTGTATTTTGAATCTCAAAACCGCTTTTGAGGAATCAATGGAGAAGCAAGCCCAGCTTGAGAAGGCTGCCGATATCCGCGTAATGGTGGAAGATATGGCGCTGCAAGGTTTGATGGGCGAGCATGAAATCCATGAGAAGGTCGCAGAATTGATGAACCAGTCGAAAGAGCGACTCGAAATTGTCAAAGAAGCTATTAAGCTTGCTGGAAGCGGGAAGAGTGTCAACATTTTCTTTAATGAGGATCCCACAATGTCGAAAACGGCGTCGGGATCCAAGCGCGGAATGTTTGATTCTATTATCGGTTCTTAAATCGTAACCAAGGAGAAAATCATGTTGGAACTTCTCACCCCGATGGTCAAACTGGAGCGCGTTTCCAGATCCATCGATCCGGCAACTTTTGTTGCGGCTCCCGGGGTCTGGGCTCAGGTCCAGTCCGATGGATCACTCATCAATGTTCTTGCTGGAGTCAATGCAAAAGTCAACAAGCTCAATATCGGCAGCGCGTCCACCAACGTCTATGAATCTCATGATGTTGAAGTTGGCCGTATCACAACCATGGAAACACATGGCGTTCGCGTGAAAGTCGACACCGCAGGATACACCGGAACACCGTCATTCGGCGATCTGCTCGTCGTATGCAGCGAAGCCCTCAAATTGGGCAAGCTCGTTTCGACCGATGAAGCTGTTGGTGGCACGTATGAAATCGTCGCTCGCGTTGAAGAGGTAAACTCTTCTGCAGGCTACATTATCTATCGAACCCTTTCACCCGCTATGGTTACCATCTAACAACTAACAGGTTGTTTTGGAAATCAAAAGAAAGGTAGAATAATCATGTTTGAAATTCTTACTCCGATGGATAAAGTAGAGCGCGTTTCCCGGGCAATTAATCCGGCAACTTTCATTGCTGCTCCTGGCATCTGGGCGTATCTTGATACCGATGGATCGATCAAGAACATCACCACCGCCAGTAACAACGTCATCAACAAACTCGTTATTGGCAGTGCGTCTGCCAGCGTTTACGAGTCTCATGATGTTGAGGTTGGCCGTATCGCAACCATGGAAAGCTTTGGCGTTCGTTGCAAGACCGATACCGGTTTTACAACTGCGCATGGCATTCCGGTTGTTGGTGATATGCTCGTTGTCAGCAGCAATGTTGCAACTCTCGGAAAGCTTATTCCCCTGCGTCTCTCGACACCAGGCACATATGAAATTGTTGCCCGCGTCGAAGAGTACAGCAGCACTCTGGGATACATCATTTTCCGAACACTGTCACCCGTTATGGTAACCAATGCAAGCAGCACGTCGTCGTCTGTTTCTGTGTCAGTGAGCCCGTCAAGCTCTGCTAGCGGATCCACAAGTCCGTCAGCATCAGCGTCATCATAAGCCAACAATGGGTTGATGGTTTATGACCATCAACCCGATTTAAGAAAGGAATACGCCATGTTTGAAATTCTAACGCCGCTGGATAAGGTTGAGCGCGTATCGCGTTCGATCGATCCGAGCACGTTTACGGCTGTTCCTGGCATATGGGCATACATTGCTGACGACGGATCTCTGGTGAATATTATCACAGGTACGAATAAGCCGGTGAACAAACTTGTTATCGGCACAGCGTCGTCAAATCAATACGAATCCCATGATGTCATGGTCGGCAGAATCACGACAATGGAAAGTTTTGGCGTGAGATGCAAAGTTGGATCAACTCTTTATACTGGAACTCCGGTGCTTGGCGACTATATGGTTGTCAGTAGCGCCTCCGGGACTGAAGGAAAGCTTATCCCTCTGCGCGTTTCTGCGATCGGAACATACGAAGTTGTCGCGAAGGTCGAAGAGGTTGATAATACTGTTGGGTTTATCGTCATTCGTACATTGTCATCGACAATGAGCACAAATGCTGTAAGCGCATCAGCATCAACCAGCCCGTCAGGTTCGAGGAGTCCGTCTGGGTCTGCAAGCCCGTCTTCGTCGGCAAGTAGATCGACAAGCCCGTCTTCATCGGCAAGCGGTTCGTTAAGTCCGTCTGGTTCATTGAGCCCATCAGGTTCAGTAAGCCCGTCGGCATCAGCTAGCGCATAATATGGGCCGGGGTCGAGCCTTTTGATCGACCCCGCTTAACTGAGCGTATCAGTGACAATCTACACAAATTAAACGAGGAGTGACCATTATGATGAGAGATCTCTCGGCCATTCAGTTCAATGAAGCTTTCCTGGATAAGGTTGCTACCATTGAAGGCCAAGCCCAGCTCACCGAAGCCGGTCGTCAGTATGTGAAGACCGAACTGCAGGAAGCCGCGTTTTCACGCGCCATCATCCCGCAGGAACCGATCACGACTTCCGATTGCCAGCGCAACATCAACGACAACTCGCTGTATGTCATTCGTGACATCGAGCCTGATGCCGCTGCTGTCGGTGTTGACAACCTCGGCGAGCCCAACGGTAAGTACGTCAAGGGCGAACGTTACATCATTCCTGTCATCAACTTTTCGACCAACCGGTTCCAGATCACGGTCGAGGATCTTCGTGCCTACCAGTACAAGATCACGAAACGTATCGAGGACAAATCGGTTCCCGTGCTCGAGAAGCTTGAAGACAAATTCTTCCTTCGCCTGATCGGCGCCGCTGTTGCCGCTGCAACCGCCGGATCATGCAAAGCTGTCAAGTACACCGGTTCGCCCACGGTCGATCTGGAAATTTCGACCCGCGATATCGTCAAGATCAAGAACACCCTCGCCTCCGGTATCAACGGAAGCGATGCGAAGCGCAAAGAAGTCGGTTGCATCCTGATGTGTCAGGAAATTTTCGAAACCGCAGTCATTCTGCCGAGTGCCGGTGATGATTTCGGTAAAGACCGCGTTCTGAACGGGATTTCTTCGGACACCCTGTTCGGCACCAAGGTCGTTCGGACCATCAAGAGCGACATTCTTCCGCAGGGCCACATGTGGGCCTTCACGACCCCGGACTTCCTCGGTCACAACTTTTCGCTGGGCGATCCGAACTTCGAAATCAAGTCGAATTTCGGTCTCATCGAATGGCAGACCAAGGAATCGATTGCCATGGGTATCGGTAATGCTCTGTCGGTTGCTCTCCTTACCCTCAAGGGTTCGGTTGCACCGGCGACAGCTACCGGCCTGGAAGTCAGTTCTTCCGGTACAGTCGATGCTGCGATCACTGCTTATTACGCCTCCCTGAAGGTGTAATCTGGTCAGTCTGGAGACTGTGTGTTACGCAAAGGCCTGGCCCCAACTGGGTCGGGCCTTTTTAACTTAAAGCGGGGGACCTATGGCATTAGACATCGACACGTACACAGCGGCCCTACGGTCTTTCTTAAAAGACACAGAAGCTCTTAACCGTCTTCTCAAATTCGAGAAAGAAAATACTGACGGTGAACTTCGACTTTATCTCGACATGGCATTCGGTTTTCTGAATGCAATTCCTCCATACATCGGCCCATTCGGCTGGGACACATTCCCAATTCCAAATTTGGTAATTCATCAGGCGACAATCGAGTGCCTGATTTCAAATAGCATCGTGCAGGCGAGAAACGAACTCGCATACAATAATGGTGGCGTGACGGTAAAGATCTCTGATGGCAATAGGTATCTTAATATTTTGCAACTTCTGTACCGAGCGACAGATCAGGAGATCAAGGCATTGACGACGATTAAGATTGCGATTAACATACAGAACGGCTACGGAGGGGTTTCAAGTCCTTACTCCTACCTTCATGGCAGGTCGGCTGTTCTTAACCCTAACTCTATATTAGCAGGGTAGTTACAACGTTTACTTAAAGTAATACAAAAAGGAGTTCAATCATGAAACCATTTACGAAACAAGCTGCTTGCGCTGCTGGCAAATCCGCTGCGCAAACCGCAATGAAGCAATCCAAATATATGAGGAAGACGGCTGAGGACAGCGCAACATTCAACGAGACTGTTCCCCAGATCGCCCCAAATCAAAATCCGAATGATTTTTACGGAACGCAGGGTGAGAAGCAGCCCTACAAGAATACCAATGTCCAACAGGCTGGACAACAAGATCAATTCGCAGCAGTACCGGCTGGATATGAAGATCAGCAAGCACCTATGGATTTTCCACAAGCTCCTCCTGAAATGATCGGTGCTGCTCAATCATTCCTTGGCCCCGATGTTATGCAGGCTGCAAGTCAGGGTGACGCCAACGCAATGGACCTTGTGGCTCGCACTGCTGCCCACGTAGGCATGAACTTTTCGAACATGGCTTCCGCAGCACAGCCTGTCGCCGGAATGGATCAGGAGGGCGCGGGAATGCCTCAGGATCAAATGGGTGGAATGCAGCCCGGGCAAGGTCAAATGGGCGTCTCTTCTCCTGAAGATGATCTGATCAACGAGCTTGTCCCGAATATGCAGACTCAGATGTCTCCGATGCAGCAAACGGGAGAGGCTCCGGTTCCCGGCCAGCAGATGCCGCAGGGTAACGGTGCAGATCCCGCTCAGGAAGCATTTGTCGGTCAGAATACACCGCAATCGCCAGACGGCGCACCAAATGGTGCCCAAGGCGGATCGCCTGACCATATCGATGTCCACACAGTCGCAAAGCTGATCAACCTGGCAAAGGCGGGAAAGATCTAAAAACTTTGTCGAGATTGTATAATTGAGGCAGCAATCCTTTGCTGCCTTTTTTGTTTCTAAGTATATTATAAAGAAGAGGTGGCCAATGTCGAACATAACAAAAAATTTTGCCTATGCAGAATTTAGAACATACGGGGCTCCTTCAACGTGGTTACCCCTGAACGATTATCAAAAATTCCTTATTGATAATCTTGCAAAAAATCTGCAAATCATTCGTGATCATCTTCTCGCAAATTGCTCCATGACTATTACTTCCGCCGTAAGGAATGAGGCTGATTTTTCACGATTAAGTATTCTTGGCTACCATCCCGCCGAGGCGTCAGATCATTATTGCGGAAATGCCATTATGATCAACCCATCATCTAAAAATTTTAAGAAATACGGAAGATATTATTATCTTTCTTCCGGTGCTGCAGACATAGTACCATCAGGTATAAGCGTCGAAGAATTATTCCAACTTGCTGTGAAGCTTACCCGATCGGATGTGTGTAAGTTCGGACAAATTATACTTGAAGAGGATAGGAGTCGAAATACCAAGTGGGTACACTTTGCGAATGATTACAACCTTATCTTTTCAAAAGATGTGATTAATTTTCTGGGTCGAGAAAAATTTCTTACAACAAATGATGGCGGCAAAACGTACAAGATATATAATTAAACAGGGGATTAAATGTACTTTACCAGCGTAGAAGTCGTCAAAACAAGGGAGAATTTTTTCTACCTTGAATGGGATGTGGCTCCAGATCCATCTGCATCCGCGTCGACTTCGCCATCTGGGTCAGATTCTCTTTCGATATCGCATTCCCCGTCAACATCTCCATCCACATCGCCTTCATCTTCAGAATCACCGTCAGCATCAGCGTCGCCGTCATTTGCAGACCAATCAGTTGACGATGTAAAATTCCAAATCCATTGGTCAAGGGATCCCATATCCGGGTTTCTTCCAGTAACTGATGGGGATGGTAATCCGATAGAAATCGACGGGGCGATCGGCCCGCTATCCTACACTCACCAGGTTCGACAATACGACTTCAATCAAGACAGCTATTATAAAATATTGTGTCTTGACAAAGTGGACCCGGTCCAGCAATTCTTTTCATCAACAGTATTCATCGGGATGTATAGCGATGGCGTACACGAAACAATGCGATACGCCGAAGAGATTCTTTATTCGTTCTACCACGGTGAACCATGCCTGATTATCAAGAAGAAATCGTTTGGCGCCAGGTGTCCACACTGCTGGTCGGCCGAGCGACAACAACGTATTAGAACTCATTGCGATGTTTGCAAAGGATCGGGATACGTCACCGGATATTATCAGGCAATAAGTGAGCAAGTTGCATTTGATTCAGATCCGAAGAAATCAGATTCTCAAAAAGAATTTGAAAATGTATTCGATACAATCCGGGCAAGACTATCCAACTATCCATTGGTTCGCCCGAAAGATTTGATTGTCAATCTCGACAACAATAAACGATTCGTGATCAACCATGTTGAAACTACAAAGCTTCCAAAATTAAGCGAGCTCGAAAGTTCAACAAAGGTCTTATCGAAACAGAATTACATTATAAGCCAGCTCCTTACTCTCGAGGAGCTCAATCCTGATGACAATGAATATTTCATAGATATTGAAAATATACCGCCAATACCAATTACCGATGAGGGTCGTACTGGAAGTACGATGCCCTTTTTTAATGATCACATGCCCGTAACCGTCGATTCGCCTCTTAAGATCGACGATGGGCATCAGCATGTGATATTTCAGTATTCTTCAGATGATTTCCAATTAATCAGCGGAATCTTTACTTTAAAGAATACCGTTGGTTCAATCGGAACCGCCACCTATGTTGCGGGGGAAATGTTAGCTCCGGCTCTTAAGGCTGTATTCGTAAACGACGATGGTACCGTATCCCCTGCGGATTGTACCGATATAACTCAAGTCGACCGGGTGGTCGGCATAACTCTGAGTGAGGCTGCCACTGGCAATAGGGTGGTTGTTCAGAAGATGGGGCAGCTCACATACGAACACTGGTCATGGATTGTTGGAAGAGGAATTTTCTTCGATCAATACGGAGATCTTACCCAGACAGTTCCATCGATCGGTTATTGGATGAATATTGCAAAAGTTATATCGCCAACTACCATTGAAGTTCTTTTACGATTACCAGTCATAAGAGTTTAGGAGAATGTATCATGCCAAAAGTCAGTGTTATCCTGCCATCGAACAATGAAATGTTCCTTGAAAAAACTATTGATGATGTTTTCAAAAAAGCCCGGGGAGATATTGAAGTTATAGCGGTACTGGATGGATATTCAGCTCCCCCGCCTATCCCGCAGCGTGACAATCTCGTATTTATTCACAAACTTGTCTCTGAGGGGATGCGCCCGGCAATCAACGATGCCGCAAAGATCGCCAAGGGTGAATTCCTCATGAAGCTCGATGCGCACTGCATGGTCGAGGAGGGGTTCGATCTTGTTCTGGCTAAGGACTGCGATTCTGATTGGATAGTGGTCCCTCGTCGTGTGAGTCTCGATGCTGAAAATTGGTGCATAGCCAATACCGGTAAATCACCCGTCGACTATCACTATCTCACCTATCCGTATCTGAAGCCTGACGAGATCGGGATGCATGGGCAGGTATGGAATGAAAGAGCCCGCGAACGAAAAGACATCCTGATCGATGACGAGATGTCATCTCAGGGGTCGTGCTGGTTTATGCGCAGAGATTACTTCTGGAAGTTCGGCGGAATGAGCTGCGTAGGCTACGGCAATTTCGTTCAAGAGGCTCAGCAGATAATGAACCGCTGCTGGCTATCGGGCGGCCAGGTCAAAATTAATAAAAACACATGGTACGCACATCTGCACAAAGGAAAAAAGTACGGTCGCGGATATTTCATTTCAAAGAATTCAATGATCAATGGAGCGGTTTATTCCGCCGATTTCTGGATGAATGATAAATGGGATCCTTCGTGGCCGGAAAAGATACACAATCTTGAATGGTTGATCGATAAATTCTGGCCGGTGCCAAGCTGGCCGCACAATTGGAAAGAGTTGCATAATAAAAAATGATTCACGGAACCAAAGTAGGGATAGTAACCCGCTTCAAGGACCGTCTGAATTACATATCGCAAGCTCTTCCAACCTGGATCGCTTTAAGCGAAATTGATCAGATTGTAATTGTGGATTGGGATTCCGAAGAAGACATTATCCCTTTTGTAAACAGTATCAATGATGAACGAATCAGCGTGATCCGGGTTCCCAATCAAAAATATTGGGACCCGGGACGCGCTCATAATGTGGGCATACGCTTTGTCCAAACCGACTTGATATTTATAGTGGACTGCGATGTAAAAATTAATACCCCGTGTTTTGAAAAAATAAATCCACTTCCAAATAATGAATTCTACATTCGATCGGATAAATGGAGAGGTGATCCACACAGGCTTCGTGGTCTATCTGGAACGTGCATGTTCCAGAAAAAAATGTGGATTGAAATAAATGGATATGCGGAAAATAAAACCTCATACGGACTTGAAGATTTAGATTTTTATAATGAGGCTGTTAAGTGCGGATATCATCAGATAAAAGCTTTCACCGCAGACCAATTAACCCACATATCTCATGGATATGATATTCGTCAACAGCATTATAAAGACAAGTATGATGATTTGAAAGATGCGATTAAAGTTGCAGAAAACCAATTAAGGTGCATGGAAGATGTTAGGTATATGGAAATGGTTAAAGCATCAATTTATAATAATAATTGCTGGAAGGATATGCAATGAAGCCAGAAGCGACAATTATATATTACACAGCAAATGCTGAGGATGAAAAATTAGAGAACCATGTTCGAGAGACCATATTAAGGAATAATAAAGGAAAATATCCAATCATATCCGTATCAAGGAAACCAATTGATTTTGGAAAAAATATTTGTGTTGGAGAAATTCCAATTTGTGATGTTTCTGCTTTTAAACAATTATTAGCCGGGCTGTTAGCTGCAGAAACAAAATTCTGTATTGCTGCTGAATCCGATGTTCTTTATCCGCCTGAATATTTTAATTTTATTCCACCGACCGATCGTGACGCCTATCGGTATAATAATCTCTGGATGTTCACATCGTATATCAGCAAAGGCAATCAAAATAAATTTTGGAAAAAGGAGTTTAGCGAAGGCGCCCAGATGGTTGGAAGAGAATATTGGATTGAAAGAATACAGGTTGGAATAGAGCGTGGCGACGGAAGACACATTTTCCCAACCAGAGATCAATTTAATTGGAACTCTATCAATCCGGTAATTACTATTAAAACGGGAATGGGATTAAGGCCAAGGTCGGGGCATACACCCGAATCATCTTATGTTATTCCATTTTGGGGATCAACTGATTATTTAAGAAAGAAAATTTGGGGATGAAAAAGAATCCAGAAGCAACAATTATTTATTATACAGCAAACGTCGAAGACGAATATGTCGAATCGTTTGTCAAAAATGCAATATTAAAACATAATAAAGGAAAATATCCAATCATATCCGTATCGCGAAAGCCAATTGATTTTGGAGAAAATATTTGTGTTGGCGAGACCGAAGTCAGTTACATGTCTGCATTTAAACAATTGCTAATTGGTCTCAGGGCTGCTAATACAAAGTTTTGTATTGCGGCTGAGTCGGATGTTCTTTATCCTCCCGAATATTTTGATTTTATTCCACCGGTGGACGATCAGGCTTATCGAGGTACAAATATATGGGTTTTTCACTCTTGGATAGGAAAAGGAAATAGGAATCTATTTTGGAAGAAGGCGTTCACAGAGGGGGCGCAAATTATAGGAAGAGAGTTTTGGATTGATAAATTGAAATGGAGTATCGATAATGGTGGAAAGGTAGCGTTCAAAAGCAGGGATGACTTTTCATTCAAAAATAAAAATCCAATTGTTACAATAAAAACCGGCCACGGCATGAAGAAATGGACAAAATATTCTGACATTTCTTCATATCAAATTCCATTCTGGGGATCAACTGATTTTCTCAGAAAGAAAATATGGGGAACAAATGAAATTAAGTAAAGGTTGGGGAACACACATGCCAGTTCTTATCAAAGCTATTCAATCATCCAAAGGCCCGGTTCTTGAATTGGGGACAGGGCTCTATAGCACTCCGTTGATGCACTGGTTATGTTTTGACGAGAAGCGCCCACTCGTATCTTATGAACATGATCCGAAATATTTTAAATACAACCACCAATACACTGCTGATTTTCACAAAGTAATATTGGTTGAAGAATGGTCAAAGATAAATATCAATGATACGTTTTGGAGTGTTGTTCTCATTGACACCGATGCCGATGGATCTGTCAGAAAAGAAATGGTAAAAACTGTTGCCAATAACGCTCAGTATATTGTCATGCACGACACCAACCCATATCTCGACAGCCACTACCATTACAGTGAAGTGTTCCCACTTTTTAAATTTCGTTTTAATTATACCAAGGCGAGCCCCAACACTTCCATAGTAAGTAATTTTGTGGACGTTTCAAACTTTATAATCTAAGAAAGGAAATAGTTATGGATGTTAATAAATTCATCATTGATAAATACAACGTACACGATCTTCCAGAAGGCTGCCAGCCTATTCAATTGCCAATTGCAAGAGAAGACTTATCCGCATTATTTTGTGAGCTTGGCTACAAAGTTGGTGCAGAAATAGGCGTAGAGTCTGGAAGGTTTTCCAAGTCTCTTTGCGAAAATAATCCCGGCGTGAAGCACTATGCGGTTGATGCGTGGCAAGCATATAAGGGATATCGTGATCATGTAAATCAGGAAAAGCTTGATAGGTTTAAGAGGGATGCGGAGATCCGCCTCGCAGAATATAATTGCACAATAATACAGGCGTTTAGTCTTGATGCCGTCAAACAATTTGAAAACAATTCCCTCGATTATGTTTATATCGACGGGAATCACGATTTTCAAAATTGCTGCAACGACATTGTAGAGTGGGGGAAAAAAGTTCGACCCGGTGGAATTATATCCGGGCACGATTTTGATCCGCATCGAAAAGGTAAATCGTACATTCATGTCAACGAATGCGTGACCGCATATTGCTTAGCCTACGATATTAAAACGTGGTTTTTAACCTCAAACAAAACAGAAGGGTTATCAAGATCATTCTTGTGGGTAAAATCATGAACACAACACAATACATTCTTGAAAAGTATGGGAAGACGGATTATCAGGGAGAGATGCCGATCCAACTTGATATACTTCGGGATGACCTTGCCGGCTTATTTAATGAATTAAATCTCAATGTTGGTGTTGAGATTGGTGTAGCCGGAGGAAGGTTTTCTCAAATTCTTCTTGAGGGCCATCCAAACATGCAGTTGACCGGAGTTGATCCGTATTTGTCGTATGATGAGTATTTTGATTTTAAGACGCAGGAGATTATAAGCGGATTCATACCAAGTATGAAAAAAAGAATTGATAAGCATAAAGACAGATTCAAATTGATTCAGAAAACAAGCCTTGAGGCTGTAAAAGACTTTAAGGACAACAGTTTGGATTTTGTCTACATTGATGGAAACCACTTGTTCCAATATGTCGTCAATGATCTTGCTGAATGGGGCAAGAAAATCAAATCGGGCGGAATAATATCAGGACACGATTTTGAAGTTAGAAGAAAGCCTGATTGCATACACGCAGAGGAGGTCGTCCGTGGATGGACGGCTGCATATGATATCAAACCTTGGTTTATAACAAAAAGGGCGAGAAGGTATAACCAAGACGGAAACGTCCATAGATCTTTTTTTTGGGAGAAAATATGAATGACATTACAGTTGTTTACTATACGTCAAATTTTGCAAATCCCCCTTTCACTGAAGCTGTTCGTGCAAGATTGTTGGAGTCTATTGGTGATACTCCACTTATTAGCGTGTCTCAAAAGCCAATGGATTTTGGACATAACATATGCGTTGGGGATATTGGACGATCGCAGGTTAATATATACAAACAGGTCAACATTGGGATCAAGGCCGCAAAAACAAAATATGTAGCATTGTGCGAAGATGATTGCCTGTATCCGCCAAGCCATTTCACATGCTTCCGGCCAAAGGATGATGAGTTTGCATACAACATGAACAGGTGGGGAGTTTATACGTGGACCAAGCCGCCGATATTTTCAAACAAGAATAGAATTTCTCTTAGCCAGTGTATTGCTAATAGAGAATTCATGATTGAGTGTTCGGACGAAAGGTTTGCAAAATTCCCTGATGAGTCCAAAATACCATTGCATCACTTTGCTGAATTTGGAAAATACGAAAAATGGATGGATATCAAAATCCGTAAAAAGGTTGAGTTTAATTCTCCTGATCCTACTATAATATTCTCTCATCCCGACGCTATTGGATATTCGGGGTTGGGGGTCAGAAAGCGTCATGGCGATCTTAAGGCAAATGAATTCCCAATGTGGGGCACAGCAGAAGAGGTGTTAAAAAAATATTGGGGAACTGAAAGATTGATATGATAAAAATATCTTCAAAGGATCGGTTCTCGGTTCACGATAAGGACTTTGTAAAAAGGTATGCGAGGACATCTCAAAGGCCTCGCATACTATTGAGCCGGTCTTATGTTGATATGGCGTTAAAAATATCAGGAAAGCGCAGGCCGACAATATGCGAAATAGGATGCGGAGCTCTTGATATCTGTGGTCCATACGCAATTGGCGCCGATGTTGTCGGATACGACTTTCATCAAAAATCTGTTGACTATGCGATAAGTCAATATGCAAACGCAAAGGTGTATTGCAAAAACATCAACACACTTCACAATATAAGCTGCGATATTCTTGTGGCGTGTGAGGTGTTGGAGCATGTCGATTATCCAGTAGCAATCATGGATCAAATTACAAAGTCTTCGAAAATATTAATAATATCTCATCCAATTGATGAATCTGAAAATTCAAAGGCCACTAAAGGCGAACACTGTTGGTCATTTTCAGAAAATGATTTTAACGCCTGGTTTGAGCCAAATGGATTTAAAATAATGAATAAAGAATATTTTAAAAATGGTCCATTTAATACTTTAATTGGTATTGGGGTAAGGCCATGAACATTCACGTTTATTGTATAGAGAGAAATGAAATAAAGATATTGCCATACTTTATGAGACATTATCAAAGATTCGTTTCTCAATTTTTTATCTTTGATGACAATAGCGATGATGGCACTGTCGAGTTTCTTAAGACGTTTCCAAATGTGACAATACTTCCATTGGAAATGAGGGGTATTGATGATACATATTTTAGGAAAGTTCATCAAAACGAATACATAAAATGGAGTCGAGGGAAATGCGACTTCGTCATGGCTGTAGACTCAGATGAATTTGTTTATCATCCAAATATTGTAGCAGCGTTACAACAATGCAAAGATAATAATGAGCAGATTATTAAGCCCGAGGGATATACAATGTTCTCCGAAGAATTTTGTAAGACCGATGGGCAGATATGCGATGAAATAAAAACTGGATACCGGGATGTGTGGTATGATAAACCGGTAATATTCGATCCTGCAGTTAATATGCAGTGGGATCTTGGCCGACATGGTTTAAAACCAATGGGCGACACAAAAATAAGCACAGACTCAGGAATAAAATTTCTTCACTATCGATATCTTGGAAAGCAATATTGCGAACAGCGTCACAGTGATCACTTCAAAAGATTATCAGCTCATAATTTAAAATGGAAACTTGGAAGACACCTCGATCCCAAGAGCAAATATTATCACAGTCTTCCATGGTTTGAAAAAGTAAAGGGTGAGGTAAAAGTATGTATTTAAGACCAATGGATAAGGCGTGGTGCTGCCAGATTGACGTTACTACAAAATGCGCCAAATCGTGTCTGTACTGCTCCCGATACAGTAAGCACATCCGGCCGGACCAGAGGCTTGATATGCCTCTCGATCAATTAGAGAAAGCTCTTGACTCTTTGCGTAATTGGCCGACGATTGTTGGCATTATTGGCGGAGAGCCATTACTCTATTCAAAATTTGAAGAAATGTGCGAACTTGTTCGATCAAAGTTCCCGAAATCAAAATTGGGATTTTTTACATCGTGCGGCAAGAATTGGGATAAGTATAAAGAAACGATCGATAGAACATTTGGCCTACACGCCATCAATGAACACAATGAGCATCAGCAGAAAAAATGCCGACACCAAAGATTAACGGTTGCCGTAAAGGATGTGATCAAAGAGCAATCGTATATGAACGAGCTTATTGATGATTGCTGGTTTGCGAGAAACTGGTGTCCATCGATAAACGTCAAAGGCGCATTCTTTTGCGAAATGGCTGCATCCCAGGATTTCTTGCTTGGCGGGCCGGGAGGATGGCCGGTAGACGGCATCGAAGAGTGGTGGAAAAAAGATCCAAAAGAATATGCTGAACAGAAAAACACGTACTGCAAAAATTGCGGGATGTGTATTCCAATGGAGAGGGATTTAATATCGTGCGGTTTGGAAAAGGTCTCTCCATCTTTTTATAAATTGATGCACGATCGCAATAATTCAAAAATAGAAATTGGAACAGACATTGAGATATTTGATAAAACGCTGACAATTGACGAATGCGAAAAAAATAAACTTACATGGTATCCAGGTAATTATCGAGGTGATAAAAAGAATGACGAAAAGTCTTCCGAGGGGATAGGCTCAACAATATTTAATACGAAGAAACCAGTCATTGAAATGATTACCATGTGGTACAACGAGGAGTTCCTTGCTCCTTATTTTTTAAATCACTACAACGATATTGATCGAATACACATCTTTGTCGATTCAGATACGAACGATAAAACTAGAGACATTATATCTGGCTATGGAAATGTTTTAATTCACGATTTTACATTCCCCGATATGATGGACGATATAATAAAAATTGATTTATTAAATAATTTTTATCACACTCTGGATGGCGATTACGTTGCTCTTGTCGACGCAGATGAGTTTATATTTGATTTGCGTGACCATCTGAGGAAGCATAATGAAATGCTGCATTATACAAAATTTTGGAATGTATATCGGCATTCGAGTGATAGCGATTTGAACCCGCTGCTTCCAATAAAAGAGCAGAGAAGGCATGGCGTAAGCGACTTTGAGGGATTTAATATTTACACGAAGCCGAATATAGTAAGGTCAAAAATAGAAGACTTTAGATGGACCGTCGGACATCATAACGCAAGTCTTCAATCCAGAGACATGAATTTCTGCCATCTGAATAAAAATTTAGACATTGCAGACGCCTCGATATTAACCGGCGCCCACTGGGCTATGGCCGATCTGAAATATGTAATCGATCGAAGGCTTAAAGGACGAAAGGAAAGACAGTCAAAAGAAAATATTCGCAGAAAATTAACGGTTCAACATCACAATATCACAGAGCAATATTTAATCGAACAATGTCAAAAACATTTGAATGATCCTATTGTATTTTAGTATCAACTTCAATGGTGGCAAGGGAGGTTTTGAAAATGGATTTGTCAGTCGTTATTCCAGCGCGGAACGAAGAGTTCCTTCAAAAAACAATTGATGCTGTGCTTGATGCCGCAGAGGCGCAAACTGAGGTAATCGCGGTTCTTGATGGGTATTGGCCAGAGCCTAAGCTTATAGAACGTCCCGGGCTTCGGACAATACATTATGATCAATCTATAGGCCAGCGCGCCGCAACCAACGCAGGCGTGAAAGCCAGCGATGCGAAATACATCATGAAGCTCGACGCCCACTGCGCGATCGACAAGGGCTTCGATGTCAAAATGATTCAGGAAATGCATGACGATTGGACCATGATCCCTCGCATGTATAACCTGCATGTGTTTGATTGGGAATGCTCCAAATGCAAAAACAGAACCTACCAGGGGCCCAAGCCGGCCAAATGCGCCAAGGATGGGTGCGACAATATCACCGACTTTGAAAGAATTATTGTGTGGACTCCTCGGTGGAATCGGATGTCTGACTTTGCTCGCTTTGACAGCACTCTTCACTTTCAGTATTGGGGTGATTATAAGAGAAGGCCAGAGGCACAGGGGGACATTGCCGATACTATGAGTCAGATCGGCGCCTGCTGGATGATGGATCGCAAAAGGTATTGGGAGCTTGATGGCCTTGATGAAAAGCATGGCTCCTGGGGCCAGATGGGCACGGAAATTTCTTGTAAGACTTGGCTGTCCGGTGGTCGGCAAGTAGTCAACAAGAAAACGTGGTTCAGCCATCTGTTTCGTACTCAGCCTGGTTTTGGATTCCCATACCCAAATCCCGGGGTCAATAAAGCTCGAGAGTATTCTCGAAAACTATGGATTGAAAACAAATGGCCAAAGGCAAAATATCAACTTCCATGGCTTATTGAAAAATTCGGACCGGTTCCAGACTGGCCAGATAAGAGCAACAAGGCGATTAAAAAGGGAATTGTTTACTACACAGATAATCTTTGCGAAGAGAGGATTCTTGAGGTCGGGCAAAGAAATCTGAGGCATATTTGTAGTGATTTTGACATCGTTTCGGTGTCACTCAAGCCGATGAAGATGGGCAGAAACTTTGTAATGCCGCTTGAAAGGGGCATTTTGACAATGTTTAAGCAGATTCTTAAGGGTCTTGAGGAGTCGACGGCCGACATTGTCTTTCTATGCGAGCACGATATGCTGTATCACCCGTCTCATTTTGATTTTGTTCCGCCCAGAGACGACGTGTATTATTATAACGAAAATACATGGAAAGTAGATGCTAAGACTGGGCAAGCCTTATTTTATTACTGCAAGCAAACTTCCGGGTGCGTCGCGTATCGAAAATTGCTTGTGGAACATTATCGAAAGAGGGTGGCAAGGGTTGAGGAAAAAGGGTATGATAGGAATATGGGCTTTGAAGCCGGGACACACTCTTTTCCAAGAGGCGTCGACAATTTCAAAGCTGAAAAGTATTTCTCGGAAATACCCAATATTGACATTCGACATTCGACAAATTTAACCCGGAGTCGATGGAGACAGGATCAGTTCAGGAATCAAAAGAGTTGCCTTGGCTGGACAATGGCTGATGAAGTCCCTGGGTGGGGTAGAACAAAAGACAGGTTTGATGAGTTTTTAAAACAAGTTGGATAGACAAATGTTTGTAAGATATCATTAATAGATTGTGGCGTTTTGTAAACCAAAACGCCTTTCTTATTAAAAGGTAGCATTGTGGCAACGGTAAAAGTACAGGTAGTTGGTGGCGGCGGTCACGGCGGAGGAACTGGTGGCAACACTTCCGGTGGAGGTGGTGGCGCTGGTCAATTGCAGTACAACGCAACCTATACTGTTACGGCTGGAAACAAGACCGTTACCATCGGTGCCGGATCTCCCCGATCCTCAACAAACGCCCAAGTTGGTGATAGTTCGGTTTTTGATACCTTAACCTCTGTCGGTGGTGGTTGCGGTGGTACTGGTGCTGCCGGTACTAATGGTGCGAGCGGTGGTGGTGGTGCTGGATCAAATGCTACGGCGCGAGCGGGTGGAACTGGAACCAACGGCAACAATGGTGGATCTAACAATGTTGACGCAGATAGGCCTGCTGGTGGTGGTGGAGGTGCTGGTGCAGTTGGTGCCAACGCTACCGGTACTGCGGCTGGCAACGGTGGTGTTGGTGTAAATACACCCGCTATTAATGGAACCACTTATGCTGGTGGCGGTGGCGGTGCTAGGACGGGAACTGGTGCCACCGATGGTACTGGGCAAAATGGTGGTGGCAATGGTGTATTAAACGGAATCGGTGGTGACGCATCTGCTAATACGGGATCGGGTGGTGGTGGTGCCGGATCAAACTCAGCTACCGCATATCAGGGTGGTGCTGGCGGTTCTGGTATTGTAATAATCAGGTACGTTACCAATGATTTTGGTCCATGTACCGGTGGTGATATAACCACAAGTGGCAATGAGACAATACACACCTTCACGGCGACCGGGGTGTTTGGTGTTGTTTTAGCAAGCGCCTCCATGAGCCCGTCTGCATCAGCAAGTCCGTCGGCATCCACAAGTCCATCGGCGTCTAGAAGTCCGTCTGCATCTACGAGCCCATCAGCATCTACGAGCCCATCATCATCTGCAAGCAGATCAATAAGCCCATCAGCATCAACGAGTCCATCATCGTCTGCAAGTGCATCAATAAGCCCATCAGCATCTACGAGTCCTTCTGCGTCAACAAGTCCATCGTCTTCCGCAAGCGCATCAATCAGCCCGTCAGCCTCAACGAGTCCATCATCCTCCGCAAGTGCTTCGATTAGCCCTTCAGCATCTACGAGCCCCTCGGCCTCTACGAGTCCATCATCATCCGCAAGTGCATCAATCAGCCCGTCCGCCTCAACAAGCCCATCAAGCTCGGCAAGTGCATCGGTCAGCCCATCATCCTCAACAAGCCCTTCGGCGTCTGCGAGCCCAACGGGGGCATCAACAAGTCCATCTGCATCAACAAGCCCGTCAAGTTCGGCAAGCGCATCAATAAGCCCATCTGCATCAACAAGCCCATCAAGCTCGGCAAGCTCCTCAGTTAGCCCATCAGCGTCGACGAGCCCATCAAGCTCCTCCAGCTTGTCATTGAGCCCATCCGCCTCTATCAGCCCATCTTCATCTACAAGCGCGTCAGTGAGCCCGTCAGGCTCTATTAGCGCTTCAATAAGCCCTTCTGCGTCAACAAGCCCGTCCGGATCAGTGAGCGCGTCAATAAGCCCTTCTGCGTCGACAAGCCCGTCGTCTTCTGCGAGCCTATCGCTAAGTCCATCAGCCTCTATTAGCCCATCAGCGTCAACAAGCCCGTCAAGCTCGGCAAGCGCGTCTCTTAGTCCGTCAGCGTCGTTGAGCCCATCAAGCTCGGCAAGCTCCTCTATAAGCCCATCAGCTTCTTTGAGCCCATCAAGTTCAACAAGCGCCTCTATAAGCCCATCAGCTTCTTTGAGCCCATCAAGCTCAACAAGTGCATCTATAAGCCCATCAGCCTCGATAAGCCCATCCTCTTCATCAAGCGCTTCTGTAAGCCCGTCAGCATCAATCAGCCCATCCAGTTCGACGAGCCCGTCAGGTTCCGCAAGCGCTTCGGCTAGCCCGTCAGCGTCTACCAGCCCATCCAGTTCGTCAAGTGCATCAATCAGCCCATCTGCATCAACGAGCCCATCGAGCTCGGTAAGCGCATCAATCAGCCCGTCGGCTTCAACGAGCCCATCCAGTTCGGCAAGTGCGTCTATGAGTCCGTCTGCCTCGATAAGCCCTTCATCATCGATCAGTGCATCAATCAGCCCGTCTGCTTCAACGAGTCCGTCGAGTTCATCGAGCGCGTCAATCAGCCCATCAGCTTCAACAAGCCCATCAAGCTCGGCAAGCGCATCAATAAGTCCATCAGCGTCTGTAAGCCCATCAAGCTCGGAAAGCGCATCCATAAGCCCATCGGCATCTGTAAGTCCATCTGGTTCGATAAGCGCCTCTATCAGCCCATCTGCATCAACGAGCCCTTCGAGTTCCGAAAGCGCGTCGATTAGCCCATCGTCATCAATCAGTCCGTCTGGATCGACCAGCCCATCAGCGTCTGCGAGCCCAACGGGGGCATCAACCAGCCCATCAGCATCAATGAGTCCGTCATCTTCTGAAAGCTCATCGATTAGCCCATCCGGATCAGTGAGCGCGTCAAAAAGCCCATCATCTTCGTTATCACCGTCTGGAAGTTTGAGCCCAAGTAGTTCTATTAGCCCAAGTCATTCAGTCTCTCCATCAGCATCTACATCTCCTAGTAGAAGCATAAGTCCAAGTTCCAGTGTAAGCGAGAGTCCGTCCCGTAGCCCGTCAGCATCAGAGTCAGCATCAATATCACCAAGCGCATCAGCCTCACCGGGGCCCGGATTTGAAGTTTATACGAGAGGGTACTATTCCAGCTTGCCATCAACTCCGGCCGACCTGTCGACAACCTATACGTCTCAGGAAGTTATCGACGTATCTACTGAAGACGACATATATGTATGCCAGGAGGCGTCTGGAAGATATTGTATTCATCAATTTAAAAATTGGGTAGATAGTGAAATTAATTGCATATTAACGTGTAAATTGAAATGTTCATTGGCCCCATCAAGCTCCGCAGTTTATCTTCAGGCATACAATTATAATTCAGCTTTGTGGGAAACCAAGGACAGTAATAATATCGCAGCAACAGATACCAAGTTTACTTTAACAGCAACAATGCTTGACCTGACGAATTATAAGGATATGAACAATGTTATGTCTTGCCGGGTTTATCAATATATTTCTTAGGAGACAATATGGCAACAGATCTTAAAATATCACAGTTGACAGACTACACGACGCCGATAAGCGCTGATCTATTAGCCATAGTCGACTCTGGGAATATGATCACAAAGAAAGTTGCTTTCAGTGTAATAAAATCAACGATTGGTGTAACAAGATATAAACAGACCGAGATTGATTTTGGTACAACTCCAGTTTACGAAGCATCTTTCACAATAACCGACTCGGAAGTTACCACATCATCGATTATCGTTGTCCAAATAGCATATGTGGCCCCGACCGGAAAAGAACTTGACGAATTAGAATTTGATTTTTTTGATTTTCGTTGCACTCCGGGAACAGGTAGTTTTACTCTGTATGCCAGATCGCTTGAGGGGCTCGTTGCCGATAAATTCAAAGTAAATTATTCATTTAATATTGCATAACCGAGGAGGACAAGATGGCTGTAATTAAAAGTGGAGCAAGTTCTGATCAGTGGACCGTTGATACATTAAGTAAGGCTGGAAGAGTTACGTTATATGACGCTGGTGGTCACGCAATAGAGTCATATCAGGATATTGGTGGAGATTATCATATCGGCGCATCTATAATGCAAAGCGTTTATTCCAGCACAAAAAACAGTTCAACAGCTCAGATTAACACTGGAGTGGAATGGATTGGCGATTCAGAATCCAGTATGAATTTTTCACAGGTGCAGGTAAATACTTTTCTTGATAAATACCACCAGGTCACAGTATACCAAAGCACTGATGGTAACAACTGGGATCTATCTGATTCATGGACAAACCCAGCGAGCTATGGAAATTCAAGAAACGTCGGACTTACGGGAGCGTTTTACAAAGTTGGTGTTAAGAATCTGGCGGGAACAAACACAAGTATTGTCAGAATACAATCAGCACTATTGCCTGTTGGCGATACAATGCCGAGGGCGCTTACTACCGGTGGAAACATAAAGGTTACCCTTGGTGCTGAATGGCAAAATACCAGAAGGACAACTGGTCTTTATGGTGCCAGTACATTCAGGACTATTGGTGTAGCTGCTGGTACCCAGAACATTATGACTATCGAAAATCCGGCAGCGTCATTGATTAACATAGCAATACGACAGCTCGCTGTAATGTCAGATTCGACCGTAGCTTTGACATCTGTCGCTCAACAGATTCAGTTGTCAAGACCAACCGGACTTCCCACCGGTGGCACCGCGCTTACTGCGGTAAAATATCAAACGTCATACGCTTCTCCCACAGCAATTGTAAGAGGAGGAACCGCAAGTGATGGTGGTGGAGCGACTGCGATTACTGCAACGGCCGGCGCAACAATCTGGCAGCAAATGATCGACAGGCCTCATACATCCGTTGGGTGGATGACACACCCTAACTATAATCTTATCCCGGATGTTGGAGCCGATCTTCGCCAAATCATTTTGGTTCCCGGAGAAGCTCTTCTTGTTCAGGGTGTGACTTCAATTCCGAACACCACCCACGTTATTGTTCAGGTCGGATGGCTGGAGATTAAGGCGCTATGATTACAAACCATGGTGTTTTTTTTCTAAAAGGCGGAACCGTTATAACAAATGCGGTTGGAATTGCATATGTAACTTTCACAAACCCGTTTGAGTATGGTTTGGTGTATTGTGTCCAGTTGACATGTGAGTATCCCGGACTTGCGTATGCTGTTACCGCATATCCAAGTAATTTATCACAAACGGGATTTCTGATTACATCAAGAGACACTCACATTGCTGGTGGTCCTGGGGATCTTGTTGTTGCAAACGTGACAGTTCATTGGACTGCAATTCCCTGCTTTAACTGAGAGACTAAATGGCCAAGAAGCTATTACAAGAGGATACCGGATTAGTATTACAGGAAGATACTGGCGGTATCCTACTTGAACAAGATACCGTATGTATAGACCTTTGGACGATAACTTATAATATACCATCAGTTAGTCCGTCAGCTTCCGTATCGCCATCAGTTAGCCCGTCAGCGTCGAATAGCCCGTCTGCATCAACAAGTGCATCCATAAGCCCGTCTGCATCCATTAGCCCGTCAGCCTCTGTGAGCCCATCGGGATCTATGAGTGCATCACTAAGCCCGTCAGCCTCGGTTAGTCCATCGGCATCGGTGAGTCCATCGTTAAGCCCGTCATCATCTATTAGCCCATCTTCATCTGTAAGCCGATCGAGAAGCCCATCAGCATCAAGGAGCCCTTCTGCTTCAATAAGCAGCTCTGATAGCCCGTCGGCGTCGGATAGCCCATCAGCTTCGGATAGCCCATCTTCATCTGAAAGCGCTTCGATCAGCCCATCTCAGTCGATTAGCCCATCTGCATCTGAAAGTGAAACAGCGAGTCCTTCGGCATCAATAAGCCCTTCGGCATCTACCAGCCCATCTGAATCGACTAGCCCGTCCTCGTCCGAGAGCGCATCCATAAGCCCATCGGCTTCGACAAGCCCGTCCTCTTCTTCAAGTCCGTCATCTTCAGAAAGCGCCTCGATCAGCCCATCGGCGTCAATGAGTCCGTCATCTTCTCTAAGCCCATCCGCGTCGACTAGCGCATCTATAAGCCCTTCGTCATCGAAAAGCCCGTCCTCTTCAAGAAGCGCATCGGCATCTATAAGCCCATCTTCATCGAGAAGCCCTTCGGCGTCTATCAGCCCTTCGGCGTCTATCAGCCCATCATCTTCTGAAAGCCCATCAAGGAGCCCGTCGTCTTCTGAGAGCCCATCAGCATCTGAAAGTCCGTCAGCGTCTGAGAGTCCTTCGTCGTCTGAAAGCCCGTCTATTTCTCCATCGGGATCTGTAAGCCCTTCCGGGTCTACAAGCGCATCAAGAAGCCCATCGGCATCCCGCAGCCCATCGGCATCAATAAGCCCTTCGAGTTCTTCGAGCCCGTCAGTTAGCCCGTCACGGTCAAGAAGTCCATCTGAATCTATTAGCCCATCAATAAGCCCATCATCGTCGGCCAGCCCGTCCGAATCAACAAGTGCATCGACAAGCCCATCCGCATCAATAAGTCAGTCGGCAAGTATTTCTCCATCGTTAAGCCCTTCTGCGTCGATAAGTGCTTCTCGGAGTCCATCAGCATCAGCAAGCGCATCACGAAGCCCGTCAGCATCCAGAAGCCCATCGGTATCAATAAGTGCGTCAATAAGCCCTTCGGCGTCGACAAGCCCATCAAGTTCCGCAAGCCCGTCTTTGAGTCCATCGGCGTCGATTAGTCCATCGGCATCAATAAGCCCATCATCGTCTGCGAGTGCGTCAAGAAGCCCATCTGCTTCGAGAAGCCCGTCAACATCGGTCAGTAAATCAATAAGCCCATCGGCATCGGTTAGCCCATCTGTATCTATCAGTGCGTCAGTGAGCCCTTCGGCGTCATTAAGCCCATCGTCATCAATGAGTCCATCGAGCTCCATAAGTGCTTCGATAAGCCCATCAGCTTCGACAAGCCCGTCGTCGTCCGACAGCCTTTCAATGTCGATCAGCCCATCGACCAGCCCATCGTCATCTAAAAGTCCATCGTCATCCAGGAGCCGTTCTCGTAGTCCATCGTCTTCAGCGAGCCCATCTATAAGCCCGTCTGCGTCGGCCAGCCCTTCAGCGTCAACGAGCCCATCAGCTTCTGAGAGTCCATCGGCATCGACAAGTCCAAGCTCTTCCGCGAGCCTATCCAGAAGCCCTTCGGCGTCACTGAGTCCATCAGCCTCAGTAAGCCAATCGGCCTCAGTAAGCCCATCTCGCAGCCCATCTGCATCAGCAAGTCCGTCGGCATCAATAAGCGCATCGAGAAGCCCATCGGCATCAAGAAGCGCTTCTGTAAGCCCATCAGCATCTATGAGCCCGTCAGGATCGAGAAGCCCTTCCCGTTCAAGAAGTCCATCGATATCAATAAGCCCGTCGGTAAGTCCGTCGGCATCGATGAGCCCGTCGTCATCTGGAAGTCCATCTGCGTCCATCAGTGCGTCGATCAGCCCATCATCGTCTATTAGCAGGTCATTAAGTCCATCTGCGTCCATCAGTGCGTCAACGAGTCCATCATCGTCTGCAAGCAGGTCAAGAAGTCCGTCTCGATCGATAAGCCAATCGGCCTCAGTCAGCCCTTCGGCGTCACAGAGCCCATCTTCGTCTGCGAGTCCATCAGCTTCCATCAGCGCATCCGTTAGCCAGTCAGCGTCTGTAAGTCCATCATTAAGCCCGTCGGCATCAACAAGCCCATCTGCATCTATCAGTGCGTCGGTAAGCCCATCAGCTTCATTGAGTCCGTCAGCTTCTTTGAGTCCATCCGCATCAAGCAGCGCGTCCAGAAGCCCGTCGGTATCAATAAGCCCATCTTCATCAATCAGCAGATCACTTAGCCCATCACGATCAAGAAGCCCATCAGCATCGATAAGCCGATCGGTTAGCCCATCAGCATCAGTGAGCCAGTCGCCATCGGTCAGCCCTTCGCGTTCAAGAAGCCCATCGGTTTCTATAAGCCGATCGGTAAGCCCATCTGCTTCAGTGAGCCAATCGGCATCGGAGAGCCCGTCATTAAGCCCATCGGCAAGCTTAAGCCCATCGGCAAGTGCATCGGCAAGCCCATCTCCATCAGATTTAGAAACTCGAGTTGCTCGAATAGAACTCGCACTAAAAACGCATAAACCGATTTATATTAATGGTGATCATTTTGAAGAGATGAATGTACAATTATAAAGGGTAAATTATGGCTGGAAGAATTTATTGTGCATTCAAGGTTGGAGATCAGGAAGTTGCTCCTGGGAAAGAGTATAACAGGCATTGGGATGGAATGCCTGTTGAGCTTTTTTATGAAGATGATTGGCAAGTTCCGTTCGAAGTTGTGTTTGGTGGAAATTCGAAGATGCACTCAATCTATACCATGGTTGAGTTAAATAAAACGCAGGCAGATTTAATAGAAGACTATCTCAATCCAACACACGACGAAGATGATCCTGGAAAAAAAATAAAAGACGGCGCATTATCAAAATCAGATTACAGAATAAGAAAGAAAACTTTAAATTTACAATTACTGGAATCATCTACCAATGACGTTGGACTTGTTTCAAGATTAAGAACAAAAGATGTTGCTGTTCCCACAATAGATTTAAAACATTATAATAAAAAACAATTTGAAGATTTATTCTTCGATTCTACCGATCGACCAATAGATTCCCCAGTTATTGAAGACAACAATGCAATTACATCAGGATCTGCCACAATTGGTGCTGCGCAAACATATGCTACATGGACAGCCGCCTATGCTGACCTTGGAAATAATACCGGAGATATAACTCTTACACAGATTGGTGCAGTGGCCTTTACAGCGGCGGCTACTGGGTCGACAACACTTGGCGGATACACAATAACAAACACAAGTAATTACGACCATCAGGGCGATCCGACAAGAACAACCAACCTTGCAACTGTCAACTTTAACGGAAATGCAATACGGATCGAGTTTGAGGGAGCGGGAACCGTAATATACAATTTGCTGTATTTTAAAAGAGGAACCAGCGGATCAACAACCACATCCGCAATTTTTAAAATACAAACTATTACGACGGCGTTTGATCTATACATTGAAAATTGTATTGAAGATAGTGATGCGAAAAGCGGAGCCTTTATTGGATCAATAAGTGGAGTTCCCGTTGCGCGTATCAAAAACTGCGTAGCTTGGAATCTCGGAAACGCCACGGTTGGCGGCAATGGAATATCAGCATTTAACGGGGCCTTCAATGCTGACAGTGTTATAGAAAATTGCACATTTTATAGTATTGTTGGATACGGAATAAACGCGTTTAGTGACGCGTTTACAATAAACAGAACCGTATGTATTGGTTGTAGTTTGGGAGATTTTAGATTAACCGAAAGTCTGACGAATTTTAATAAGTGCGCGAGTTCTGATGCAACCGGTTCAGAAGCTGGATTACAAAACCTTGTTGCGGCCAATATATTCGTTTCAACAAGTTCGGCAAGCTCATCATTTTTGGATATTGTAAAGACTGAGGGGTTGGGGAGAGCGGGTGATTCCACATCGTATTTGACTGGAAACGATACAGACGTAAGGGGGAGAGCGAGGCCAGACCCAAACGGATTTTACTCGATAGGTGCGACTGAATTATTGGCCGTTGCTTCGTCAAGCGCATCTCCATCAGTAAGCCCATCAGCGTCAAGAAGCCCAAGTTCCAGCCAATCATTATCGATAAGCCCATCGGCATCTGTGAGTCCTTCCGCATCAACAAGCCCAAGTAGTAGCGCATCTGCATCCATAAGCCCATCAGCGTCTACGAGTCCAAGTAGCAGTGTGTCGGCTTCTATCAGCCCATCGGCGTCAATTAGCCCCAGCAGTAGCATATCAGCATCCATCAGTCCGTCGGCATCTACAAGCCCAAGCAGTAGCGCTTCAGCATCTATAAGTCCATCGGCATCTACAAGTCCAAGTTCGAGCGCATCATCATCAATAAGTCCATCGGCATCCGTTAGTCCATCTGCGTCAACAAGCCCGAGCAGTAGTGCTTCGTCATCAATAAGCCCATCAGCATCACGAAGTCCAAGTAGTAGCGCATCAGCATCTGTCAGCCCGTCAGCCTCGACAAGCCCTTCGGCGTCTGTAAGCCCCAGTAGCAGCGTCTCACTGTCAACGAGCCCATCAGCGTCTACAAGCCCCAGTAGTAGCGTATCAAGATCAACGAGCCCATCGGCGTCAAGGAGCCCGAGTAGTAGCGCGTCGGCATCGGTTAGCCCATCAGCGTCAATAAGTCCGAGCAGCAGCGTGTCATCATCGACAAGTCCATCTGCATCTACAAGCCCCAGTAGTAGCGCTTCAGCATCAAGAAGTCCGTCAGCATCTACCAGTCCCAGCAGCAGCGCGTCTTCATCCACAAGTCCCTCGGCGTCAATTAGCCCATCAGCGTCTACCAGTCCAAGTAGCAGCGCGTCATCATCAATAAGCCCGTCGGCATCTATTAGCCCGAGTAGCAGCCAGTCAGCGTCAATAAGCCCGTCGTCATCAATAAGCCCAAGCGGAAGCGAATCACCATCCATTAGCCCATCATCATCGACAAGCCCGAGTAGTAGCGAGTCGACTTCTGTTAGCCCGTCATCATCGGATAGTCAATCTATTAGCCCATCCTCTTCTCAGAGTCCGTCATCATCTTGGTCTCCATCCTCGTCTGCAAGTCCAAGTTCGAGTGTGTCGCAGACATTGAGCCCATCATCTTCTTACAGCCCATCTGGATCATTGTCTCCAAGCACATCAAGGAGTCCGTCATCCTCTCGAAGCCGATCGCTAAGTCCATCTTCATCGATTAGCAAATCAATAAGTCCATCGTCCTCCGTAAGCCTGTCGCCATCCGTTAGCCCATCAGCTTCCAAAAGCCGTTCTATAAGCCCATCAATGTCGGAAAGCAAATCAGCAAGCCCTTCATCGTCAGCAAGCCGTTCAAGAAGCCCATCTATTTCTGTCAGCCCATCAACCAGCCCATCATGGTCAAAAAGCAGATCAGCAAGCCCATCGGGATCTATAAGTCCATCGGCATCCACAAGCCCATCGGTAAGCGAATCCGGATCGACAGGGCCATCGCCATCATTAAGCCCATCTCACTCGGCTAGTCCGTCGCAACCCATTGGCGATCTTGAAAGAAGAGTGGAAAATATTGAGAACATACTTACTGACAACAAGCCGATTTATATTAATAGTAACGGGCATTGGGAAGAGTTTGATCTTTGGGAATTTGAACCAACAGCGGGGCCTGGGGGAAACCTGGAGGAGAGAGTCGCTTACATTGAAAGCCTATTAAGAACCCAAAAACCGATCTATATAAATATCAGCGGACACTTACAAGAAATATATCTCCAACCATGATAGGTAAAAAAAATGGAAGAATTTTTTGGCTGGCTAACAAAATTCGACGCTCCCACAGTTATGATCATGCTCTTCCTCGCGCTGGGCATAGTTGCATTGTTAAAAGTAAAAGGGCTTTCTGAAATAATAAGATTTCTCTTTAAGAACAAGGCGACACGAACGTGTGGTGATTGCATTCTAATTCTATTTGGCATGAGTGAAAAGTATCATACCGAATCAACAGAAATTAAAACAAACATCCTTCGGTGTCAGATGTCATATTTTGAGCAAAAGATTCAAGAATTGTCTTTGTGGCTCGTCCAATCATTTCAAGAAGATCTTGCGACTCTTGGAAACGGCAAATCCCCATTTTTAAAAATGTCTCAATTCGCAAATTACCAGGAGGCTCTTAAAAATTCACTTAGCGCGGTCAAAAATGAAATAAGAAAAGCATTTAAGGAAAACGGATTTACCCATATGGCCGATATTGAATTTGATAATTATGTGAATTCAAAAGTGAAGACTCTGGTATCGATTTCCCAAACATATTTATCTACATATTATCCACAAACAGATGAGACAATTGTTACATTAAAATATCGATATGATAAATTAGATTTTAACAGATTGCGCGACATGGCTTTCGATATTTTTGAAAAAGCAAAAGCAATAGAGTTGGATGCTGTAGAAAAATCCAAGCAATTAAAGCAAACATTCAAAACTGATATAGACAATTTTACGGCAGGAAATGGAAAGAGTTGAAAAAATAATATATGAATAATACAATTATATTAAATATGAATGTTTTGCCTTATAAGCACATTCGGACTTATATTATAATCATGTTTAGCTCTTTGAAATTCATGCACAGGATATAAAATATGCCAGCGTCAATGATAAATTTTCCGATCGCAAATATTGTAGATGCTCTTTTAAGCTACACTCAGCATCTTTTTGCCAATACGGAACTTACACCTGCGGATTACAGATGGAGCTCCGACGATCGGGCTAGCAAAATAAGAATATGCGCACCGTTCGTTATTGACAATGAGAAGCCGATGAGCGCACCGTTTATCGTAATTGAGAGGGGTGGATTTGAATTCGAAGACCGTGTTATCGATAATTTAAAATCAGCCAGTGAAAATACATTTAAAGATCCCAATTACGTGACGATATGCAACGGATACGTCAACGTCACCGTAGGTGCCGGAGTTGCTCAAGAGGCATCAAGTATTGCGAATTTTTTAGCTCTCATGTATCAAGCCGATCGTCACGGAATTATTAAGGTTGTGAATTTCCTTCGTAACCTGAAGCATACGACGGTTGGCCCAGAAGTGCCTGTCATCAAAGATACCGAGGTGCGACGCTGGGAAGTAACAGTGACAATCTTTGTTTCGCTGCAGATGGGGTGGATCAGTACCTTTACAGAGCCGGTTCCATGGACAAAGTTTGCAGTGTACGGAATCAAAGCGGTCGACACCGAACCACTTTCATCTCTTGGAATTATTAATGCCGGATCTGATCTTCTGTATGATGGCAGCAAGAATTTTGGATTGACCACAAGTGATGATCCTCAATTTCTTGAACAGGAACTGGCAAAGAAATGGTATTACATCAGATTCAACAATCTTACCAACGGAGAGCCAAGTCAATTATATCCTGTTGCAGAGATAGTCGACGAGCACACACTGAGGCTACTGAGCCATGATGTAAATAATGCTGAAATAGCTTGGTCGGCACCGGAATCGCAAACAGATGTTGAGTATGAACTATATTGGAATAACATTCACCTATATGTAGAAGTGCCAAAGTCTAATTAAAAAGGAGAATAAATATGGCCACATATCAGGGCCCAAACGCCTCAGTACGCCAAGAATTCGTGACTTCTCCTGGCGCAGTTGCTGTGGAAAATTTGCCATCGGTAGCGGTGGCTTCCGCGTATAATGTCTTTGCAAAACAATCCCTCGGAACCGATTATGGTATCACCGATACCGAATTGGCGTGGGGATCAAGCAATGTGATATACGAGGAATCGATTTCTGGGAAAAAAGCATTCGACATGTATCCTCCCAAGGGTTTCGCTAACACGAAATTCGGGTACATCGATCTTCTGCTTGGAAACTCAGATATGGATGGAACCGGAATCACACTCGGAGTCGACTCAACCTTCGTGCTCCCGAATACCGAAAAGGTAGCCGGCGCGTGCCAGGCGATCATTCCGTTTTACAAACTCACCACAACCGCTGGTGTTAGCGTTCTTGCGACAGATCTCACCACAGTCATCATTACTGGTGGAGCTGTCGTAACGGCGAAGGTAAAACCGGGAATGAAAGTCTTTGCTGATGGCGACCTTCTTGGAGTCGTAGCGTCGATCGGTTCAGACGAAACCAAAGTGAAACTTGCTGCGGCAAGTCTCGAAGGCGCCTTCTCGGGAAGGGATGAAATTGTCATTGGATGTGGAGCGTACTCGACACTGAACGTGCCGGATATTCTCTGGGATCCAACTGCGAACTTCGTCACCGCAAAGGTTGCCCCTGGAGACATCTTGAAATTCTCAAGCCTCGCAGTCTCTGGAAGCACAACCACTCCCATCGAAGTGTCGGTCACATCAGTTATCGACAAGAACACACTTCGGTTCAATACCGTTGCTCCGGAAGCTGGACAAATTGACTACGACATTTCGAAGTACATGACTTCGACAACGGCCCCGGGATCAACCATTCAATTGTATTCGTACAGTGTAAACAGATTGCTTGGATTCTCCAAGAATCTTGGATACAAACTGATGAATACAAGCAACGGAATTGCCATCAATACCATCGATACCACCAAAACTGTAATTAAATTTTTCTCGGCACAAGTCACAACCATGCCATCAAAGGGCGATATCTTGATGGTAACCGTTGCCAATGTTGCCGATGCGACAAACGAAAGAAGTAAAACCGATATCGTGCTTTTCAAAGTTGATACGGTGAGCGTCACCACAATCACTTTGACAAACGATGGATATCAAATAACTTGCCTTGAACCGATTCTGCAATCAGAGAGTGGAAACCCGGTAGCCGCAAATGCAAACTTCATCAACCTGTGGCGCCCTTTGATCGAGACCGAAATCGTTGCAGATTTTCGCTCTGTTCGTTCAGAAGAGCACATGGTTGTGAAAAGAATCACAAGCACTCAAGACATCTTCACCGCTTGGGTTCGCGCAGAAGAGACGACCATTGATCCCCGCAACGAACTCGCTTTCATGATGTCGGTGATTTTCGGATTGTCGGGTGGCAAAGTATGCTACGGAGTCAACGTTGATGCGACAGCAGCCAACCAGGCTGCCGAGTATTCAGACGCTCTTGAAGAATTGAAGCTGAAAGATGTGTACAGCCACTCTTTCGGCACAACCGATTCCGGAGTCAACGCGCTTGCCGGCCCATATTGCGACGATCAAGCCGCCCCATACGAAGCTCACGAACGAACAGCAATCATCTGTTACGATCTCGATGATCTGTTCCTGATGGGAGAATGCACCGGAAACATCGCAACCACCGGAATCATCAGCAGCCTTGGTGGTGGTTTCAACCCGATGGTTGCCGGAATCACGGTAAACGATGTGGTGAATATCTACGATGTCGCTGGAGACTTTGTTGCACAAGCGACAGTGGTTTCTACACCGATCGTTTCAACCGAAGTTGTTACCGATTGGACCGGATCGGCTGGGCTGACCGGTCAGACTTTCAAGTTCGAGAGCGGTCGGAAAGACGATCAGGCTGTTCGCGCAGGAAGTATCAAATACGGCAATCGTCGTGTTGCGATGCTGTTCCCCGGATGGTTCTACGCAGATTTCAACGGAGAGCGCATGCTTCTTCCGCCATACTTCATCGCAGCCGCGATCGCTGGTATGGATTCTGGCGTTATCGTCTCTCAGTCGTTCACAAACATGCCGTTCAGCATTCCCGGGCTTGCCAACATCCAACTGGATACCAATACGTTCTATCGTAAGGCCCAGCTTGATGAAATTGGCGGCGGCGGAGTGGATATCATGATCCAGGATGCGAACATCACCCAGTCGATCAAGTCCCGTCATGATTTGACGACAAACATGGATGCGGTGCAGTACCGTGAACGATCGATCACCAAGCAGGCTGACGTTGTGGCAAAAACTCTCCGTTCAGCGGTAAACCCATACGTCGGTCGGTACAATGTCAATGATCCGAACCTGATGCACTTCCTTGGCCAGGTTTGCTCGGTTGTTGCGACCAAGCTTGTAAAAGACGGAATCGTTGCCCGCGTCGTTGTGACCAAGATTGCCCGAGACGAAGTGATTGATGACAAAATCAATTTCTTTGTCGAATGCACTGTGTTCATCGCAGGCAATTACTATGATATCACTCTGTTGGTAAAATCACGCTAATGAATTAAGGAGGATACAATGGCTGAAAAAATAGAACTCCAGAGCCTCATCGACCAAACCGGTGGATGGAATTGGGAAGACAAGCATGTGACACAGGCTTTCTCTTCTCCAACAGGCGTTAATTTTAACAACTCAATCGGGGTTCATGACATTATCGAGTCTGGAACCGTGCTAATCGCAGCCGGACCTTCAGATCTTGACTATGCCAATGATCCAACGAAAAACGCCGACGGATTCCGTGTGGTTCCGATCGGCCTTATCGAATCTGCGCAGGTAAGCTTGAACAAGCCCCTGAGCAGGATTTTTGAAATCGGATCGCGTCTCAGCTACATCATCCCTGGTCGTACAGTGGGTGGGATAGCCCTGAGCCGCGTTTTCTTCGATGGACCGAGTATCCTGAAGGCAATGTACTTCGGCGAAGTGAAGGCCGACTTTGCCACGCAGGATAAGAAATACGCTCAGTTCATTTCGAGTCCGTACATGAAGAATGGCGTGCAGTCGTATGAAGAGTTTGCAAATATCGGTTCTGGCAATCTTGCTATGAACCTTGCATCCTCTTTCTTCGACCAGCCGATCGGTCTTGCATTCTTCTTCAAAGACACTCAGACCGACACTGTCGGACAGACATACTTTGAGGGATGCCGGATCAGCACGTACAACATGGGAATCTCGGCCGGAATGAACGTTCTTACGGAATCGATTAACCTCGAGTTCGTCAGAGTCCGTCCGATCCTTACTTCTGAATCGAAGAATTACTCGAAGGGTGTCAATATTGCTGATGTCAATATCGTTTCCAATATTGGGAACTTTGACGCGACAGCGATCACTGGGCAGTAATCGAATACTTCATCTGATAGCTAAAAAAAGGACTCGAGTAATCGAGCCTTTTTCATTTCCCCTGGTGCCATTTCAACCAACGGTTTCGACTACGCCTGAAGTTTGCCCTTACCTTTACAATGTTCACAACGCTTAGTTCCGCCATTACGGTCTGGCAACCTGCCGTCGCCATCACAACAAGGGCAAATTTTATGGCTAGCCGTGTTGGTTGATGCGGAAAGAGCGGCTTCCGCCAGTTTAGAGGCGCGATTTGCAATTAAAAGTAATGAACTTCGAACGCGTTCGCACCTCTGTTGTAAAACCATCAAGTCGGTTTCGTACACCATATCGTTGAGATTTTCTACCTCGTGAAGTAAAGCAGCCTCTACGCCAAGTGACTCAAGTATCTTATTCACGACGCGCCTCCTATAATTCGTTACGAGCGACTGAAGTTTCAACCAACGTGCGACAAATGGTGAAGTTTTTGTACTCAAAAATTTGCGGGTACTCCCCACCATTTGTTTGTTGTACGAAGTTTACGCCTGCTCCACAGATTCCCGTGGTTGGGCGCGTTCGTTCTGGCACAACTCATCGACATAAAAGCCGACACTATCATAGCTACGGTCGCACCCTGGCTCACAGTCAACACCGCCACCCAAAGACATAGTAAACTCGTAATGGCGATTATGTGCAACGACTACGACCGTAGCATCATCTTTCTTGTCGGCTAAGTACAGTTTCAATTCAGCAACATTCATTCGATACTCCTATTAGCCTAACCACCTATAAAATGGTCAGGCGGAAATTGCGTACAACGTTTACCGCATTGCGCGAAGTTGCGCCAAGCGATCGTTTACCTTTTGAAAAATCACCATTTTACCTTTGTCGGACAACTCTACCGACAGGGCTATTAAAACATCTTTTAACAAAGCAATTTCGTCGCTGTGGTTGTTGGTTGATGCGCCCAACACCACCAGTGCCGTTTTTACGCGGAGCCATGCATCGCACATGAAGTCACCTGGAGCGTACTGAGCAACAGCCTTATCCAATACGTTTATATCATCCCGAAGCATAAAAACCTCCAATAAAAAGGCGTTTCAACCAACGTTTGCTCAACGTATGCCGCGCCTAAACGGTTGACCAAGCAAATGACCACAACGCATACACTGACCTTCGCCATCCCACCTATGCTCGCATTCGCGTGGCATACTTGAGCTGTTGTGCGATGCGGAAGGAGTGCGTCCACCAATCCTGTCGGCAAACACTGCCGCGCATACTGCAAACCCTAACCCAAATGCTATTGCTAACGCTGAAAAGTAAACCCAGTTTTCCATTTGCCGACCTCCTATTTATAAAAGCACGACTGAAGTTTCGCACAACTCCCCGCAGGGAGAACATTTGTGAATAATAAAATAAAAATGACGCGATTCATGCTTGGATCCCGAATGATAGCAGGAGGGTGTATCACTTCCGTCCCGCTAACCTCGAAGCACGAATCGCGCCAGAGACTTGAAATTCAAACTATCTCGAAATGGTAACCTGACCTCCGCCCAGCACGCAGAGCTCATGACTGCAGGCTGAAGAGGGATCCGGATCCTGGTCCGCCGGCGCCGTCGGCCGGTGGTACCCGGGACCTGTCTTCTTCCCCGTAGGGGAAAAGATAGGCGTCCAAAGAAACTTCGGACCTTTTCCCACAACTTTTGAATTTCGTAATCAAAATAATAAATCGCTCACAACCAATTCAACTTGATCGAACGTGGGCACGGTTGCCCTGCCTGGTATGCAATACATATGTAAGCTTCAGGCGGATGAGAGGGCCCGGCCGGAGCGCGGGCGCCCGGGTACCCCGGTACATCCGGGTCGTCCATCCACAAGAAGTGGATGGCCCCATTCCTTTGGGGAAGACCGGATGTACCGGGGTATTAAGTAGGTGAAGTGAAACACCGCACCACCCCTGGTCTTGAATTTATTAAGCGATCTTTCTCATATACGTGCCCAATGGATTATTACCAACAATCCTATCTATCAAATCACCGTTCAAATAAATATCAACAGTGGGAACTTGATTTACAGAATGCTGTATCGCAATATCCATATTCTTTGACACATTAATTATTATTGATTTCACGTTTGGTTTGAGCTTTTTAATTGTTTGAATTATGCCGTATACATCTTTACAAAACATGCATGTATCCGACTCAAACATAACAATTAAAACCCCTTTTTGTTCGAAAATCATACTGAGTTCGCCATGTGGAATCGCAAATCCTTTGCAACCATAAATGGAATATCAAAAGACTTACGAGCAGACCCTCTAAGCACGGGGCTGGCGGTGGTACATTCGCACTCAGAACATTTGTCCCAATACGAATGGTGACCGCACCTGTCGCACCTCATCAACCCCTCACGAAAATCATCAATATTAACCTCAATGTCAATATCATACACGACAACTGCTAAAGATGTGGTTCCAGGTACTGGCTTTATTACAACGTTATCACTTCTAATGTAGGTGGTATCCACCTCATAAAGCTCTCCAGTTCCCGCTAACTTTCTTAATATCCTAACATTGTCATCGTTGTACCTTTTCCTAAGCGTTTTGCTTATCTTCACTTTCATTATCTTGTCCTTTCGGAATTGCCGCGTATTTTGGTTGAGCGTATACGGCTTCTAATTTCACCGGCGCCCCTTGATTTATGTTGTTTAAATTTTTGAGAAACCCAGTGAATTTCTCCTTAAATGAATCATCTATAGATATCAAATAATACATTCGCATATGTAAACTCCTATTCAATATTGTTATTACAAGATTGAATAGTAAATAACACATTTGCATCGTATTCCGCTCTATCAAACCCCTCTGGAGGGAAAGACCAATTATCGCATTCAAAAGCGGCAACCATCTGGGGATAAATCGCCATTATTTTTTCCAGATTCTTCTTATCAGCAATCATTATAATATTGGCAATCGTCGTGACAAATGATCCCGAGTGATTAAGATACCACCAAAACGATCCCTGCCATGGCATCCTTGTGGTCTTGGGATGCTTTTTTCTTTTTGGAATATCATTTTCATTATAGCACACGCCTTTAAATCTTTCACTCGGCTCCTTGTCCCAATTACCAATACTTTTTGCAGCAGCGATCGCCGGATATTCTTGAGATAATTTGTAGATATTTTCATCAATCGCCATGCAAAAAGCGTGCGCGAGGCTCCTGATAAATATGCATTCATTATCAAGATAATAGTTGAAACACGGACTCACGTTTCCCCCTTTATTAAATCAATAATTTGTTTTGGATCTTTTAGATCCTTGATAAGTTCTTCTATACCCGGCAACCTTTCAATCTTAACCTTATCAGTGTTGACTATTGATCCAAGCGGAATGTTGGCCATTATTTCACGAAGCTTAGTTTTGGTTTTGTTTCGCTCATAGTTTGCGAATAGAAAGGCCAAATACTGCTTCGTATCCGTATTAATTCTTTTATCAAATCCGTTGAAAAAGTTTTTAAGATCATTTAGGAGCGACATTGTTCCCCTCCTTGAAATCCTGGTTAGTTTTTCCACACTTTAAACAAAATGGATACCGAACCCATTTGTAATATTCGATATCACAACTTTCTCCATACGTTGCCACTGTTTGGACCTCTCCAGTAAAAACTTTAGCAACGAATTTATGCCCCCACAACCAACAAATGAGTTTTTTAATCATATTATCACCCTTCAACCTTTACATATTATGAGGAGATTTACAACACAGCACCACAAACAAACCAATTAATATAATGATAAGCAAAGATGCCGAAATCCATGTTATAAATGACATTTTATGCCTTCCAATATTTATAAAAATTAAAAAAAGAAAGGGCGCGATCAATACAACCGCACCCCCTCCACCACAACCGATAGCGGTAATGCTGGTTTTGTTACGGCGTTTGGCTCCAGCAATAAGCCGCCACTGTGATAATTATACCGGTTCGCACTGAGCCCCTAATTTTATTCCATGGGGGCATTTCCCACACTCTCCACCACGCACATGTGGAACAGCCCCGCCACACTCTGTAGGGTCTCCAATGTGGCATTTATTTCTCATATTACAAATGACTTTTCCATTTAGGAGAGCTTTTCTTCTCTTTGATTGTAGCCGCAAGAGCTGGCCAGATATAACCATCTCTTTATCACAAAATCCTACCGGCCAATCTTCCAAAATGCCAAATTCATTTGGTTGAAGTATCTTTCCATCATATTTAAAATTAACATTACTAAACAGGATTTCATCTTCCAAAATTGCAAGACGAATCAAATCGATCGGCAACGATGTCGAGACCTTGAAGCAGTAATCCGCTTTCATATTCTTGACTGTGTCGATCCATATTTGATAATTGAAATCCGAGACAGCTATCCCCTCCTCACAATATTCTATCGTTATCATTCACCCTCCTTTAAAAAAAGTTATCCGCCCAGGCGATCCAAGCAGCTATAGGTTACTTATACGAATCGCCACCCTCCACCAGTGGTTCCATTAGGGGCGGGCGGACAACAATATCTCACTCTTTATAAGGAACACTCATGAAGCGCCACTCATCGGTATGCGATGACTTGCAAGTAGCATTATGAAATCTTATGATATTTTGTTTTTCCATTATCACATCGAGTTCAATACCAGCCTCTGCGATCTCTTTGTCAACATTATTACTTTTGATGGCAGCATCCCATATGATAGATGCTTGATCGAGACTGATACCCATCTCCTCACCACCATAAAACGCATACCATTCGCGAACATTATTTGCATGCATTGTCATTCTCCAATTAAAAGGTCGGCCGCATCGCAAACCAACTACCTTCGCAAATAGTTGATTGGGTCAAGCGAAACTAGTCACCCCACCACGCTCTTATAATACTATCCACTTCACTGTCGGCGATATCGCCCCCGAC
>Ga0315287_10000232_pt1 | contig 49674 bp, 49 predicted proteins | sample YL17G11_0_MG_FD_205037 | JGI IMG/M metagenome (GOLD analysis project Ga0315287, IMG submission 205037) | Sediment microbial communities from Yellowstone Lake, YNP, Wyoming, USA - YL17G11_0 | ecosystem: Environmental > Aquatic > Freshwater > Lake > Sediment | place: USA: Wyoming | collected...
CCGACGGCGACGACTTTGGCGTCCCGTCCGATGACGGGTCGGACGGAGAGGGGGAAGTGGTGGCCGAGACCGGGTTTGGCAGCGTGATCGGTGCGTGGATTGAGAGGGGAGGGAGGGGGGGCGGCGTGCGGGTTGCCGCCGCGGGCGCCTGCCTCCTGGCCGCCCGCGCCGGGCGCTCCATGAATCGCATACGCCCGTGGCGGCGGCGGGAGCGCGACGCGGCGTCGCCGCCGCGCGTGGCGCGCGCCGGCGGCCGAGCGCCCACGCCCCCCAACCCCCCCCCCCCCCCCCAGTCCTGGACGGCCTGCCCCAGGTCGACCCCGACAAATTCGACAAGCTGGCCGCGGTCGTGCGCAAGCTGGCGGGCGGCGCGGGGCCGATCGCAGACGGTAGGGAGGGAGGAGAAAGGGGGAGCCAATCGGGCCGCCGCCGCCTCGCGCTTCACCTCCTCACCACCCCACCACCTCTCTCTTAGACGGCTTTGCCATGCCGGTCGACCCGGCGACGAAGAAGAGCAAAGGCTATGCTTTCATCGAGTTTGCCGACCCGCGCGCCGCCCCGGCCGCCCTCGCCTCCCTCGCCGGCTACAAGCTCGACAAGGCGCACACCCTGGCCGCCTACCGCTTCGACGACGTGGATCGCTATGCAGCGGTCCCCGAGACCTACGCCCCTCCCCCCCCCCGCACCTACACCCCCTCGGAAAACCTGCAGGCCTGGATGCTCGACCGCCGGGGCCGGGACCAGTTTGCGGTGCGTGCGGGGGACGAAGCGGAAGTCTACTGGCACGACGCGCCGCGCTTGTCGTGCGAAAAAGCGTACGCGCGCTCGTTCTGGTCGGACGCCTTTGTCCTCTGGTCGCCGCGCGGCACGTTTCTGGCCACCGTGCACCGCCAGGGGATCGCCGTGTGGGGCGGGGAATCGTTCGCCCGCATCCAGCGGTACGCGCACCCGGGCGTGCAGCGCATCGATTTTTCGCCGGGCGAGAAGTTCCTCGTCTCGTACTCGGCGACGGAGCCGTCCGGGCCCCGCGACCGGGCGATGGCGACCGTGCACGTGTTCGACGTGGCAACCGGGGCGCGGCTGCGCACGTTCGAGGGGCCCGCGGACGAGTGGGCGGTCGGCACGTCGGCCGCGCCGGGCGGCGGCCCCGGCTGGCCGCTCTTCAAGTGGGCCGGCGGCGGCGACGACAAGTACGTGGCGCGCCTCGGGCGGGGCGTCGTGTCCGTGTACGAGCTGCCGTCGATGGGCCTGCTCGACAAAAAATCGCTCAAGCTCGACGGCGTCGTCGACTTCCAGTGGTCCCCCGGGCCCGACCCCATCATCGCCGCCTACCAGACGGAGCAGCAGGGCGGCAACGTGCCGGCGCGCATCGCGCTCATCCGGATCCCCGACCGCCGCGAGTTGCGGCAGAAGCAGATTTTTGCGGTGGCCGACGTCCGCGTGCACTGGCACCCCCAAGGCACGTACCTCGCCGTCGAAGTGTCGCGCTTCACCAAGACGCGCAAGTCGACGTTCACGTCCTTTGAACTGTTCACGCTGGAGGACGGGGCGAACGGGGCGATCGCCATGGAGGTGGGTCTTAGCGAGCGGTGTCCATACCCCTACCCAACCCTCCAACCCCTAACACCAACCCTCACCCTAATCCCTCTTCTCTGCAGGTCCTCGACCTCCCCAAAACGGATGTCGTCGCCGATTTCGCGTGGGAGCCGCACGGCACCCGCTTCGGCCTCCTGCACGCCGACGGGCCGCGCCCCGCGTTCTCCCTGTACGACATGGCGCCGGCCAAAGGGACGGCCCCGGGCGTGACGCTCGCGGGGACCCTGCCCGGCCAGCAAGCCAACACGCTCGTCTGGTCGCCCGCCGGCAAGTTCCTCGTCATGGCCGGCCTCAAGGCCATGAACGGCCAGCTCTGCTTCTTCTCCGCAGACGAGTTCGAGGTGCGGAGGGAGGGTGGGGGGCGCGGAAAGAGAAGAGACCCCGCCCCACCCCGCCCCCAACCCTCACCCCCACCCCCACCCCGACCCCAAGGTGCTCTCCGCGGGCGAACACTTTATGTGCGTCGACGTCGTGTGGGACCCCACCGGCCGCTACGTCGCCACCGCGGTGACGACGGTGCACCAGATGGAGAACGGGTACAAGGTGTGGGCGTTCACCGGGCGCCTGCTCTACCAGGCGGCGCGCGAGCGGTTCTTCCAGTTTCTGTGGCGCCCGCGCCCGCCCTCGCTGCTGGCCGCCGACGAGCTGGCGGCGGTGCGCGCGAACCTGAAAAAGTACGCGAAAGCGTACGAGGAGGAGGACGCGGCGCTGCTGCACGAAGCGGACGCGGAGATCGTGGCGGAACGCCGCGCGGCGATGGATGCTTGGACCGCGTGGGCCGCCACGCGCGCCGAGTGGGCGGCCGCGGACGCGGCGGCTCGCGCCGCGTTGCTGGGCGAGCGGGCCCTGGAGCCGGAGCACACGACGGCGACGGTGGAGGTCGAGGAAGTCGTGAACGTCGACGAGAAGGTCCTCAAGCCCGGCGAGCTCTGACGGGAGAGATGTGGGGTGAGGGGTTCCGGGTGGCTGTGGTGTGGGGCGCGTCTGCTTTTTTCTGGGGGGCGGCGCGTGTCGCCCGGGCGTGGGGCGCACTCGAAAAGGACAGGGAGAAGGGCGCGCGGCGGCGCCCGGAGACGCCCGCCCGGCGCTCGCCCGCCGTCGCCCACACGCAAAGAATCCCTGGCGTCACACGCGCGCGCGGCGGCCGGCGCGCGGCGGCGCGCGGCCCGCCACCCCACCCCCCAACCCGACCCCTCCCTCCCCGCCCCTTCACGTCTCCTCGCGCAACACCTTGACGACCGACTTGAACGCAAACCACTCGGGCACGTCCTCCCCGCCCCGCAGCATGCGCCGGAACTCGGTGCCGGACAGTTTCTTGACCTTCAACTTTTTGGCGTCGGCGACGTCCGCCGTCACGTACCCCTCTTCATCCGTGTACACAATGTTGAGCGACGGCACCGTGGCCATGCCCAGCTCGCCCGCGTGCGCGTTGGCGACGTCCTGCGCGTCGTACGCGCCGTAAAAGTCTTCGCCGGTCAGGCTCGATTTGCAGCCCGCCATGTCGCGGCCGATGATGAAGTGCGTGGCGCCATAGTTCTTCCGGATGATCATGTGCTGGATGGCCTCGCGCGGGCCGGCCATGTGCATGGAGTAGGGGAGGTACGCCCAGCGCAGCCGGTCGTTGGCCGCCTCGGCCTTGAGCACCTCGTACGTGTGGTAGCGCGCCACGCCGGGGATGTCGTCGTCCTGGGTGGGGCCGCACGTGGGGTGGACGAGGCACACCGCGCCGGGGCGCACGTTGTCGGCGTCCTGAGAGGGGGGTAGGGACGGGCGTCGGCGTTTTGGGTCGGTCGGCCCGCACACCCCGACGCACCCCCCACCCCCCCCTCCCTCTCCCCGCACCAGGGCCCGGGTGAACAGCTCGTAGTGCGCGCGGTGGATGGGGTTGCGGCACTGGAACGCGAGCACGTCGGCGCCCGCGGGCAGCGTCGCGCGCACCTCGGCCGGGCTCGCGCACGGGAAGACGCGCGCGGGCAGCGCCAGGCCCGCGACCGCGCCCCCCATGTAGAACTTGCCGCGCTCCATGGCCACCATCTGCACGGCCGGGTGCTCCAGCGACGCCGTGCCGTAGCACGCCGCCGCCTCGGCCACCTTGTTCGGCGCCCACTTCGACTCGCACGCGAAGACGGCGACCTCCTGCCCTCGGTAGGTCAACAGGATCGTGTCCCCCACCGCGATCGCCTCGTCGTCCGTGTCGAGCACGACGGGCAGGCCGAAGAGCAGGCCGTTCTGGGGGGTGGGGGGCGGGGGGGGCCCGCGCCGCGCGCGCCGACGCGCCGCGCCCCTCCGCCACCCCCTCCCTCCCCCGCACCGGCAGGCGCATGTCCTTGACGACCGAGTCGTACGCCGCCTGGTCCATGAAGCCGGCGAGCGGGGAGAAGGCGCCGACCGTGAGGAGCTCGACGTCGCACGCGCCGCGGTCGGACAGTTCCACCGTGCGCGTCGCCCCGGCTTTCGCCTTGGCCGCGGCGTCGCCCGTCAGCATGAGGTCGACGAGGGCGCCGCCGTGGGGGGTCTGGAGCGCGGTGGGGGGGGCGGCGGCGGCGCTGGGGGGAGGGGGGAGGGTGGGGCCGGCGTCGGGCGCCGGCGCGCGCTCGGCGCGCGGGCCTGGGGCTGCGTGCGCCCCCCGTCTCCCCGGCACGGCAAGGCAACACTCCTCCCTCGTCGCGGCCGGGACGGTGGCGCGAGCCGAGAGCGCAGCGGCCAGCGCCGGCCCGCTGCCGGCGCGGCCGGGCGCTGGCGGGGCGCCCACCCTCTCTTTCTCGCGCATTGCCCCGCACCTGGCCGACATCTGGACCGCGCGCTCCGCGCGGCCCGACCGAGCAGCAGCACGCGCCGCGGCGACGCGCCCGGCGGGCGCGGCGGGCGCCAGCGCGCGCCGCGCAGCGGCCAGCGCGCGGCGGGCGCCGGGGGCGGTGGCGCGGGCGACGGCGACCGTGGCGCGCAGGGCGACGGTCATCGTTCAGGGAGGAGGAGGGGCGGGTGAGGCGCGGTGTGGTTGCTAGCACCGCCGGCGCCCGACGCCGCCGTCGCACACGCGGCGCGCACCGCCCGCCCTCTCCCTTCTCCCCAATGACCGAGACTGACCTGGAAGCCCTGCTGGCGTCGCCCGCGGGCGCCCGCCTGGCGCCCACGCCCGACGGCCGGCTGCGGTGCACCCTGACGGGCCACGTCCTGCCCCGCCAGGGCGACGCGGTGGCCACGTATCTAGGGTGAGAGAGCGTGGTGTGGCTGGGGCGAGAGGCGAGGGCGGCGGCGGCGGCTCGGCGGCGGCACGGCCGCCGACGGCCCGCATGCGCCCTCCCGCTCCCCCTCTTCACAGCGGCGCCAAATTCTTTCGCCTCGCCCAGGCGGCCGACGAGCTGGACGAGATGCGGGCGGCGGAGCCGTGCCTGGCGCCCAGCAAAAACTTCAGGTGGGGGAGGCGGAGAGGGAGCGAGCGCGCCGCCCGCCGCCCCCGCTCACACCGCCCACCCTCCTTCTCAGCGGCAAGCTCTACTGTGGACTCACGTGCCACGTCATCAACGGCCAGCCGGACGCGGTGCGGCGCCACCTGGGCGGGAAGAAGTTTGTTGCCGCCAAAGCGGCGGCCGCCGCGGGCGAGCTGGAGCCGACGGAGGAGCCGGACCTCCCGTCTGATGAAGGGGACGAAGCGGCGAGCGGCGCGGGCGAGGAGGAGGAGGAGGTGGGCGCGAGCGACGGCGGCGCGGCCGCGCCGCCGCCAGCCAAGGCCAAGGCGGCGCCCGCGGCCAAGGCGCGCGCCGCGCGACCGACCCGGCCCAAGCGCGCGCGGCGAGTGGAGGCGTGAGGGGGGGAGAGTGGGGGGCAGCGTGTTTTTGCTGCAACGCGCTCGGCCGCCACACACCCCGCGCGGCGGCGCCCGCCCGCCCCGCCCCGCCCCTCTCTTTCTCTCCCCATGGCCGACGCGCCGGTCGAGTTCACGCGCGGCGGCGTGGGCGCCCCGGACACCCGCGGCTCTGCTCTGGTCGCGCGGCACGCGGAAGCGCGCGCCGCCGCGGCCGCCGACGCGGCATCGGCCGAGCTGGCGGCCGCGTTTCCGGGCGTGCCGCGGGCGGTGCTGGCGGCCGCCGCGGCCGAGACCGGCCAATCCGCGTCCGCCGCCGCGCCGCTCGTCGCCGCGTTTTGGGAGGCGCACGCGGCGGATGTGCGCAGCGTGTACGCGAGTGAGGGCGTGCCACTGGCTGGCGGGGAAGTCGGGGCTCCTCGGTCGGCGTCGCCGTCGTCGTCGTCGTCGTCGGGCGGGCGCAAGCGGCGCCGGCGCAAGTCGTCCAAGAGCGACAAAAGGGAGCGCAAAAAGGAGAAGAAGGACCGCAGCAAGCGGTCGCGGCGGCGGCGGTCGCGGTCGCGCGAGCGCGAGCGGTCGCGCGACCAGTCTCGCGAGCGCTCCCCACGCGCCACCGCCGCCGACGCCTACGGCAAGTACGGCATCCTGCGCCCCGACGCCGACGCCGACGCCAAGCGCTCCGAATTCTGGGCGTGGGCGGCGGACGTGATGAAGGTCGATTTGGAGGCCGCGCCGACGCGCACGGAACAGGACCTGTGGCGCACCTTTTGCGAGGATTACAACACCGCCACGCTGCCGCACCGCAAGTACTATGACCTGGCCAAGTGGGCGGCTGAGGAAGCGGCGGCGGCCGCGAAAAAGGGCGGCGGCGCGAAAGATAAAATAGCGTCCGCGGCGGACGACGAGGCCGCGCTGCGCCGCGCGCGCGACGCGGCGCGCGCGGACGCGGCGGCGGCCCGGCTCAAGGACGCGTACAACGCGCTGAAATACAGCGACGCGGGGAAGGTGGAGAGCATGCGCGACCAGGCGCGCCTGCGGGCCGAACTCGCGTCCGCGCACAAGACGGGGGACGCGGACAAAGCGGCGGCGCTGACCAAACGGCTGGCGCCGGACAAGAAAGGGTAGAGAGAGGGGAGAGAGGGACAGAGAGCACTGGTCCACGTCTGTGTGAGGAGGGTCTGTGGTGTCGGCGCGGGCGCTCTCCTTTTGTTGCAGGCGCCGCCAAGGCGTGGGGATGCGGCACGCCGCGGGGAGGGGAGGAGGGACGCCTGCGGGAGGGGTTGTGGGGGGTGCGGCCGGCAGCGGCGGCCGCGCCTGGGCGCGGCCGCCGCCCCGGCGTCCAGGCAAACGAAGCATGTGCGCGTCGACGCGCGGCGTGTGAGACGGCGCCGCCGCGGCGGCCGCGCGGGCGCGCGAGCGAGAGCGCAGCAAGCAGCGGCGTCGCCCTCCGCGCCTCTTTGGCAGTGCAGTCGTCGCGCGCGTGACACGCGCCGGCGGGCTCGCGCATGCGTGGGCAGGCAGGGCGTTGGCGGCCGCCCAAACACCGCTCGTTCAGTAGCCGCCGCCGCCGTAGCCGCCGCCGCCGCCCTGCTGGTAGCCGCCGCCGCCGCCGTACCCGCCCCGGTCGTAGCCGCCGCCACCGCCGCCGTACGAGCCGCCGCCACCGTAGCCGCCCTGGCCGCCGTACCCGCCGCCGCCGTACCCGCCCTGGCCGCCGCCGCCGTAGCCGCCCTGGCCGCCGCCGCCGTAGCCGCCGCCGCCGCTGAGGAAGGAGGGATGGGGAGGGCGTGAGCGCGCGGGCGAGGCGCGGCACCGGTCCCCAGACCCCAAAAAAAGAAAAAAAGATGACTCACTAGCCGCCGCCGCCGTACGCCGGCGCCGGCGCGCCACCGTACCCGCCACCACCGCCACCACCGCCCCGGCCACCCCCGCCGCCGCCGCCGCCCGGGTCGCCCAGGCGGCGGATGATGCCCATCATGAAACCGGCCTTGGAGCGGACAGACTCCAAATTGGCCTGCGCGAATTTGTCGACCGCTTCGTCCGCGGCGCGCGGCCCGAGGTCGGCGAGGGCGCGGCACATGCGGCGGTCGACGTCGTCGGGCTTGAGGCGGCCTGCGGGAGGCGGGGAGGGTGGGGGTGAGGGTCGACTGTCCACCCTCTGCCTCTTTTAACCCCGGCCACAACCCCAACCCTGGACGCGCACCTTCGTTGATCATGTCTTGCAGTTTGCGGCCGACGGGGTCGAGGTCGCCCGTCAGCACAGACAGGGCGGACTCGCCGGCGCCGCCGTCGCCGCCGTCCTCCTGCACGCGGCGGATGATGCCCTGAGGAGGGGAAGGAGGAGGGAGTTTTGTTTTGAGGGTTGGCGGGTGAAAATTAGGGGTGGGGGGGGGGTCGATTTTCTCGCCGGCAACGCCGCCAAAACCAGCGCCGCCACCGCCACCCTCTCCCTCTCCCTCTCCTCACCATGAGGAAGCCGGACTTGTTGGTGATGCGCGCAAAGTTGGATTCCGCGAAGCGCGCGACCGCGAGCTCCGCGAGCTTGGGGTCGAGACCGTGCAGCGACGCGATCGTCGCCGAATCCACCTCCCCCGCCTGAATGTAGTTGAGCTCGATGAGCGAGTCGAGGCGGCGGCGCCACTCCGACCCCTCGCCGACGCCGTCGTTCGACGCGGGCGCGGCGGGGCGGCGGGGGGAGCGGGACCGGGAGCGGGAGCGGCGGGCGTCGGCGACGGCGGCGTCGTCGCGCGAGGCTGGAGGGGAAAGGAGGAGGGTGGTGGGCGTCAGGGCTCGCGCTCTCGGCCGTCGGCGCGGCGGGCGCGGGATCGGGCGCAACCCGCCGCTCCCGCTCCGGCCCTGCTCTCACCGCTGCGCTCGCGGTCGCCGGTGTCGGCGGCGGGCGCGTCCCTGGGGGGAGGGAGGGTGGGGAGGGCGGCGGTCGGCCGCGGGGCAGAGGTCGGCGCGCTCGCGGGCCGCCCGCCGACGGCGGCGGCCGCGCAGCGCATGGCACGCTCGCGCCATCGCGCGGGCGCGGCGTCCGCCCCTGGCACCCCTTTCACGCGCCGCGGCCAGCGCGGCGGCGGCAGCGGCGCGATTGGGCGCGCCGCGCGGGGCCGCCATCGCCCGTGCTCACTTGGGCGGGGAGGACTCTTTGTCCGACATGGCGGGCGGGCGGGGTGGAAGGGCGAGGGAAGGGAAGGGTGTGCCGCACGCCCGCGCCGGCGCCGCAGGCCGCCGCCCACTTCCAGCCGCGCGCCCGCCCCAGGTGCGCCTCCCGGTCCCCCCAGCGGCGCCGCCGGCCCGCCTCGCGCTCGTGGCTGGCTACGGCGGCCGACGCCGCGGGCCGTGGCCGATGGCCGCGGCTAGCCGCCGGCGGCCGCCCATCCCTCGCCGCCCGCGGCCGCCCACGCCCGCGCCGCCCTCCGCGAGCGCGCACTGCGCTCGCGCGAGAGCATCGGCGCGGGCGAGGCCCCCCGCCTCCCGCATGTCACTCTCGGCGGTGACGCACCGGCTCCCTCTACCGACGGCGCGGCTCACCCCGCGCCCGCTGACGGATGGCACGCCGTAGGAATCGAACAATACACTAGTTGACCGAGCCGAGAGAGGGCGGGAGACGGAGGGAACGGCGCGCGGGTCGCGCGGCGGACGCGGGCAGCCCGCGCTCGCGCCGACGCGCCCACCCCCTCCCCCAGGCGCGCGCGCGTGCGGCTGGGCGTCCCGGCCGGCCCAGGTGCGCCCCGCGGCCTCCCTGTGCCCGCGCCGCGCCGCCACCGCCCCCTCTTTAGGCGTTCCCCGAGGCGCGGGCGCGGGGCGCGCGCGCCGCGCCGCCGCCCGGCCCCCCCGCCGCCCACACCGCGGCGGGACCCGGGCCGGGGCCAACGGCGGCCCGACCGCGCCCCGCGCCCCGTGCGCCCGGGGGGTAGGGGGGGCGCACACCGACGCCCAGACACAAACCGGCGCGCGCCAACCCTCCGTGGGGCGCGCGCCGACCTGTCTCGCTGGCACACTTCCGGGGTCGCGCTCACGCCCGCCCTTTTTTCGCTCACCAGGGTCGACGGCGGCCGCGCTGGATGGCGGCGGCGGCGCCGGGCATCGACCAGGTGCGTGGCGGAGACGGCGCCACGCGCGCGAGTCCCTTCCTTCCCCTCCCTCGCTTGCGAGAGCACACTTCCTACCCCGGACGGCGCCGCCTCGCCCATGGCGCACCCATGCCCGTCCCTTTTGTGTGCGAGATGAATGCGACCCGAGGCCAGTGTTGCGGCGGCGCCAAAATTCTCACCACGGTCTGCCGCCGTGTCAAAGCGCCTCCGACATTCCCCTTTCCGTCCCCAGGTCGTTGTCGGTATCGTTTGCTTGTCCTGAGGTGCGTGCCGCGGCGGGGCGAGGCCTTCCACCCCCTTCTCCTTTTTCGGCCTTCTTGCCACGGCCGGCGGAGGCTCTCCCGAGCCCGTGACGCCGGCTGCTCACAGTCGAGCCCAGACGGATTATTTGCCGCCATGATAGGAAGCCGGCCGCCGCGGGGCCTTCCCCGGTCGGCGCCCGCCGGTGCCAAATTTTTTCGGCAATGACAAATTTTTTTCGAAGTGTGGGCGCCCACACGCGCGCGCCCGCCCCTTCTTTTGTCCACCAGGCCGTCGACGAGAGGTGCACGCAGAGGTGCGCGCGTCTTTGCTGGTGCACCCACTGTCGGTGAGTCGGTGCGGACCCGCTTTTTTTGCGCGAGTCCCCCTCCTCCCCTCCTTCCTTTCTTCTTCTCCGCCCCCGCCCCCCGCGAGCCCGGTGACGAGGCTACTTGCCCCAACTAAACAATAGGAAGTGCCGTCTGACCTTAGTGACTGAGCCCGGGCGATAAACACATTCCGAGGGCTCGCGGGCGCGGGCGCTTTCTTTTCCTTCTTGTCCCGTCCCCACCCTCGCCGCCCCGCCGCCGGCCGTGAGGACACGACATCTGTCAATCCACTGACCGGGCCCCCGGGCCCGTTGATGTTTTAACCTCTAAGAAGTGCTGAGCCGACGGCGGGGCGAGCGAGCGAGCGCGCGTCGGCGGCGGCGCGGCGGCGCGCGCTCCGACACCCACCCACCCCACCCCAGCCCTGCCCGACCGTTCCGCCTGCACTGGCTCCACGGCGCTATCGATCAGGTGAGGAGAGAGGCGCCCGCGGCGGTCGGCAAATGGCTCCCGGCCGGGCGCGTGCCGCGCCCGGCCTTTCCCCACCTTACCCTCGCCCTCGCCCGCGCGCCGCCGCCCCCGGCCCATGACGAGCCTAACATACCATTGGAATTACCGTCCAAAGGCTTACGCCTGGTGCGGATGAAAGTGCTGTTGCGGAGGCCCGACGCGGCGGCGGCGCGCGCGGCGGGGGCGGTCGGCGCGCGGCACGCGGCGCGGCCCCTTCCTCCCGCCCTCCTCCTCGGGAGTGACGACTCGATTAGATGAGCCAGTGGGGGCTTCCCCCGTGCGCACACACCCACGTCGAGGCATAATCCATTCTTTGCCCGACCCGATCGAGGCGTGCGGCGAGGGCGCGGCGCCGCGGGTCGGCGCGGGTTCCTCGCCGCCGCCTCCCTTCTCCGCCCCATTATTCTTCGGCCGCCGCCGCGTCCCTCTTTGAGACTTATGAGATCGCGGCGTGGCGACCCGAAGCCCCATGGGGCGCACACCAGCGCCGGGAGCGCCTGAGTCGGGCGCGGGAGCGACGGCCGCGCTTTGCCGCGCCTCCGGTGACCGCGCCCGAATTAACTGCTCCCACATCCATCCCCAGGGCGACGCGTGTGATGGCGGCGCTGGCACACCAGGGTCTTGAAAGGTGAGGCGAGGGGTGCGGTGGAGAAAATTGTTTCTTTGAAGCAGTGTTTGCCTTTATTCCCTCGAACAATTCTTTTTCCGCCATTGTGTCCGCGGGGCGTGACGACCCTTTCCCCACACGATCGAAGCTGAGATCAACCCTTGCTTAATCTATAAATCCTGGCTGCCCCCCGGGGCGGCCAGGTGTCAAGCCAGACTTTCTGATCCCCGGACTTTTTTTCTTTTTTCCCTTTTTCTTCCCCATTTCCACCTCCTCCCGCCGCCGCCCCGCCCAGCAGCAGCCGGGTGACGACCACACTCTATTAGATGACGAATCCGAGCGGCGCCCGCGCCATTCACGTGGGCCGCGCCGCGCAGGGCGCCCGTTTTGGGCGCCCCGCGCGGCTGCCGTATGGGAGGACAATCGAGGCATTTGTCCGACGGCTGCTGCTGCGAGCTGGGGCGGCGGCGGTGGCGGGAGGGCGGCGGCGGCTCCTGTTGGGTGTCGGTCGCGCGGGTCGCGCGGCCGCCGCGGCCGACCGCGCCCCCCCACCCTTTTCCCCCCTCTCTCAGCTGGCGACGCGTGGGTGGCCGGCATGTAGCATCATTGTCTAGCTCGCACTCGCGCGCGGGGCGGGCGGGAGGGTTGGCAGCGCCGCGCGCGTCACGCGTTCACACTTGCGCTCGGGGCGGCCCCTTCCCCTCATAACCGCCCGCCCGCCGCCCGCCCACCATGGCGACCGCCAACGGCAACGTGCGCGAGGAGGGCCGGATCGAGCCGGCGGCTTGCGCGCGGGTGCGGGCGCGCCCGCGGACGTGCGGGGGGGGGCGCCGCCCGCTCGCGCTGTCTCAAGGCATTGCCGCGCTGCATCCTGCATCGCCGGCGCGGGCCACGGCACGGCGCGCCCCCGGAACGCGCCCCCGCGCGGTCCCCTCTGCGCGCCGCGCCGCCGCCGCGGCCGCCGCCCGCCATGGCGCGCCGTCCGCCCCCCCACGCGCCCGTGGGCAATGCCATGCCGCCAGCGGGACCGGGATGGGGCCGCCCCGCGCCCGCGCCGCCCCAACCCCTTTTTCCCCCCAAACCCCCAGCCCGCCACCCTCATCAAGGCCAAGCCACGCGTCGACTCCAACCGCGTCCTCGTCACCGGTGGCGCCGGCTTTGTCGGGTCGCACCTGTGCACGTTCCTGGTGGAACGCGGCGACCACGTGATTTGCCTCGACAATTTTTTCACGGGCTCGAAAGACAACGTCGCCCACTTGATCGGCAAGCCAAACTTTGAGCTCATCCGGCACGACGTCGTGGAGAAGATCCTGCTCGAGGTCGACCAAGTCTACCACCTCGCGTGCCCCGCGTCGCCCGTGCACTACAAGTACAACCCGATCAAGACGATTAAAACGTCGTTCGTCGGCACCATGAACATGCTGGGCCTGGCCAAGGTGCGGGGGCGAGGGGGGGCGTGGTGTGCGACCGTTTTGGGAGGGACGCGGGCGACCCGACCCCGACCCCAACCCCCCACCCTCGCCTCCACAGCGCACGCGGGCCCGCTTCCTGCTCACCTCCACCTCGGAAGTCTACGGCGACCCGCTGCAGCACCCCCAAACCGAGGCCTACTGGGGCAACGTCAACCCGATCGGCGAGCGGTCGTGCTACGACGAGGGCAAGCGCGCCGCGGAGTGCCTCACGTTCGACTACGCGCGCGAGCACGGCCTGGCTGTGCGCGTCGTCCGCATCTTCAACACGTACGGCCCGCGCATGGCGCTCGACGACGGCCGCGTCGTGTCGAACTTCGTGGCCCAAGCCCTCACCGGCGCCCCGCTCACCATCTATGGGGACGGCTCCCAGACGCGCTCGTTTCAGTACGTGTCCGACCTGGTGGCGGGCATGGTGGCGGTGATGGAGGGGGGCGCGACGGGGCCGTACAACGTCGGCAACCCGACCGAGTTCACGATGCTGGAGCTCGCGCGCGTCGTCCAGGAGGTGGTCAACCCCGCCGCCACCATCTCCTACCAAGAAAACACGGCCGACGACCCGTCGAGGCGCAAGCCCGACATCTCCAAGATCAAGGCCGAGCTCGGGTGGGAGCCCACGGTCGCGCTGCGCGACGGGCTCAAGAGCATGGTGGCCGACTTTGCGGCGCGGCTCAAGGTGGAGCTGCCCAAGGGGGCGCAGCAGGCGTGAGGAGGGTGCCGCGTGGTGGGGAGGGGGTGGCCGCGCGCGCGCGCGTTTGGCAGTGGGACTCGCGCGCCCCTACTATCTCGGGCGCGCCGCGTCCCCGCGGCGCGCCTCGCACTGCAACAACGGGCGCGCAGGAGAGAGGCGGTGGGCGTGGTGGGGTGGTGGAGGGCGGCAGTGGCCGCGCGCCGCCGACGCCCGCCGCACTCTCTTTCTCCCTCCCGCCATGGCCCCGTCCGACTACGAGCCCCGCGTCCTCGAGGGCTGGGTCGGCCCCGCCGCCGCCACGGCCAAGGGTTTTGCATTCGCCTCCCCCGCCAAGTCGGCCGGCGCGCGGCCGGCGGGCGGCCGCATCGACGTCGCCGCCGCGACCGCGCGCGGCCCGCTCCCGCTCACCGTCGTCGCGTCCGCCACTGACGCGTCCGCGACGGACGCGCTGGAGGGAGAGTGGGGCGCGCGGGACGCGATGCTGACGGCGGAAGCGGAGCGCGGCGACGGTGCGGCGATGGCGCGGGCGAGGACGAGGCGGGCGCGCGGGGAAGTGAGGGGGGCGAGGCGCGCCCGACGCGTCCCACCCCTCCCTCCCATCCCCAGGCGACGCCGTGTACATGGTCGGCTACGACTTTGGCGCGCGCCACGCGTTTGCGCGCGCCGCGACGGCGTGGCGCTCGTCGGCGCTCGCGCACCCGCGCGCGCGCGCGTCCCTGTCGTGGTTTCAGCGCGGCAACCACGTCCGCGCCGACGCCGACGCCGACGTGGGAGCGCGGGGCAACGTGTGGGCCACGCTCACGGCCAACGACGAGGCGGACCAGGTCAGGAGGAGGCGGGAGGGAGAGGAGAGGGTTCGGCGCCCCGCGCACCGCCGCCCACCCCTCCTCTCCCTCTCCTCTCCCCCAGGTCAACTCGACCGCGGTCAACCTCATCGAGCGCGAGGTCGGCTACGTCATCGCGCCCTTCACCGCGGCGACGGCCACGGCTGCGGTGGGCGGCTCCGCGCGCCTCGGCGGGGGGGCGGCGCCGTGGACGGTCGCCGCTTCGTACGACCTCAACGCCATGGCACCCTTTGCCTCCCTCTCCCGACCCATCAGCCTGCCGCGCGTCGCCTCCCCGGCCACTCTGAGCCTGCACGCGGCGCCCGCGGCGGACACGGTGATGGCGACGCTGGAGCTCGGCGCGCTGACCGCCCCGGCGCTCGGCGCGGGCGCCGGCTGGCGCGCGCCGCGGCACCCGGTCAAAGCGTTTGCGCGCGCTCGCGTCGACCGGGCGGCGCCGGGGTGGCTGGTGGCGCCCGCGGTGGGGGTGCTCGTGGAGCGCACGTTCGACCGGTGAAGGGTAGGGGGCGAGAAGAAGGTTGTTTCCCTTGCTTTTTTCGGGCCCGCCTGAGAGCGCGCGCACGCCAGGAGAGGGCACCATGCGAGTGCGAAAAGTCACACGGGAGAGCGCACACACGAGCGCGGCACGTTGGCGCGCGGGGACAGGACTCGCGCACGCCACCCCCCTCACTCCCTCTCCAATTCAATGCCGCCACACGTTGACCCGGCCGCTGGCGGTCGCCGCCGCCAGCACGCCCGCGGTGGGGTGGGCCGCGAGGCGGGACGCGATGGCGGTCATCGCGTCGTCGCGCAGCGCGGCGACTGGCCTCCCGCCCGTCGCCTTGAAAACGTCCACCGTGCGCCGCATGCCGCCGCACAGGACGCCATCGCCCGCGGGCGCCCACACGGCGCGAAAGGGGATGATCCAGCGCCCGGTGTCGTTGTCGTGCGGGCACGACGCGGCGAGCGAGAGCGACCCCCCCGCCCCCTCTTCCCACACGCCCAGCGTGTTGTCGCGCGACGTGGTGAGCAGGCGGCGCGACCCGTCGGGGCACCAGTAGGCCGCCTGGGCCGAGTGCGTGTGGCCGCCGGCGAGGGTGGGGGTGGCGAGTTTGGCGGCCTTGCCCGCGGCCGCCGGCGCCGCCGCCCGCAGCGCGCGCAGGTCAAACACGCGCACGTCCCCGTTGGAGAACGAGGCCGCGACCGACACGGGCGAGGGGCCGGGGGTCAGGTGCAGGGTGTTGATCTTGCGGTCGGCGAGCGCGACAACTGAACTCGGCGCCGCGCCCGGGGTCCGCGGGTCAATCACCAGCGCGTCCCCATCCTTGTCCCCCACGACAGCCACCGACCCGTCGTCCGCCGCGTCGAACGCGGAAAACTCGGCGCCCGAGTCGAGGAGCGCCGGGCGGAACGCCGCGGCCTCGGGGTCGAGCGCGCGGACAGAGCCGTCGTACGAGCACGTCATCAGAACCCCCGTCGCCGCCACCCACTTGAGCCCCGAGATGTACTGGTTGTGCACGCCCGCGAATTCGAGCACGCCCGCGTCATCGGTGGGCGCGCCGGTGGAGGCGTTCACATCGAAAAGAGAAATCCGCCCCGATTTGGCGCCCGCCGCCAGGAGCAGCTTGGGCGCGGTGGGGTGGAAGGCGAGGTGCACAATGCCGTCCCGGGTCACTTTGGCGACGTCCGCCTCGGCCAGGGTGGCGCCGGCGAGGCGGGAGAGAAGAGGGGGGGAGGGGGAAGCGGCGGAGCCGCCGCCCCGGCCAAACAGGCGCCCCAGCAGGCCGCCCGCGGTGGACGCGCCGCCGCGCGCGGCGCGCAGGGCGGCCAGATACGCGGCGTCGTCGCCCTCGTTGGTCGACGCAAACGCGACGTCCCCGGCCGGGTGCCGCTCGCGCTCCGCCGGCGGGCTCGCCCCGCGCCCGCCGCCCGGGCCGGCCGTCAGGATGAGCTTGCCGCCGCGCAGCTCGTCCTCGACGTAGCGCCCGTCGGCCTGCACGCCCTGCAGCCGCGCGCTCTCGCGGCGCGGCCCCGGGTCGACCCGCTCCCGCTTCACGCCCCGCTTGGCGGCGGCGCGCGGCGCTTTGGGGGGCGGGGCGAGCGCGGCGGCGGCTTCCTTGACTTGGAGAGACGCGAGGCGCGCGGCGTTGGCAGCGATGCGCGCCTCGCGCTCTCTCTCGTACGCCGACAGCTCGCCCAGGTCGACCGCGGGGCGCGCGCGGGGGCGGGGCGGCATGGTGGGCCGGGGATTGGGGTGAGGGGAGGGGGGCGCTGATGGAAAGAGTGGGCGCCGGTGCGAGCGGCGTGGACGCACGCGTCGACGGCCGACCGCGCGAAATCGCTCGGCGGCGCTCCGACGCGTCTCCCGGCCCGCACATGGCCTGCTGAGCCTTCCAGGGCGCCCGCGGCGCATCGACCGGCGGCGTCGCCCGCGGCGAAAACAAGCCGCGCCCGCTCGGCCGCGGCCGCCCCACTCTAGCGCTGCGTCGCGACCAGGTGCGCTTCCCTTACCCCTTCCTAGTCAGCCACCGCCCCCATGCGCCCGTGTTGGGGCACGCGGGGCGCGGCGGCGGGCCCTGCCTCGCCCCACGCGCGCGGGCGGTTGACCGCCCGCGGCCATTGGCGCGCCCGCCGCCCGCCCCGCGGCTGGTCGTGCCCAGAGCACTTTGTGTGCTCCGTCCACACCATGCGGCGGGGAGGCGGTGGGCGCGCCACCGCGGGCGGCGCGGGCGCGGGCCGCGGCATGTCTTGCCGCATAGCCCGCACGGCGCGGCGGGCGCCCCGTGCGCCCGCTGTCGCCTCCCGCCCGCCCAGAGGAGCGGAAACTACAGTAGCAGGCTGTGGGCACGGCGGGTGCCGGGGATAGGGCGGTCCATTGGTCCCCTCTCCTCCCTCGCGCCTGCCCGGCGCCGCGCTGACCAGGCCCCGCCCGGCCGCCGACACCCCTCTTCACCCCCACCCTCTCAGCCAAGCGCCCTTAATCTTCGTCATGCCCCCTCCCACCCACCGTCGCCGCCGCTTCGCGGCCGCCGCGCTCGCCGCGCTCGCGCTCGCCGGCTCCGCGTCCGCCGGCGCCACCTGCGACGCGTCCAAGAACAAGGCGGTGTCGACCGAGTTCGTCAAGACCTCTGGCATCAACTTTGCGCTGGGCGGCAAGCCCTGGTTCTTTGGCGGCACCAACGCGGTCTACCTCTTGAACGGCCCCGATTTTCCCGAAGCGGAGATCGACCCTTTCTTCTGCGTCCAGGCCAATCAAGGGGCCAAAGTGGTGCGCGTCGCTGCGTATCTGAACGGTTTCGGGTGCAAAGAGTGCACCAAGACGCCCAACCCCATCCAACCCAAGGTCGGTGTGTTCAACGAGGGCACCCTGCAACGCCTCGACAAGATGGTCGCCTCCGCCAAAGCGCACGGCATTCGCCTCATCATGACGCTGGGAAACTTCGAGGAGCAGTGGGGCGGCATGCAGTGGTACGTCGACGAAGTGTTGGGGTCCGGCGGGTCCGCCGAACTCTCGGGCGGCGACAAGCACCTCTTCTACACGGACCCCAAGGTGCGGGACGCGTACAAGGCGCACGCGCGCACGATCATCGGCCGCAAAAACACGGTGACGGGCGTCCCTTACAAGGATGAGCCCGCCATCCTCGGGTGGGAGGTCCTCAACGAGCCCCACACCAAGGACGAGTACGAGCGCAAGGGTGGGGCGGTATGCGCGTCCACGCCGGGGGGTTGCGTGCCCGGGAAGCTGGCCTACACGTGGATTGCCGAAATGTCGGCCTACATCAAATCGCTCGACGCGCGCCACCTCGTCTCCACCGGGGAGGAAGGCTACCGCGCCGACGGCGCCACCAACTGCTGCCACAACAACTGGGTCAACGGCGGGTTCAAGGGGGAGGACTTCACAAAAAACACGGCGCTGCCGACGATCGATTTCGCGACGGTCCACGTCTACCCCGACCACTGGCAGATCGAGGCCAAAGAGTATGACTGGATCGGCCCCAACTACATCGCCGACCGGGCCAAGGTGGCGCACGCGGCGGGGAAGCCGATCATCATGGAGGAGTACGGGATGGAGAACGGGTACATGAACCGCGACGCGCTGTTGTCCTACTTGACGCGCGAAGCGGCCGCCAACGATTACGCGGGCTCCCTCGTGTGGGCAGTGTGGTCGCGCAACGTGCCGCGGGTGACGTGCTCGGGGTGTTCGTACGATTTCGAGTATGGCGACGAGGGGACGAAAGCGATGACCGACTACTATGGCGCGATGAACGCCAAATCCGCGGCCACGGGGGCCGCGGCCAAGGCGACGGGCGTGGAGACGGCGACCGAGGCGACGGCGGGCGAGCCGGCCTCGCCTTCCTGGGACGAGGCCCACCTCTCGCTCGCCGACGCGGTCGCGTCCTCCGCGCGCGACGCGGTCGAGAAGCAGGCCGTCGCCGACGCCGCCCAGCGCGCCGTCACCGACGCGGTGGCGGCCGCGCTCGACGCCGAGGGCGCGGGCTCCGACTCGCTGCTCGCCGCGCTCGCGGGCGCAGCGCTCGGCGAAGAGGGCGGCCGCGCGCGCGCGGCGGCCGCGGTCGCGTCCGACGTTGCGGCCGAGGTGCGCCTGCAGGCGGCGGCCGGCCTCAACTGAGGAGAGGCTGTGGGGATGGTGGAGGGCCGGCCTCTGGCCGGGTCTACCTAATAGGAGGAGGGACACTTTTGTGGGGCGCGGCCGGGGCGCGGCGACCCGCGCGCACGCCGCGGTCGCCGCCCTCGCGCCGCCGTGCAACGTGCGCGAACCCTGGCGTGGTAATTGGTTGGTCGGTGGGTGACAGGGGTCTCCCTGGGCTGGGGCGAAGAATGCGGTGCGTGCCGTCTCTCCCTCTCTCCCTCTCTCTCCTCCCTCTCGCTCACGCCCCTTGGGGCAGCAGCAGCCCTGTGGCCGTGGTCAACCCCGGAAACAGGGTGTCGACCGGCACGCCCAGCCTCGCCGCCGACCTCTCGGCGAGCGCGCCGACGACCGCACGCGCGAGCTCGGCCACCGTCTCCCGCGCGCCGCCGTCGCCGGCGGCTGCGCCCAGGGCGGCGGCCAGCTCGCGAGCTTGCTCGCTGGGAGAGAGCAGCAGCCGGGCCAGGGCGAGGGGCGAGCGTGGCGCGCCCTCGCCGCCGAGCGCAGCGGCCGCGAGCTGCGACGCGGCCTGCAGGTAGATCGCCTCGCCCGCGTCCAGCTCGGGGCCGAGCCGGTCGACCAGGTCCTTGAGGGGAATGAACCCCAGGCCGGGCACCGGCACCGGGGGCGGCGGCGGCGTGGGCAGCGACCCGAAGAACGGGAGCCGCGGCGCGAGCGCGGGCAGGCCGCCGTACGCGCGCCGCAGCGCATCGCGCGACCACAGGTCGAGGCCGTTGACCAGCTCCTCGACGAGCAGAGGGCGCAGGTCGCGCGCTTCGGGGGAGAGGAGGAAGGTGACGACGTCCTAAGAGAGGACGAAGGGGAGGGTTGGTCAGTGGGCGGGCGGGGCTCGGCCTTGCCGCCGCCCCAATTTTTCGACGCCGCACAAGCCGCTCCCGCCCCGCCCAGGGCCAAGAGGCATCCAACAGGTCCGAATAGGGTGGCGCGCCGGCGGCGCGAGCGCGCGGGCGCCCCGACAACCCCCTCCGCCACCTCTCTCTCCCACCTGCAGCGGCGCGCCATCCTCCGGCACCGCGTCCAGGTCGACAAACCCGTCGGTGCGTTCAGCCACATAGCCCAACGCCGCGTTGAGCAGGGCGGAGAGGCGGGTGGGCTTGACAGCGCCAGTTGATGAGTCGAACACGATGTCGCGCAGCAGGGACCCGACTTTGCCGCCGGACGAGTTGCGCAGCACTTTGCGCACGACGAAAGGGTAGGCCTGAGAGTGAGTGGAGGAGGAGGGTAAGCGTGGGAAGGGGGCAAGCGCTGCTGCGGTCGCCAGGGCAACCCCTCCTCCACTCTCGTCTCACCTGGGCCACCATCTGGTAGTTAGGGTCACCCAGCAACGCGATGCCCTCCAAAGTGGCGACCGACCGCGCGAGCAGCGACATGTAGGGCGGGACGGAAAAGGGAATTTCGAGCGTCGTGCGGAGCAAGTCTTGCGAGAGCGCCTGGAAATTAAACGCCTTGGCGCCGCCGCCCGACAGGTACGGGCTCAGCACGCGGTCCATGACGGGTATGATGACGCCACGGTCGCAGTCGGGGGGGAGGAAATCTAGCGCGACAAAGTCGTCGATGAGCGACGGCCAGTCGCGGTTCGCGAGGTGGATCGTCGCCGACACCATCGAGTCGCGGTCGCGCTGCGGCACCTCGGCGACGAGGCCAAAGTCGAGCAGGCACAGCTTGCCAGCGTGAGGGCCAGCCGTGACCTTGAGCAGGTTGCCTAGAGGGAGGGGGTGGGCGCTCGAGAGTCGAAACCGAGGCTGGCGTGCGGCGTTTGTAACGCACTCGCGGATTAAGGTGCGCCACAATTATCCTCACCTGGGTGCGGGTCGCCGTGGAAGAAACCGATCTGCGGAGCAAGGGAGGGGAATGGTCGGCGCGCAGCATCTCAAATTCTGCGCACGCTCTCCTCTCTCCACTCTCCTCCTCCTCACTTCAAGCAGCTGCACCAGAAACGCCTCCTGGCCCACTTTGACGAGCCCCCGGATCTCCTCGGGCTCAAGCGTGGTCAGCTTGACGCCCTCGATCCACTCCATGGTCAGCACGCGCCTGCGGAGAAAGGAGGGGGGTTGCGTTGGCCTCCGCGTCGCACGTGCGGCGCACCTAAAGCCGCGTGCGACGCGCGCCACGCGTGCGAAACAAACAACACCGCACCTAGACGTCATCTCGATCAGCGGTTTGGGGATGACGATATTCTCCGCATACGAAAACTCGGACGCGTCCAGCAGCTCCTGCATGCGCATGCCGTTCAAGGCTTCGTTGCGGAAGTCGAGCTCGGTGTAGAGGCCCTCGGCAAAGGTGGAGAGCAGGGTCTGGTAGTCGGTCGTCTGCGCTGTGAACCGTTTGACGAGGCGCTCGTACCCGCCCACCGCGCGCCGCAGCACGTAAAGGTCCTGAGATTATAGGGAAGGTGTTCGTGAGCGTGCGACGCAAACGAAGGCTTTGCGGCGCGCGTGCGGAGAATTCAAAACGCCCCCCGCCCCCCCACTTTTCCGCACCTTGCTGATGGTGGAGAGCGCGCCCGGCCGCTGCACCTTGACCGCAACTTCTTGCCCGGTCGCCCGCACGCGCGCGCGGTAGACCTGGGTGCGGAGATGAAGGGGGGGAGGGGTGGGCGTCGGACGCCAAGTCCGCACCCGCCTCCCGCCGCGCCGCACTGCTTTCGTTGCGCCCCAAAACACCGCACACACCTGCGCCAACGACGCTGCGGCGATGGGCTGTGGCGAAAACTCGGAAAACAGGTCGTCGATGCTGCCGCCGAGGTCGGCCTCGACCATCGCGCGCGCCTCGGCCGTGCTGAAATTTTTAATGTTGTCCTGCAGCCGCGCCAGCTCGCTCATGACGTCAGGGGGGAGGATGTCGGGGCTAAAGAGAGGCGTTTGGGAGCGGGCGGGGGTGAGCGGGAGCGCGTGAAAAGTCGGCGCCGCGGCGGCGGGAGCGGGGGGTCGGCACTGAGCACCCCTTTCCCGCCCCCTTTCCCCTCTTACCGAATGCTCAGAATCTGCCCCAGCTTGACGTACGTCGGCCCCAGCTTCTCCAGGTTGTCCACCGCGTCCCGGGCGAGCCCCCCCCGGTCGCGCTCGAGCGTGCTGCGCACGACGGCCGTCGCGAGCCGCGTGAGCCACGGCGCGGCGATGCCCGCAAACGACCCCCACCGAGACGCGAGCTCGCCCAAGCGGCCCGCCCAGTAGGCGTTGATCTTGTCCTCGTTGTAGATCAGGGGGAGGCCTTCTTCGTCGACCTCGTCGGGGTCGAAATCCGCCTCGTCGAGGCGGCGGCGCGAGACGTACGACACGGCCGCGACGTCGCGCAGCTCAACGTCCACCAGCGACCCGTCGGCGCTGGCGGCGTCCAGGCCGCCCGTAAACGCGTCCATGGCGGCGTCCAGGCCGGGCACGGGGAGGCCGCGCATGAAGGGCGGCGCGTCGCGCGTCGCCGCGGCCGGGGGGGGGCGCAGCCGGGCGGGGCCTGCCCGCGCGATGCGGCGGCCCAGCAGGCCGCCGCCGCCCGGCCGCGTCGCCGCGCTCAGCATCGCCGGACAGCGCGCCAGGGACGCCCGCATCGGGAGCCAAGGGGGGCGGGAGGGCGCAAGCGACAGCACTCGCCGCGGAGACTAGGCCGCGTCCGGCGTGCGCGCGGTGCGATGCTGCGCGCGGGCGTCGATGGACGCCCGGCGGGGCGGTGGTGGAGCCGCGCGGGGGCGGGCAGAGTGGCGCTCCCCCGCGTCGGCGGCGTGGCGCTCCCGCCGACCCCACAAATCGGCGCCCGACGACCCCAGCCGATATCGCGTTCACCGTCCCGCACGCGACCGCAGCTCTCGAGCGCACGCGCCCATGCCGACCGCGGCCGACGCGGGCCGCGCCGTCGCGCTCGCCTTTTTCGCGTCGCACATCCCGGTCACCCTCTTTGTCGACTCCCAAGTCGGTGAGCGTGTGCGGCGGGCGATGAAAGTGTCAAGAAGGCGTGGTTGAGGTGAGGCTGGGGCGCTGGAGGCGCCACTCACGCGCCTTCCCCTCTCTTTTAGTCTTCCCGCGTTCTTGGTACCCCGGCTGGGCGACGGCGGCGATGGACTGTTACCTGGCCACGTACAAAGACCCGCTGGTGCGTAGGGTGAGGGCAGGAGAGAGAGGAAGAGGGGTCGCCCGCTGCGTCTTCCCATGCCGCCCTCTCTCTCCTCCCTTTTCAGATGACCTCGCGCCCGCCCTGGTTTGTCGCCCTCGTCTGGATGGAGGTCCTGGTGCAGCTCCCCTTTTTCGTGTACGCGCTGGCCGCGTTTGGAGCGCGGTCGCGGAGCGTCCGTGGCCTCGCCGCAGCCTACGGCGTCTCGACCGCGACGACGCTCGTCCCCATCCTCGCCGAACTCGCCGCCACCGCGCCGGCGGCGTCGCGGGCCACCCTGCTCGCGTTCTACGCGCCGTACCTGGTCGTGCCGGCGGGGATCGGGTGGTGGATGCTCGCGGCCGGGGGTGGCGACCCGTTTGGGGGCCGCGGCAAGGCCAAGCCCAAGCGGCGGTGAGGGTGGGAGATGATTGAGCGCGCGGAGTGCAATGTGTGGTCCATGGTTGCAAGTGAGGAGGGACGGGAAAGCAGAGGAACGGGTCGGGGTTTGCGAGCGGAGACGCATCAAAACTGTGCCCTCCTCCCGTAATTGCCTCACCACCACCCGTGCGTCGCCACCACGGCCGCCCAGCAAAACAGGAACGAGCACGCGCCCGCGGTCACGCAAAACAGGGCGCCCGCCACGGCGACCGGCGCGAGCGGGCGCGCCGGCGCGGGGCCGGTCGCGTCAGCGGTGGCGGCCAGCAGGGACGCAGCGGTGGCGGCAGCGGCGACATGGTAGGTCAGGGCAGCCACCAGGGTGGTGAGGGGCTGGGGAAAGAGGAGGTCGGGGGTCGAAGCGGGGCAACTAGGGAACGCGATGGCACGCGGCCTCCCGACGCGCCCCCCAATCCGCCCGCTCACGCTATCAAACGCAGCCGCCAGCGTGTAAAGCCCCCAAAACGCAGCCGCGTGCGCGACAGCCGCCGCAAAGGCGTCGAGCCCAAACGCGTGCGCGCGCGACGGAGCGGGGCGGCCAATGCGGGCGTCGTCAGATGGCTTGGCCAAGTCAACGACGACGACGACGGTGGCGAGGGGGTTGAGGGTGGGCTGAGAGGGTGGGGAGGCGGCGTCGCGCGGCGCGCGGCATGCGCGGCCGTGCGGAGGCGCCGGCGCGGCGCGAGCCGCGAGCGCGGTCGCCAACGCGCGCCCTAATTGGGCGCTCTCGCCAAGGGCGGCCGGCGCGCGACAAAAAACCCCGACACGCCCGCCGCCGCACGCGCGACCCGGCCCCACCCTTCGACCGACCGCCCCGCCCCCAGCCAAACTCACCTTTTCGCCAGAAAGCAACGGGGACGTGAGCTCCATGGCGGGCCACGCGACAAGGCCGGCGGCGGGTGCGTGCCACGTGGGAAAGTGCTCTGCCGGGCGGGCGAGGCTTCGCCCCCGCGCCCAAACTGGCCGCCCACAGTCCCGGCGCCCCCCCTCCCCGCCCGCCGCCCGCGCCCCCCGTCGACGTCGACGACAAGCGCGCCGCCCGCGACACCGGCGCCGCAGCAGCCCGCCGCGTCCCGCCGCCGCGCCCCCCCGCACGCGTCGCCGTGCCGCCCTCGCCCGCATCCCGCCGCCCCGCCATGGCTGACAAGCCCCCCCTGCCCCCCTCGGCCCCCGGCTCCGTCCACTCCCGCGCCGGCGGCAGCGTGCGGTCGGCCGGGGGCGGGCTAACGCGGCGGTCGGTGCTCGAGCGCCTGTCGGTCTCCGTCGCAGGCGACCTCGTGCGCGAGGTGTTTGAGCCGCCCGTGCAGACGGAGCCGGTCGGTCCGGGCGCGGCCGACGTGCCGCTGCGGGCGCTGGAGGAGGCGTCGGCGGGGTCGAAACTAGGGCTCGAGCGCGTGTCGCTCTCCGCGCTCACCGCCGACGCGGACGAAGACGGCGTGCGGCGTCGCGGGACGGTGTTCACGGGCGTCATGCACACGATCACTGGTGTGTGGGGAAGAGAGGCAGAGTGTGGGAAGGGGTTCTGCGCGCGCCGCGCGCCGTGCGACGGCCTGCCAACCACCACGCCCACCTCTCTCCTCTCCTCCCTTAGCCGTCATCGGTGCCGGCGTCCTCACCCTGCCCTCCGCCATGGCCTGCCTCGGCTACGTGGGCGGCTCCGTCACCCTCGCGTTTGCTGCGCTCGTCACCATGTACACCGCCCAACTCCTGGCCGACCTCTACGTCGTCAACGGCAAGCGTCAGCGCACGTACACGGGCATGGTCAAGGTCAGGGGGGAGAGAGAGAGAAAATTGCGAGTTTTTTTTTGTTTTCCTCTGGCCCACCCATTCCTCCCTCTCTCCCCTCTTAGACCGTCATGGGCCGGCGGGGCGAGATCATCATCGCCATCGTGCAGCTGGGCAACCTGGCGCTGACGGCCATGGCGTACCAAGTGACGGCGGGGAAAACGCTGCGTGCCATCGCGCACTCGCTCTGCGGCGTCGCGCACGTCAACCCCGGCGACCGCGGCATCGACTCGCCGGCCTGCTTCGACACCTACTGGCACTTCGTCCTCATCTTTGGCGCCATCCAGCTGGTGCTGTCTCAAATTCCGAGCCTCGAGTCTCTCGCATTCGCGTCCGTCGTCGGCGCGTTTGCGTCCTTCGGCTACTCGCTCATCGCCCTTGGGCTGAACGGCATCAACCTGGACCGCGTGTGGAAAGGATCGGCGTGGGGGCAGGCGACGACGGTGTGGGCGGATCTCAACGCGGTCGGCAACATCCTCTTTGCGTTTAGGTAGGGAGGGAGGAGGGAGGGGAGGGGCGCGCGCGCGATAAAAAAGGCCGCGGCCGACCCTCCTCCTCCTCAGCTTCTCCTTCATGCTGCTCGAGATCCAGGACACGCTCAAGGGCGACGGCACCCCCCGCGGCCCGGTGCGGCCCATGAAAAAGGCGGTCAACGTGTCGCTGGCCGTCATGACTGCCTTCTACTACGCGATCGCGGTCACCGGCTACGCCGTGTGGGGCGACACGGACGCCAACAAGTTTGGCCGGATGTTGCCGGACGACGTGCTTACTGGGTACCCCGGGCCGAAATGGGTAAGAGAGGAAACGAGGGGGGGGGCGGCGCGCGCGTCCGCCGACACCCTCTCCCTCGCCCACACCCTCCACCCCTCCTTCCTCCAGGCCATCGTCCTGTCCAACGTCCTGGTCCTGCTCCACATGATCCCCGCGTACCAGGTGTGGTCGCAACCGTTGTTCGAGTGCACAGAGCTCGCGGTCGAAGCGCGCGTGCACGCGCGCGGCGGCAAGTGGCCCCTCGGCCTCTCGCAACGCTCGTTCCGCATCGTCTTCCGGTCGACCTACGTCGTGCTCACCACGTTCTTCGCGTGCCTGATCCCGTTCATGGGCGTGATCCTTGGTGAGAGGAGGAGGGAGGAGAGGGACGGAGAAGGGAGGAGAAGGCGCCGCGAAGCGTCGCCCGTCGCCCACACACCACCCACCCCTCCTCTCAGGCCTTGCTGGCGCCCTCGGCTTCTGGCCAGCGTCCGTGTGGGCGCCCATCGAGTGCTACATCAAGGTGTTCCGCCCGCGGCCCGGCGTCACGCGCTCCCTGCGCGTCCTCTCCTTCATCTGCGCCATCGTCACCGTCGTCTGCGTCGTGTCGGGCGTGCAGCAGCTGGTCGTGTCGGCCGCCGGGTTTGAGCTATTCCAGGCGGGCGATTGACGAAAAGAAAAAAGGGGGGGGGGGGCTGCTGCGGGCGCTCTGGGGCGGACGAGTGCTCGCGCACGGGCGCCGGTGATGGCAGGCGGGCATCACCGGCGGCCGCTGGGGGAAAGAGAGAGGGGGGCGCGCGGCAGCAACGGCGCCCGGCGCAGGCTGCCCCGGCCCGGGGCGGCAGCAAACACCTGCCGCCCTGGCCGGGGCGGGCGACGCCGCCACGCGGTCTTTTTCGGTGTGTAGCGTGGCCTGGGGCGGGCGGCCAGTCGTTGGAGGGACCCAGCGGGCTGAGCCCTCGTCGTCGCCGCCTCGCCACACTTGCCGGCCGCGGGCAGCCGCGGGCGACCCCCGCCCGCGCCCCCACTCGCGCCGCACGACGCGTTCCCCTCCTCTTTCCGTCCCCAATGTCCCCCCCATTGGAACCCCCCAAGCCGCGCGTCTCGCTGCGCCGCCTCTCGGCGTCGGCCGCCGCCGTCGCCCTCGACCTCGCGCGCGAGCTGGTGGACGTCCCCACGCAGCAGGTCGCCCTGGAGCGGCGCAGCCGGGCGCCGGGGTCGGTGCGGTCGGTGCCGGGGTCCGGGCGCTACCCAGAGGTGTCGGGCGTCCCGCCCCCAGCCGCGTCCCGGCTGACCACGCCGCGTGCGTCAGGCATCAAGCTAGCGTCGCCGCGCGTGTCGCACGACGAGGAGGCGGGCGACGACGACCCGCTCGACACGCCCTCGGTGCGCCGCCGGCTGGCCGCCCACCCCCCGGACGCCTCCCGCTACTGCGAGGACGGCGTGCGCCGCTCCGGCGGCGCCCTCTCCGCCACCGCGCACGTTATCACCGCGGTCGTGGGCGCGGGCGTGCTCTCGCTGCCGGCGGCGATGGCGTCTTTGGGGTACGCGGGGGGGACGCTGTGTTTCCTGGTCTTCGGCCTCGTCACCGCCTACACCGCCGCCCTGCTCGCCGACTGCTACTCCATTCGAGTGGGCGGGCGGGACGTGCGGCAGCGGACCTACTCTCAGATGGTGGCGACGACGCTCGGGGTCAGGGCAGAACGGCTCGTCGCGGTCATCCAACTCATCAACCTCGTCCTGACCTCCATCCCTTACCAAATTGTGGCCGCCAAGACGATGGAGACGCTGGCGCGCGAGGCGGGACACGCGGGGCCGTTTGCGCGCTACACGCCGAACGTGCTGCTCTTCGGCGCGGTCCAACTCCTCTTCTCCCAGGTGCCGTCCCTCGACTACCTCGAGTGGGCGTCCGTCGTGGGCGCCGCGTCCTCGTTTGGCTATTCAGCCGCCGCCCTGGGCCTCAGCTGCTATTTCGTAAAGGGCCGCCCGCTCCTCGGCTCGGCGTTTGGCGGCGGCGACACCTGGGCCAAACTCGCCGCCCTCGGCAACGTCATGTTTGCGTTCTCGTTTGCCTATATTCTCTTGGAAGTGCAGGACACGGTGCACGGCGACGGGACGCCGCGCGGGCCGGTGCCGATCATGAAAAAGGCGGCAAACCAGGCCGTGGCCATCATCACCGCGTTCTACCTCGCCGTCGCCATCGCGGGCTACGGGGTATTTGGCGACGGGGTCAATAATCAATTCGGAAGCGGCATCAAGGACGACATCCTCGCTTCCTTCCCGCCCGGCGGCGCCGCGCGCGGCGTCGTGCTCGCCGCCAACGCCCTGGTCCTCCTGCACCTCGTCCCCGCGTACGCCGTCTGGTCCCAACCGTTCTTCGCCTTTTTCGAGCAGTGGGCGGACGCGGTCGAGGACCGGAGCGGGAGGCGGCCGTGCTGCGGCGCGTCGCCGCTCGCGTTTCGGTTCGCGCTGCGCACCACGTTCGTCGTGCTCGGCACCCTGCTCGCGTGCGCCATCCCGTCGCTGGGCGTCATCCTGGGGCTGGCCGGGGCGCTCGCGTTTTGGCCCGGTGAGGGGAGCGGAGAGAGGAGGGAGAAAGGAGGGAGTGGAGATGCGTGCGCGCCCGGCCGACCGCCGCCCCCTCTTTCCTTAGCCACCGTCCTCTTCCCCATCTGGTGCTGGATCCGCGTGTTTCAGCCGCGCGTGGGCGTGCGCCGAGCCCTCGTCGCGCTCTCGGTGTTGTGCGCCGCGGTCACCCTCGCGACCGCCGTCTCGGGCGTACAGCAGATCGTGACCCAGGCGAGCGAGTTTAAAATCTTCAAAGAGTGATCGTGTGTGGGGTGGTCGGGAGGCAGCAGCGAGGGCGGGCTCTGCAGACACTTGTTTTGTGTGGCGCGCCTGTGCTCGCGCCCACACCCCGCCGCCGCCCTCTCTCCACGCCCATCACGCCACCGTGCCAGCGATGGACGACGAGCCCGGCCCGCCCAGGCCGTGGCCGCTAGGCGATGTGACGCTGAGCCCCGACCTGGCGCCCGCGATTGCGGCCGCCGCGTCCATCGGCGCCGCCATCTGGCTCGTGATGGCCGCGACGCGCGCGGCCGTGGGGCGGGCGCGGCACAGAGGCGCCGGCAAAAAAAGTGCGCAGGTCGACGCGCGCCGCGCCTCTGGCGGCCGCTACGGCCTCGTCCCCGCGTCCGACGTCAGCGAGAGCGAGAGTGAGACGGACGGCACGAGCCCGCGGCGAGCGGCTGCCGTGGCCTCCTGCGACGAGGACACGCCCCCCCCGACGGTCGCCGCGGTCAACGCCCTTGCCCGCTCCCCCGCCTTTGCCGCCCACCTGCGGTCCCGGGGCATGACCTACCAATCCGTGGCCGACGTTCGCAAGCGGCTGGACGCGTACAGGGGGCTGCGCGCAGCCGACGCAGCCGCATTTTCCGTGCTCGTCGATCGGCCGCCCGCCGCGTTTGAGACAGACGCCGCGCCCCGCCTCGCGCTCGTGCTCGACTGGCTGGCCGGCCCCGGCGCCGCTGCGACCGCCGCGCTGCTGTGCGCGTGGCCGCTCGCGCTGCCGCGCGCGGCGCGCGCGGGCGCGGCCGCCCTCGCCGCTGCCGCCGCCCTCGCCGCCCTCCGCTCCCGGTCCCTCCTCCCGGGCCTGTGGTGGGAGGCGACCGCGACCGGCACCCGCGCCCCTGGGCGTCGCGTCGTGGCCGCGTTTGCGCTCGACGCCTTCTACTCGGTCGCCACACTGGGCGCCGGCGCCCTCGTCGCCTTGGCTGCGCGTGCCGCGCGCGGCCCCACCCTGGGCGAGTACGCGGCGGGCATTGTGCTCGTGCGCGAGCGGCGAGCGGCGACCGAGGTGCGGTGAGGGAGAGAGGTGGTGGGTCTTCCTTTTTCGTTTGGGGCCGTGTCTAGTCACTCCCGCACTGCATCCCGACATGCTGGCTCGACGAGCCGTCGTCGCCCTCCTCGCCGCCGCGCTCGCGGCGTCCGCCGCGGCTGCGGCCGCGCCCGCGCCCCGCCCGCCCCGCATCCCCTGCTTTCGCACGCCCCTCCTCGGCTTGTTTGTTCAGGAAAACGTGTCGGCCGCGCTGACCGCGCCCGGGCAGCACCCCTCGTTTGGCGCCAGAGCGCCCTGGCCCGATATCCGCGCCGCGGCAGCTGCCTGCGCGCCCCGGTGCCGCCTCGTCCTCTTAGTGCGCCACGGCCAAGCCGACAGCAACGTGGTACAAGCCGCGGTGGGGCAGGCCGCGTGGGACGGGGGCGTGGGGCACCTGTGCGCGTATCAAGGCACGCCCCTCTTCGACGCCGCGCTCACGCCCGCCGGCGCCGCCCAAGCGGCCGCCCTGGGATCCATCCTGGCCAGCCCTGGCGGTCTCTCCACACTGCTGGGGTCGCCGTCGCCGCTGCCGCCCCCCGCCGTCGTCGCATCGCCGCTCGCGCGCGCGCTGGCCACCGCCGACCTCGCCCTGAGCCCCTCCCTCCCCCGCGCCTCCTTCCACGTCTCCGACCTGGCCCGCGAGCGCCTCGGCGTCAACACGTGCGACGCGCGCCGCCCCGCGGCCGACGGCGGCGCGTCGGCGTGCGGGCCGCAGGCGGCGGGCCTGCGGTCTCTGTTTCAAGGAGAGGGGTACGACGGGTTTCCAGTCGTCGGCCGGGGCACCGGGATGCGGCTGGGGCTCGTCTCTGACGCCGACAGCGACTGGACGCCCGGCACGCGAGAACCCGACGTCGCGCTCGTCGCCCGCGCGGCAGCCATGCTCGATGCTGCATGGACCGGCACGCCGCCGGGCGCCCCTCTGGTCGTCGTGAGCCACAGTGGCTTCGTCCCCGCCGCGCTCGCGGCCGCGGGGCGCGCGCGCTACCCGCCGCAAAACGCGGAGCTCGTGCCCGCCCTCATTGAACGGTGCAGCGATGGAGCGTAAGAGCGAGTGAGGATGAAGGGCCGGCGTGGGGCTGTCTGTCGCGCCGCTGCCGTCACACGGCCACCCTCGAGAGAGAAAAAAAAACGCACGTCACGCCGCTCCCCCCAGCGCCGCCGCCGCCTCGTCCCCGATGGCGGCCACCGCGTCCCGCAGCGCGTCCGCGTCGGCGCGCGCGTCGGCGGCGGCGGCCGCCCACGACGCGGAATCGCCGCCGCCGGTCGCGACGGCGAGAGCGCGCCGCGCGGCGTCGGCGTCGGCTTTGGCGGCGGCGAGGGCGCCGCGCGCAGCAGCAACGGCAGCATCGGCCTTGCGCCGCTCCAGGGCGACCGCTGAGTCGAGCAGCGTGCGCGCCGCCTGCGTCCCCCGCGCCCCCGCCTCGGCCAGCAAAGCCGCTTCCGCCGCGATCCAGTCGCCCACGCCGTCGTCGCCGTTGTTGTCCCCCGTCGCGCCCGACGCCGCGGCCGCGGCGCGCGCCTCAAAGCGCGCGCGCGCCCGCGCGCCCACCTCCTCGCCCCGCCCGTCGAGCGCGCGCCGGCGCGCGGCGCGCCAGCAGTCGAGGTAGGGGTGCGTCTGGGGGCGCGCGGCCTTGACCGCGTGCACGGCGGCGTCCAGGGGCAGGCCACGGTGCCACGTCAAAAACCCGACGACGCACAGCGCGGCCCGGTTGATGCCCGCGGTGCAGTGCACGTACACAGTCGCGTCCAGGGACGCGAGCGTGGCCAGCAGGCGCACGGCTTCGGGCAGCATGAGGATTTGGTCGTTGCGATCAAAATCGCGCACCGCCGCGCGCGCATACAGCATGCCGCGCTCCGCGGCGCGCGCCTGGATCGCGGGGAGGTCCACCTGGAGCGCGTCCAGGCAGAGATCGGATTGGAGGGAGAGGATGGCGGTCGCGCCTGAGTGGGCGGCGATCGCGTCGACGTCTGCCGCGGAGCGCGGGCACGACCCCACGATGACGCCGGGCACGATCTCGTCCCAGTTCAGGGTCCAGCGCCACTCGTCGGCCGAGCCCTGCGGGGGGGGGGGGGGAGGCGGGTGGTGTGGGACCCGCCGCGACCGCGCGGCGAGCGCGCTCGACCGACCCTCGCTCCCTGCTCTCACCGTGCCGCCGCCCGACTCTTGCCAGCGCTTTTTGTTGGCCTCGTCCTCGGCCGCGGAGACAGCCTCCCGCGCGGCGCCCGCTGTGAGGAGAGGGGGGTGGGAGGGGTGGTTGGGCGCCGCCGCGCCACGACCGCCCTCCCCGGCAATTGCCGCGACAGCCGCACACCTGCATCAACCGCGTGGGCCGGGCGCGGCGCGCGCGCGGGCGCGCCTGGGCGCGCCGAGGGCGGCACACGCCGGGGAGCCGCAGCCATGGGCGCTCCCGCCGCGCGCCGGCTGGCCAGCGACTGCGCCCGCATGTGGCGGCAATGCAGCGAGGGGGGGCGGGCAAGGGACGCGGAGCGAGAGTGCTGCCGGCGCGGCGCCGCTCGCACTCTCGATGCGCCTCTGCGTCCTCACGCCGCCCTGTTCCGTCCCCCGTGAAGCCTCCCTGCTGGCCTCCCTCGTCGCGGTGGGCGCGACCGCGGTGCACGTGCGCAAGCCGGGGGCGACGCGGCGCGAAACCGCGGCGTACCTGTCCTCCCTGCCGCCGCCCGTGCTCGCGGCGGCCGTGCTGCACGCGCACCACGACCTGGCGCCCGAGTTTGGGGTGCAGGTGGGGGGTGGGAGGGGGAATGGTGGCCTTTCGGGTGCTCGCTCGCCGCGCTCTCACCCTCCCTCCCTCCTCCAGGGCCTCCACCTGACCGAGGCCGCCCGCGCGGCCGCCCCTCCGACCCGCACCCAGGGCTTGACGCTGTCGGCGAGCCTGCACTCGCTGGCTGACGTGCCGCAGAGAGTTGGACAAGAAAACAATCGGTGCCCCTTTGATTACGTTTTCCTGTCGCCCATCTTCGACTCGATCTCCAAAACCGGGTACCCGGCAGCCTCGTTTGACGAGGAAGCTCTAGTGCAAACTCTGGCCGGCGCCGCGTGCGACGTCGTCGCGCTCGGCGGTCTCGACGCGCGCACCGCGCTCTCGGCCGCGCGCACCGGCTTTGCCGGCGCCGCGCTGCTCGGCTGCCTGTGGGGACCGAGCGTGGACGACCCGGTGACGGAATTGCGCGCCGTGCGGGCCGCATTCGGCGCGTGATGGCGCCCCTGCCGTGGTGGCCACTGCGGCCGCCCCCGCCCCCACCCCCGCCTCCCCACTCGCACTTCACCGCCGCCTCGACCCTGTCCCTCGCCCTCCTCGTCGCCCTCTTCTGCTTCCCCCCCGCCCACGCCCGCGTGCGCGCGGCGGCGCGGCCGGCGGTCGTGAGCGCGGTGCGGTCCGGCCTCCCCGCCGTCGCCGCGCTCCAAGCGCGGTCGACCCCCGCCCTTACCACCCTCTTCACCGCGGTGTCGGCCACCGTGTCGGTCCCGTTTTACGCGACCGCGCTGCCCGCAGTCGTGTGGTGCGCCGACGCCCAGCTCGGCGCGCGGCTCGCGCTGCTCCTCGCCCTGGCCTTGTACGTCGGCAACGCCGCCAAAGACCTGGTCTGTGCGCCCCGCCCGTTTGACGTGGGAGGCGGGGCCGGCAGCCGCCGTCGCCCCATCAAGCTGCTCACCTCGGTCGCCGGGTCTGAGGACGAGTCGGCCGCGGAGCACGGCTTCCCCTCCTCCCACGTCGCCAACACGGTCGTCATGACGCTGTACGCGCTGCACTATGCGACGAGGACGGGGCTGCTGCCGGGTGGGTGGGTGGGCGGCGCGCGCTGCGCGGTCGCTGTTTGGGCCGTCGCCGTCGGGGCCGCGCGGTGCTACATGGGCATGCACGCCCCCGTCGACATTGCCGGCGGGGCGCTGCTGGGCCTGCTCCTCGCCTCTGCCTGGTCCGCGGTCGACGACGCCTATTTCGGGTGGCTCGCGGGCGGCGGCGCGCGCGCGGCCGGTCTCCACACCCTGGCCACCGCCGTCCTCCTCCGCCTCCACCCCCTCCCCGTCGCCCACACGTCGTCCTTTGAAGCGTCGACCGCGTTTGCGGGCGCGGGCGCGGGCGTGGCGGCGGGCGTGGCGTCGGGCGGGTTGGCCCTGCTCAGCGCGCCGGCGAGCGGCGCGCTCGCGGCTGCCCGCGTCGCGGCGGGGCTCGCCGTCGTCGCCGCCGCCAAGGCCGCGTCGAAAAGGGTGGCGGCCCTGATCGTGCCCCTGCCCTATCGTGCCGTGCCGCTCGCCGTGCGGCGCCTGTGGCAGCCGCCGCTCCACTCGGCCCCCGCGCACGCGCGCCGCGCCGCGCGCACGCGGATCCCCGTAGACGCCGCGGGCACGCCCTGGGACGAGATCATGACCACCCGCTTCTTTGCCTATGCCGGCCTCGGCTGGGCGGTGGCCGACGCGGCGCCGCGCCTCTTTCGGTGGGCGGGGCTGTGACTCGGAAAAGGGTTTCTTGCACGCCCCCCCTCACCGCGTCAGCTGCCGCATGAACCGCTGCAAGCCGCGCACGACGCCGGCCACCTGGTCGAGCAGGGAGGGCAGGGCGTCGCCGGACGGGTCGATGGCGGGGCCAGAGCCCGACGGCGCGCCGCCGCCGCCGACACCGCCGCCGACACCGCTCCCGAGCGCGTTCATCAGGATGAGGTCCAGCGCGTCCCCCGCGGGCGCCTTGTCCTGCTCAGCGGCCAGGGTGTAGCGTCCGGGGGAGGACGGGTCTGCCACAAAAACCTTCCAGCGGTCGGGGTAGCGCCGAAACACGGTCCCCACGTCGCCCACCGGCCGCAGCGCGTACGCGAGGACGAACGACCCCAGGAACGCGTCCCTCAACCGCCGCACGTTGAGGCCGATGCCGACGTCGCCGGAGACGAGGCGCGGGTTGAACATGACGACGGGGGGGCCGAGGGACGCGGCCGCCTCTGCCGCCCCTTGCTCCGCCGGCACCGCCGCCGCCCCGATGCCGCCGTCGCCGCCGGCCGCCAGGTCGGCGACGCGCACGGCGGCGGCGAGGGAGGGCGGGTCGGGCGCGGCGAGGAGGACGGCGTCGTCGTCGGGTGAGAACGGGGTCCTGTCGGACACCGCGCCCACGGAAAACGTGGCGTCGCCCCACTGCGCCGCCAGCATGGCCGCCGTGCCGGCGTCGGGGTAGAGGGCGCGCACGCGAGACCCCGGGCCGAGCGCGGTCCCCAACTCTTCCGCAAAACGCCGCGTCAGCTTCCAAAAGCGGGCCTGATCGCCCGCCTCGGCAAACACGGCGCCACTGGCCGCGTCCCAAAACTCGGGGAGTTGGAGCTCCACCGTCGCGCGGCGCGCGCCGCCGCCGATGGCGGCCGCCGTCGCGGCCGCGGCCTGGGCCAGGGCGTCAGTCAACGAGTCGGGCAGGACGTCGTCGTCCCGAGGAGAAGAAATGGGGGGTGAGGGGACTGCAGGCGCGGCGTCGTCGTCGGCCGCTCGCGGGGGCGGCGGCGCGCGGCGGCGCGGCGCCTGCGGCCGCCGGGCGGCGACGCGGTGAGCCGCGGCCGCGGGAAGGAGGGCGACTCGGCGCGACGGGGCCTGCATCGGAGACTGACACGCGGCCGACCCGGAAATCACACGACCCTCCTCTCGTCACCCCAGCCGCTCCAGCAGCGCGTCGCACTTGGCCGCCAGCACGTCGAGCGCGCGCGTGACCAACACCGCGGGGCGTAGGGCGCCGGTGGACTCGACGCCAAAGACGAAATGGTCTTTGACGCGGCGCACCTCGACCGCGCCCGCAAACCGGGGCTCGCCCGCCAGCCGCCGCGCCGCCTCCAGCAGGTGCTCCTGCCCGCGCGCGGGGGCGTCCAGGATGGCGACGCGGGCGGGGCCGGTGCCGGACACGGCGACCAAGCCGGGGAGCGCGGCGGCGAGCGCGTCGGCGTCGGCCCCTTTGACTTCTCCCGTGAGCGCCAACTCGGGTTGCAGCCGGTACCAGGCCGTCGCCACCGGCGACCACTTGGCGTGGTCGCCGCCGGTGCCGACGACGGCGTGCGCTTCCAGTTCGACCACTTGGCCGGGGCGCAGCTTGGCCAACAGGATGTCGCCATGCACCGGCGCGGGCGGCGCACCCCCCGCGAACAGGTCGCCCTGGTCCGATGCAAACACGGTCGACGTTTCGGCGGGCAGGGCCGAGCCGGACGGGCGCCAGGCGAGGTCGCCGGAGAGCACCCTGTCGCCGATCACGCTCCCGTCGGCGCCGCGGGTGCAGGCCGCCTTGAGCGAGAACACGACCGTGTTGGCCGCGGTCGCGGGGTCGCCCGGGGCCCGCGGCGCCAGCAGCGCGGGGTCGACGGCGAGCGGGACGAGGCCGAGGCGGTGGGCCAGGATCTCGCACGCGATGACGCTCGTGTTGTCCACCATGAACACGCTTTCGATGGCCACCGTCGGCACCTCGGCCAGCAGGATGCGGCGCAGCGCGTTGGCGAGGGAGGGGTCGACGCCGGCCACGTCGAAGAAGAGGGTGCCCGGGTCGGCGAGCGCGCCCGGGGGGCCTGTGATCCGCACGCCGAGCCTTGCTTTAAACTGGGCCAGCGACCAGGAGTTGTCGATGCCGAGGGCGAGGTAGGCGAGGGCCGAGGTGACGGTGGTGGGCTGAAAGAGGAGGAAGGGTGGGCGGCGGGCGCGCCCGCGCCCCCATCCGAGCCAATCTGCCCCCACGCCTCCTCTCCCTACGTTCAAATTGACGTCCGGCCCGCACGTGACGTGCGTGTGTTGCAGGCGCACCGACTCGGGGAGCCCCGCGGGCGCGCGGTCGGCCGCCGTCGGCGCTGCGGTGGGGGGGGCGGCCGCGGCGCCGGCCGCCGCTTTGCGGGACGACTTTGGGGGGGACATGGAGACCGACTAGACGAGTGGGGGAGGGCGAGAGGGGCGGGCGGCCGGGGGCCGGCCGCCGGGCGCGGGAATTCGGGGCGGTCCCGGTTCGACCACTCGAGCCGCGTCTCGGTCGCGGGCGGTCAGCACGCGGCTTGGCGCGGGCGCGGGCGCCGCGGGGAGGGCGGCCGCGGTGTGTGCTGCGGGCGCGGCCGTCACCATCGCGTCCCCTTCACACCCGGCGCCCGCGCCCCCTCGGCCGCCCCTTTCACTCGCCGCGATGGCGCCAACGCCTAAGCGAGCGATGGCCCCTCCCGCCGACCCCGCGGCGACCCGGCACGCGACCGTCGCGGTCCTCGCGATCGCGGCCGCCGCCTTTGCCCTCGCCCCCCTCCCCCGCTGCGACCACGAGACCCAGCGCGCCGTCGCCGTGTCGGCCGTCGTCTCGCTCGCCGGCTTTTTCGCGACGCGCGCGCTCATCCCGCTCGTCGCCGCGCGCACGCTGCGCGCGGGGCTCTTCGGCCTGGACATCAATAAGAAGGGTCAGTGGAGGATGGAATGGGAGGGGTGGTGGCGGGGCCGAGGCCGGTAGGAGGGAGGGAGACGCGCCCAAGAGACCGTGCGCGCCGACCCCCCCCTTCTCCTCTTTCCATTCCAGGCACCAAAGCCGGCGAGCGCCGCATCCCCGAGGCCGCCGGTCTCGCCCCCGGCGCCGTCTTCCTGTGCTGCCTGGCCGTGTTCCAGCACCTGCACGCGAGCGGGGCCGCGACAGGGGGTCAAGGCCCCGACGACGCGTGGCACGTCGACTACAACGCCGCCCTCGCGTCCTGCGCCTTCATGCTCCTGCTCGGCTTTGCGGACGACGTGCTCGACATCCCGTGGCGGGTCAAGCTCGTGCTGCCGGGGTTGGCGTCGCTCCCGCTCGTCGTCGCGTACGGCGGCGGCACCGGCGTCGCCCTCCCCCGCTTCCTGGCCGCCGCCACCGGGTGGCCGGGCTACGTCGAGCTGGGGTGGTTGTACAAATGGTGGGCAGAGGAGAGGGGGGAGGGGGTGGCGCGGCCCTCGAACGCGACCCCGCCGCACGCCCCCACGCCGCCACCCCTGCCCCCGCCCTCCTCTAGTTACATGGTCGCCCTCGTCGTCTTCTGCGCCAACGCCATCAACATCTTGGCCGGCGTCAACGGGCTGGAGGCGGGGCAGACGCTGGTCATCGGGTCGGCGGTCGCGTCGTTCAACCTCGCGTCGCTCGCCGCGGCCGGCGCGGCGACCGCGGTCGGCCGCGGCCACCTTTTCTCCCTCTTTGTCGTCCTGCCCCTGCTGGCGGTGACGGCGGGACTGCTGTGGCACAACTGGTACCCGAGCGACGTGGTGGGCGAAGGAGGGGGGGCGGGGGGAGGAGGGGAGGAGGGCGAGCGGCGCGCCGAACAAGAAGAAAAAACGCGTCCCACCCACTCTCTCTAGTTTGTCGGCGACACCTACACCTACTTTGCCGGCACCGCCCTCGCGGTCGCCGGCATCCTGGGCCACTTTTCCGAGACGCTGCTCGTGTTTTTGGTGGGCCGTTTTCTTTTCGAAAAACGTTTTTGGGGGTTGTCCGGCCGCCCGGCGCGCCGCGACCACGCCCCACACACCCTCCCTCTACCCCTCAGGTGCCGCAAATCGTCAACTTCCTGTACTCGGTCCCCCAGCTCTTCAAACTGGTCCCCTGCCCCCGGCACCGCCTCCCCCGGTTCGACCCGTCCACGGGCTTGCTGCACGCCACCCCCAACTGGAACCTGGTCAACCTGGCGCTGGCCGTCGGCGGGCCCACGACCGAGCGCGGGCTGTGCGCGCGGTTGCTGGGTCTGCAGGTGGCCTGCTGCGGCGCCGGGTTTGGCCTGCGCGCCGCGCTCGCGGGTGTGTACAAGGGGTAGGAGGAGGGGCGGAGGGCGGGCGGTGAGACAGGTGGTGGTGGCGCGGGGGTCTGTGACGGCGCGCGGCCCTCTCTCGGCCTCCCCTCCCCACCACCGCGAGGGCCGCGCACGCATTAAACGGGGGGAACGGGTAGTTAAGGGTTCCGGGATCGCGCCGAGGAGGGAGGGGTGAAAAGAGGAAAGGAAGAGGGGGGCGCGGCTGTAACTCCGCCCCCGCCATCTCTCTCTCACTGGCTGAACTGGCCCGCCTTCTTGGCGGCCGGCGCGGGCGTGCCCGCCTCGGTGTCGCACTTGCACAGGGCGCACGACTTTTTGCAGAAGCCGTACCTGAGGGGCCAGAGGGGAGCGGGGAGAGGGGGTCGGCCGGTCGGCGCGCGCGCGCGCGCGGTCCCCCACCCTCCGCCCCATCCCTCCCCCCTCACATGAAGCCGTCCGCGCACTTGCCGTACGCCGCCTGCTGCGGGCACGTGTAGTCGGGCGTGGGGGAGACGTCGTCGCAGTCGCAGGCCGGGTCGAAGGGGAGCGGGGAGACGGTCGGCGCGCCGCGCACGCGGCCCGCGCCGGTCCCCGCGCCGGAGAACGTGATGGCCACGTCCACCCCGCACCGCAACGCGTGTTTGAGCCCACCCACGGTGAGCGCGCCCGCCTTGTCGTCAAAGGAGACGTATTTGGGCGTCAGCTTGGTCTTGGCCCCCGTCGAGCGGTCGACCGCCGCCGCGCGCACGCTCGCCGCGCGCACCGGCGCCACGCCCAGCACGCGCACCTCGTCCAGCATCGGCCAGGAGACGTTGGCGCAGCCGCCCGAGGCGGAGGCCTTGGGCCAGGAGAGGAGGAAGGAGCCGTTGAAGGCGCCGGCCGCGGCGTCGTCGTCGACCGAGAGCGCAAACGACACCCGGTGGCCCGCCCCCGGCGGACCGTCCTCGACCGACTCGCCATCGTCCAGGAACATGGAGCCGGTGGCGGCCAGAGAGCCCGGGCGGGGGGCCGGCGGCGCCGCGCCGCAGCGCGCCCACACGGGCGACGCCGGGCGGGGGAGGGCCGCGACCACGGTCAGCGGCGCCGCCCGCGCCGCCGCGGTCGTCATCCCGCCCGCGCCCAGCGGCACGATGGCGCCGCCCGCGAGGTGCACCGGGGCCGGGTCGGTCATCGCCGACGCGAGCGTCGCCCACGCCCCCCCCGCCGACGCGTCCACCGTCCCGCCGTCCACCAGGCCGTACCACACGCCCGCCGGAAAGTAGGCGTCGGTGCCGGCCCGGCCGCCCTTGAGCACGGGGGAGACGAGGAGGCCGTCGCCGATCGTAAACTGTTCGTACCGGTTTGTGAGGTTCGCGTCCGCCGGCCAGCCAAACAGGAGCGGCCGCGCAATCGGGCACCCCCTCTCCCGCGCATCCGCAAACGCGGTGTACATGTGGGGCAGCGCCCGGTACCGCCACGCGTACGCCGCGCGCGCGGTCGCCGCCACCTTGGGCCACCGCCAAAACTCTTGGTACCCGTCGGCGTGGTGGTTGCGCGAGTAGGGGTACCAGGCGCCGAGGGCGGCCCACCGGGAGCAGAGCTCTTCAGAGGCGTACTTCATGAAGCCGCAAATGTCGGCGCCGACAAAGGGGATGCCGGCCAGCCCCGCTTGGAACACCATGGGCAGGGACGCCCGCATGTCGTCCCAGGTGGACGCCGTGTCGCCCGTCCAGTGGGCGGCGACGGCGCCGGTGCCCAGAAAGGAGGAGCGCGTGAAGATGAATTGGCGCTTGCCGGTCAGGGCGGTGAGCGCGTCCGCGGTGACCAAGGATTGGACGTGGCCTAGAGAGGAAAGGAGAGGAGGTGGGAGGAGGGCGTTGGATGGCGCGCGCGCGCCATCCCTCTCCTGCGGGTCTCCCGCGCTCGGCCGAGCCCGGCACCTCTCCTCTCTCTCACTCTCTCCCTCGCTCTCTCTCTTCTCTCTGACCATAAAGGTTGTGCGCGTCGTACTCGAGCACCCCCCCGTGATGCCGCGCGGTCACGGGCAGCGTCTTGGCGCCGAGCGGCGTCTCGTCCTCCCCGTTGTTGATGGCGTAGGGGGGATTGTACAGACCAGCCGGCAGAGGGGGGTTCGTCTTTTTGCCGAGCGCGTTGGGGCCCGCCTCGCACGAGAGCTCGCACACGAACTTGTTGTTGGGCGGGATCTTGCGCGTCGCCTTGCACACGTCCCCGGTGCAGTAGTTGGAGACTTCGTTCATGTCGAGCCAGATGCCTACAGGAGAGAAGGGAGGGAGCGAGTGTGGAGGGGCGAGGAAAGGTGGGTCGCCCCGCGCTCCCCACCTCCCCCTCTCTCTCTCTCCCTCCTATACCATCCGGCGCCACGCCGTCCGCCCCCATGCTCGCCAACTGGTCCTGCCACCACTTTCCGGCGCCAGGGTGCATAAAGTCGGGCAAGTGGGACGCCCCCGGCCAGAGTTGCGCGACGTACGGCGCGCCCGTCTGGTCCCGCACAAACACCCCTGCCGCCATCCCGCTGTCGTACGGCGCGTACCCTTTGCGCACGTGGATGACGGGGTCGAGGATCGGCACGAATTTTTGGCCGTTGGCGTGCAGCTTGGACACAAACGCCGCCATCTTCGCCTGCGGAAACTTTTTGGGGTCGAGCGTAAAGTCTTGGTCCCCATCCATGTACTGCGAATCCGCCACAAAGGTCTCCAGCGGGATCGAAGCTTTGGCGTAGCCGTCGACGGCTTCCTCGAATTCTTCCACCGACTGGTACCCATACTTGGACTGCATGAGCCCCAGCGACCAGTAGGGCGGCAGCCACGGCCGCCCGATGAGCGCGGTCACCTGGTCCATGACGTCCATGGGGGTGGGGCCGGCCAGGAGGTAGAGGTCGATGACGCCTCCAATGACGCGAAACGTCAACGCGTCGTCGGTGAGGGTCACGTCCATGCCGTTGCTGTTCATGAGCAGGACGCCGTGCGCCCGGCCGTCGGGGCGGACGTCCATGAGCACGGGCCAGGAGCCGTACATGTTGGGGCCTGGAGGGGAGAGGGGAAAGGAACGAGGGGTGGGTTCTTCTCTGAACTCTCTCTCTCTCTCCTCTCTCTCTCTCTCTCTCTCTCTCTCTCTCTCTCTCTCTCTCTCTCTCTCTCTCTCTCTCTCTCTCTCTCTCTCTCTCTCTCTCTCTCTCGCTCGCTCGCTCGCTCGCTCGCTCGCTCGCTCGCTCTCTCTCTCTCGCTCTCCTCTTGCTCACCGGGGTATGCCGAGGGCGAGTCGTGGTTCCACAGGGTGTGCGGTTTGCTGCGGGTGTGGCGAGGATGGTCGGACGGGCCACGGCCGCTCCGCGCGCCGCCTCCTCCCCTCTCTCTTTCTCTCCCTTTCTCACCCGTCGCGCGGCAGTAGCATGCCCGTCGTCGACGTCGACTCCCCCAGGCCGTACAGGCGGGCGGAGGGGGGGAGGGAGGTGCCAAACTCGATGTACTGATCCTTGAAGACAAAGCGGCGCCCCGCGGTGTCGAACAGGGGCGCCGCCTCCCCCGCGCGCGTCACCCGAAACGCAAATGGATCGGCTTGCGTCTGCAGGTCGAACGCGGGCGCGTCGGTCGCGTCGGCCGGCGTGGGCGGGACCGTGTTGCGGAGGAGGGCGCGCGGCACCTCCCACCGCCCCGGCGCCCCGATCTTGACGCGGGCGACGGACGGGGTGACTTGTTCCAGGGTGACGTCCAGCTCGGGCAGGTCGGCGCCGAAAGCGGCCTGGGTCGTGGTGCGCGGGACGGCCTTTGCCGTCGCGGCGCCCGCGCCGGCGGGGGCGAGCGAGCCGGGCACGAGGGCGTAGCTCGCGGGGCACCGCCCGCACGTGTCGTCGCAGTAGCCGGCCCACTCGGGCTTGGTGCAGTTGCCCCACAGGGTCTTGAGAGGGAGGGAGGAGAGGGTAGGGGTGAGCAGAGGGCGCGCGGTCAGCCGCCACCGGCCCCTTCCTCCCACCACCCTCCCACTCATCCCCACCTGCTTGGCGCAGTCGAAGCTCTTGTACGGCTTGTCCACGCACGCCTCGAGCGTGGCCGCCGGGGTGGCTGCGCGCGTGGGCGCCGCGAGCGCGGCCGCCGCGAGCAGCAGGGCGGCGCGGGTCGCCATGGTGGATGACGAAGGGGTGTGCAGGGGCGCGCTGGAGGGTGAGGAGCGGGGAGGAGCGTCAGGGAAGGCCGGACGGGGATGGGACATGCCGCGCCCGCCATTGCGACCCGCGCTGGGCACTGGGGTGCGCCCCCCGCGGTTCGCCCGCCGCCACGCGGTGCGCATGAACGTGAACGGGTTCCAGACAGGTGCGTGAGAGGGTTCGAGGGCGGGCGGGGCCGGAAATGCGGTCCACAGCCGCTCGCGCGCGCGACGCGGCGTGGCGCGCGCGACGCGTCGCCCGCGGCGGACGCCGAGGCCGCCACCACTAACCCGTACCTGAACCGGGCGAGGCGTGTCGCGCGGGAGGGCGGGCGCCGCACCCCGGTGGCAGAGAGTGCGAGGCGCAGTCAACGCGGGGGGAGTCGCTGCCCGCGCCGCCCGCACCCTTCCAACCATCCCCCGCTCCTCAGACGCGAGGCCCTACAGTCGGTTAATACGGGGCGGGCGGGCCAGGAAAAAAAGGGGGAAACCCCTGCGCCGACCCCCACCCCCACCCCCACTCCTCCCCCCACCTCACAGCTCGCCCTCCCCCCCCCGCGCGTACAGCGTCGACGCCGCGGTCAGCGTGTCGGCCAGCGTCATCAAGGTCAGGCTGGCCTCGAGGGCGGCGGCCGAGACGGGGCCGCGGCCGGCAAACGTGAGCGTGCGCGGCGCCCACGGGAGCAGGGTGAACCCCGCGTCCTCAAACACGCCCGGGATGCGGGTGTCGGGCGTGACGTACGCCGCGACGCCGGACGAGGCCAGGGTGAAGGCGACGGTGGTGGGCGTCGCTTGGGTGAAGGCGTACGCGACGACCGCGGGCGCAGGGTTTAGCGCCGCGTCCTTGAGCTCGGTGAGCCAGATGTCGGCGGTGGAGGCCAGCCCGGCCGGCACCGGGCCGGCGCCAGCGTGGCGGCCGGCCGGCAGGGCGACGAGGGGCGGGGGAGGGGCGGGGGCGCGCGCCGGCGCCGGCGCCGCCGCGCGCGGCAGCGGCGCGCCCGCGCCCGCGGGCGCCTCGTTGGCGGCCAAAAAGGCGTCGTTGCCCGACCCGGGCACGGAGGCGAGCAGGCGGCGGCCGGCAGGGGCCGAGGCGTTGGCCGCCGCTTTGGCCGCTTCCATCCGCACCTGCACAAACACGCGCGCCCGCGGGTACCCCCCCGCCGCCGCGAGGAGCGCGTCCATTTTCTTCCACCACAGCTTGCGCGAGTCGAGCGGGGCCAGGGTGAAGGGCACGGTCTCGGTGTGCAAAGGGCCGTCGGCCGGGCCGGCCGCCCAGTCGATGACATCGACCGTCATCGTGCCGTCGAGCGCGGCGTTGACGTCCGACGTCGCCCACGCGTTGACCCACGTGTCCGCGGTGCCCGACGCGAGGACGGGGGCGAAGAAGCGTTTGACGGCGTAGTGGAGGAGGCGCCAGTGGCCGCCGTAGTCGATCGACGTCCACGAAAATCCCGGCCAAATGTCGTTCAGCTGCCAGTAGAGCACGCCCATGGTTTGCGCGTCGGGGTCGGTCTTGATGCGGCGCCAGTAGGAGGAGGCGACGTCGTACGCGGTCGCTTGGTAGACCTGCGTCAAATAGATGAACTGCTCAAACAACCGTTTCTGCGCCCCGGGTTTCGATTTGGGGGGTGCATACGGAGGCGGCACCTGGTAGTGGGCCGCCATCTGGTGCAGCATGTCCTCGGTGTCGCCGGGGTGCCGCTGCCGGAACGCAGTCATGTTGGAGAGGTACGACCAGTCCTCCGGGATCGTGTAATTCTCATACACAGACCACGAGGGAAAGGATTGGAAGCCGAATTCGGACACAAACTTGGCGCGGGGGTACGTCGTCACGTTGAGCGCATCGTCCTTGGTCGTGTAGAAGTGGACGTCCCCTTTTTGGGAGCCGCCGACGTCGCCCCAGCGCTTGACGTAAAAGTCGCCGTCGTCCACGTGGGTGCCCTGGACGAGAAGGAGGGTGGGATGGGGTCTGTGGGCGTGAGCGCGCAGCGGCGCGCGCCCGGCCCGCCCCCCCCCCCCCTCTCCTCCCCCCCTCTCTCCTCTGACCTTGGACGGCGACGAGTCCACGTACGCTACTCCGGCCCCCACCCCCCGCAACGCGGCCCGCACGGTGTCGACAAACAGCGCGGTGTAATCGTTCGTGTAGAGTTCGCGGTTTGTTTTCGACTCGGGGTACCACCACACCGCCGCCTCGATCTCGTTGTTGCCGCCCCACACCGCGAGGGAGGGGTGCCAGTTCAGGCGGCGGGCCTGGTGAGCGACTTCCTTGGACACCTCCGCCAGGAAGCGGGGGTCGCGCGGGTACATGGCGCACGCAAACATCGCTTCCTGCCACACCAGCACCCCCGCCTCGTCGCACGCGTCGTAGAACGCGTCCGCGGGGTACAGGCCGCCGCCCCACACGCGCAGCATGTTCATGTTGGCGGCGACGGCGTCGGCGACCATGGCGCGGAGGTCGGCGGGCGTGGTTTTCGACGCGAAAATGTCGAGCGGGATCATGTTGGACCCCTTGGCAAAGACCGGGACGCCGTTGACCACAAAGTGAAAGGATTCGCCGTCATGCCCGTTGTGGAGGGGGGTGCGGGCGAGGTCGACGGTGCGCAGGCCGACGCGGCGGGCCAGGGAGGACGAGGGCGCGTTCGGGGTCGCGGGTTGATACGTCAGCGTGAAGTTGTGCAGGGGCTGGGCGCCGTATCCCACGGGCCACCAGAGGCTAAAGGGAGCAGTCGCCGTCACGTTCACGGTGAGCGCGTTGAGGCCGGCGGCGGGGAGCGCGGCGCCGAGCGTGGCGGTCAGCGGCGGGCCGCCCGCCGAGCCGGCGACGGTCAGCGTGCCCTCTTCCCCCGCGACGGGCGCCTCGACGTAGGCAGTGAACGTGAGCACGACGGAGGAGCCGTCGGGGGCGTGGGCCTGGGCGACCGTCGCGCCCGTGAGCGCGCCTACCGAAAACGCTTCGAGCCGCACGCCACCATAAATCCCAGACGGCGCAAACGCGGGGCCCCAATCCCACCCGAAATCCGAGGCCGGCTTGCGCAGGAAGTTGTAGGGGGCGACGGACTGGTAGGTGAGGATCGGGGCGGGGTAGGGGTAGGACGCGTTGCGGGCAAACGCTTCCAGGATGGCGGGTTGAATCGCGATGGACAGCGTGTTGAGGCCGGGATGGAGCAGGTGCTTGACCGCGAGGCGGTGCTCGCTGGGGAGAAAGGACAGGGGCACGGAGGGTGGGCGAGAAGGCGGCGCGCGCGAGCCCTTGTCCCTCCCTCCCCCCCCTCTCTCTCACCGGTGCGCGTTCTCCAGGCGGGCGACGATCCTGCCGTTGACCGCGACGTCGGCCACGGTGTCGACGCCGTCGAGCACCAAATCCACGGACGCCTCGTCCAACGCCGCCGCGGGCACGTCCAGGGTGCGGGTGAAGGTCCACACTTGTTCGGCGACGGTGCGGTACTCGCGCTCGTTGTAGCTGGGGGAGGGAGGGAGGCGGGTGGGGTCAAGTGGGTCGCGCGTTCCTTCAGGCGCGTCTTTCTGGCCTCGGGCGCCGAGAACGCCCACACGCGAGCCACAGTCAATCGCGCCCAAGAGATTGGGGCTGACGCGGCGGCCCGGCGGCGTTGGGTGGCGGCGATGGGCGCGCCGCACCCACATGCCGCGCCCGCGCCCACGCCCTCAGCCTTCGCCGCCCGCTCCCGCGCCGGCCAGGGGTCGCACACAACAGGGTGTCGGTCGCGCGGGGCGGGCAGGGGTCTTTCGACCCCCACCGCCTCCCCGCCGACCCTGGCGCGGCGCGCGCGCGCGCCCCCATCTAACGCCCCCCTCTCTCCCCGCTCCACGCACCGGTACAGCGGGTCGCCCGCCAGGCCGGCGTCCACCAGCGCTTCCAGGGCGTACTTGGGGAGGGACACGGGGAGGGCCAGGGTGCCGTTGGAGAGGGTCCAGCCGTCCTGCAGCGGCAGGCGCAGGGGGGCCGCGGCCGCGGTCGACGCGGCCACGACGGCCAGCAGCGCCGCCAAGGCGGCGGCGGGGCGTGGGGGAGGCATGGTGGGGGGGCCGCGGGGTGTGAAGAGGCGTGGCCGCCGCGCGGCTCTGCCGGCGGCGGCGGGCGAGGCCGCCGTGACAGGCCGCCCGAGCGCGCGGCGGGGCGGGCGGCGGTCATGCGGCTCGCGCCGGGCCTGCGCCGGGATCGAGGGGGTCGAGGGGGACTTTGAGAGGCGGCCGTTTCGGGCGCGCCGGCAAGCCGCCCACACACCACCCCAGCCGGCCGCCTCCAGTCGCCGCCTCCCACCCCACCCTCCCTCGTCTTTCGCTTTTACTTGCAAGGTGCGTTGGTTGGAGGCGCGGCGGCCGCCGTGGGGCGGCGGGGCGGCGCGAACTGGGCCCGCACGAGAACGGATGCCGGTGCGCGTGCCCGCGCGCGCCCCTGCGCCGCCCGCCACATCGCCCGCCGCTTGCTGCAGACACAGTTTGCGAAATGCGCCAAATAAAGGAAGATTGGCGCCCGGAGACGGCCGCGCCCGCCGGTCCCTCATCCCCCCCGGTCCCCCACCACCCTAGCCGCCACCATGGCCGTCGGCGCCATCGCTCCGACCCCCGTCGGCTCTCGCGCCCAATCGTATAACGCAAAGGTGGATGGAAGGGGGTGGAAGGAGGGAGGAGTCGGCGGCCGCTGCGGGGCGACGGCTCGCCCGGCGGGCGGCGCGCGCCGACAGCTTTCCCCCCGCTCCACAGTTCACCGTCTACGTCCTCCTCGTCTCCCTGGCCGCAGCCTCGGGCGGCCTGCTGTTCGGGTGCGAAAGAAAGAGGGAGGCGAGAGGGGGACGAGAAAAGAAAAACGACGTGGGACGCAGCGACCGCGACCCCCTCCCCTCTCCTCTCCAGCTACGACATCGGCGTCACCGGCGGCGTGACCTCGATGCCCGCCTTTCTCCACGCCTTCTTCCCCGGCGTCGCCACGGGGTCCGGCGGGTCGTCTCTCTACTGCCGCTACGCGTCCCCGACCCTCCAGCTCTTCACCTCGTCCCTTTTCCTTGCGGGTCTGGTCTCCTCCCTCGCCGCTGGCTTCGTCACCCGCCGCTACGGCCGCAAAGCCTCCTTGCTCGTCGCCGGCGGGTCGTTCATGGTGGGCGCGGCCATGACGGCGACCGCCGGCCTCGTCGCGCGCGCTCGGGGCGCGGGCCTCGCGGTCCTCGTCGCGGGCCGCCTCGCACTCGGCGTCGGCGTCGGCTTTGGCAACCAGGCCGCGCCCCTCGTCCTCAACGAGTGCGCGCCCGCGCACCTGCGTGGTGCGGGAGGAGAGGAGAGAGGGAGGGGAGGGGAGAGCGGCACGGCGGCCGCGCGCCGCCCTCTCCGCCACCACCAACGCGCACCCTGTCCCCTCCTCCTCCAGGCGCGTTCAACATCATGTTTCAGTTGATGACCACGGTCGGCATCGCGGTCGCCCAACTCGTGAATCTGGGGACGGCCAAGGCCGACTTCGGGTGGCGCGTCTCGCTCGCCCTCGCCGGCGTGCCCGCGATCGCGCTCACCCTCGCCGGCCTCTTCCTGCCCGACACCCCCAACTCACTGGCGGCGCGCGGCAAGCCGCAGGAGGCGAGGCGGGTGCTGGCGCGCCTGCGCGGGACGGAAGAGGTCGACGCGGAGTTCGACGACATCCAGGCGGCCGTCAAGGCGTCGGCCGCCATGAAAGGGGGCTGGAAGACGCTCTTCACCAAGCGCTGCCGGTGCGTGGGTGAAGTGAGGGGTGTGGGGGGCTGCGCCCGCTTCGCCGCGCCGACCCAGCCGACCCTCCCCTCGCCTCTCCCCTAAGCCCCGAACTGACCATGGCCGTCATGATCCCCCTCTTCCAACAACTCACCGGCATCAACTCGGTCATGTTCTACGCCCCGGTGATCATGTCCAGCGTCGGGTTTGGCGCCAAGGCGGCTCTACTCAACACTGTCATCATCGGCGCAGTCAACGTCCTGTCCACCCTCGTCTCCGTCGCTGCCGTCGACCGTGTGGGGCGCAAGCCGCTCTACCTGCAGGGCGGGATTCAGATGGCGGGCTGCCACGTGGCGCTGTCGGCGCTGCTCGCGGTGTACGTGTTTGACGGCGCCCCCCCACTCCCCCGCGCCGCGTCCGCCGCCCTCGTCGCCTGCATCTGTGGCTTTGTCTCCGCGTTTGCCTGGTCGTGGGGGCCGCTGGGGTGGTTGACCCCGATCGAGGTGCAGCCGCTCGAGACGCGTTCCCTAGCGTCGGGCATCAATGTCGCCGTCAACCTCGCGTTGACCACCCTCATCGGCCAGTTCCTCCTCACCATGATGTGTGCCATGAAGGCGTACGTCTTCCTGTTGTTCGCGGCGTGCGTTCTCGTCGCGACCGTGTTTGTCGGGGTGCTCCTCCCAGAGACAAAGGGCGTGCCGACGGAAGAGGTGGCGGCCCTGTGGAAGGCGCACCGCGTCTGGGGGCCCATCGTGCGCGCCGCGGAAGCGGAAGAGGCGGCGGCGCGGGCGGGCGCTGACAAGGCGGCGGGCGTCGCGACCGACGCGTGAGCGGCAGAGAGGGAGGAAATAAAAATAACGCGCGGCGGCTTTTTCTTTTTCCCGCCCCACCCACCCACACGCATGCACTGCAAACTGCACGGATGCCGCCGCCGCCACAGAGAGAGAGAGAGGGATGGGCGGGGAAATCGGGATGTGGCGTCAGTCGCCGCCACGCGCACCCCGTCATTGAATTCGGGAGAGCAGCAGCAGCGCGTTGCAGGGAGAATGGGGGTCGGAAGCGCGGGGAGGGAATAAATAGGGGAGGGGGTCGGCCGCGCGCGCGGGTGCGCGCCCCAGACGCGTCGCGTCGTGGGGCGCGGCCTGGGCGGCTGCGGCACCAAATAGGGGTTATGGGGTGTCAAAATTGGAATGGGGGTGGCGGGACGCGGCCGGCGCCGGCGGAAGGCCAGCGCGGCACGCGCCCCGGCGCGGCCGCGCGCTGTGCGTGCGGCGACGGCGGGGGGGGGGGGGGGGCGCGCGCTCCCGCGGTGTGGGTGGGTG
>Ga0315287_10000234_pt1 | contig 49195 bp, 46 predicted proteins | sample YL17G11_0_MG_FD_205037 | JGI IMG/M metagenome (GOLD analysis project Ga0315287, IMG submission 205037) | Sediment microbial communities from Yellowstone Lake, YNP, Wyoming, USA - YL17G11_0 | ecosystem: Environmental > Aquatic > Freshwater > Lake > Sediment | place: USA: Wyoming | collected...
GCCGCTCAGTCTGGAGCGCGAGGAACCGCCCGCGCAGCCACTCCATGCGCTTGCAGAGGGCTTCGTTCTCGCCCTTGATGAAGTCCTTGAGCATCTGGCACGACTCGTAGGTGTTGCAGGCGGCGCAGTTCTGGACACCCTTAGCGATGGCGCAGGCGCGGATCTTGCACTTCGCGCAGAACTTGGCGAGGAACGGCTGATCCGCTGGCGTACAGCCGAGGCAGACCCACTCCGGCGCGCTGTAGGCGCCGTCCCAGAAGCTCCCCGCGGCCTTCTCGAGCAAGGCCATGTCGGTCGTGACCGTCCCCTTGTACGCGGGACACTCCGCGCAGTCGATTCCGCAGTAACCGGGCATCGTCCCTCCTCGAGTACACCCACAGCAGGCCGCTGATGAGATTGACTTCCGTTGCTCCGCGCCCGCCGCACTGCAAAGCACGCGGCGGGCGAGAAGCGTCTCAGCCACCGCTCGACTGCAACGCCTTGAACCGCTCCCTCAGCCAGCCCATTCGCTGAGTCAGCCCCCAGGGCTCAAGGATCTTGTGGATCCGTTGGCACGAGTCGTAGTCGGCGCATGCAGCGCAGTTCTGGACTCCCTTGCCGATTGCGCACTTCCGCATCTCACACGCGGCGCAGGGCTTGGCGAGGAACGACTGGTCGGCCGGCGTGCAGCCAAGACAGACCCACTCCTTCGCGCTGTCTGCGCCGTTCGAGAAAGCCTGGGCCGCCTTCTCGAGTAACTCGATCTTGGAACCGACCGTCCCTTGATACGCCGGGCACTCCGCGCAGTTCACGCCACAGTAGCCGAGCATGGCTCCTCCTTGGTATGGGTCTGCGTCTAACCATCCAGACGCGATACAGTAGAATCATCCTCGCAGAAGCCTAACTTGTCAAGGGCGGTGTGGGGGATAGAATCGCGGCAGACCATGTCGGACATAAGGAAGCGAAGGGGCGAGTTGGTGCTGCTCGGTGGGGCGCTGTGCCTCGACTTCGTGAACACCGCCGGGTGGCGCGGGCAGCCTGACTCTGCCGGAGTGCTTCGCGACTACGAGGACCTCGTCGTCTGGGCCGAGCACGCGGGAGCGCTCGACGAGAAGGAGAGGCGCGACTTCCTACGGGCCGCCGAGGCCGAGCCGAAAAAGGCCGCGGCCGCACACCGCCGGGCGATTGCCCTCCGCGAAGCTGTCTACGGCATCTTCTCTGCGGCTGCCGCGGCGCACCGGGCACCGGAGCCGGACGACGTCGAGCTCCTGAACGAGGCGGTCGCCGACGCGTTCCGGCACCTGTGCCTCGCGCCCACTGCGAGCGGCTTCAGTTGGGAGTGGCGGGGTGCCGAAGGCGCCTTAGAGCTTCCACTCTGGAAGGTGGCGCGATCGGCGGCCGATCTTCTTGTCTCGCCGGAGCTCGGGCGGGTGCGCGAGTGTGCGGGCGAGAAGTGCGACTGGCTCTTTCTCGACGCAAGTCGGAACCGTAGCCGCCGCTGGTGCGACATGGCCGTGTGCGGCAACCGCGCCAAGGCTCAGCGAAACTATGCTCGCCGCCGCGGCAGCGCTGTCGCTGAGCGCGCAGGCAAGGAGCGAAAGACGTGACGACGTCTCATGCGGCGTTGCCCAGCATCTTCGAGATTCTGAAGCCTGCAGTGGGTCCGAGTTCCTCTCACACGCTCGGTCCGATGCTCGCTGCGCGAGCCTTCGTGAAGGAGGCCGCGCAGCCGGCGGCGGCGATGGGCGCCGGAGCGAGGATTCGGGTCACGCTCTACGGCAGCCTTGCGCTCACGGGCCGCGGACACCTCACGGACGTGGCGATCGCCGCCGGCCTCGCCGGGTACGGGCCACGGGAACTTGTGGGGACGACGCTCGCCGAGGTTCAGGAGCGAGTCCGCAAGGCGGGGCGGGTGAGCGTTGGCGACCGAGAGCTCCTAGTCGATGCAGATCGAGATGTCATCTTCGATGCCGCTTCGCGTGACCTTCCGCATCCGAACACGATGCGGTTTGCCGTCCTCGATTTCGAGGGGAACGAGGCGTTGTCGGAGACGTACGTCTCCGTCGGCGGAGGCCGATTGGCGGGTGGGACGTTTGGTCCGCTTGTCCGCAACGTTGCGCAGCGAGATCGCGCCTCCGCAGGCGCCGTGGTCTCCGCGTGCGCGCGCCAGAACATCGATCTTGTCGAGCACGTCTATCGGACTGAGGAGTCGGAGTACGGGCATCCGCGGTCCGCGGTCGACGCGCACCTCGACGAGATGTGGGAGCTGATGCGGAGCGCGATCGACCGAGGCCTCGCGGCGGAAGGTGTCCTGCCGGGCTCGCTGCGGCTCGAACGCCGCGCGCGGGCGCTCTACGCGCGCTTCCTCGAGCAGCTGCCGCACTTCCACGTGCTCTCGCCCGAGGCGTCGCTTGCGTCGATTTACGCAATCGCTGTTGCGGAAGAGAATGCCGCGGGAGGGGCTGTGGTCACGGCGCCGACGTGCGGATCGTGCGGCGTGGTTCCTGCGGCTCTCCGCGTGGTCGAAGAGAAGATGGGTCTGCGCCCCGAGCAGATCCGCGGGGCGCTCGCCGTTGCGGGCTGGATCGGCGCGGTGATCGCGGCCGACGCGTCGATCTCCGGAGCGGAGGTCGGATGCCAGGGCGAGATTGGCGCGGCCAGCGCGATGGCGGCCGGCGCTGTCTGCCATCTGCTTGGCGGGAACGTCTCGGACCAGGTCGACCGCGCCGCCGAGAGCGCACTTGAGCACTACTTGGGACTTACATGCGATCCGATCGACGGGCTCGTCCAGATTCCCTGCATCGAGCGCAACGCCGCCGGAGCGGTGTCCGCGCTGAATGCCGCGAGTCTGGCCATGATCTCGGGCGGCGGGGATCGCGTCTCGTTCGACGTCGTCGTCGACGCCATGCGGCGAACGGGTCTCGATCTCGACTCTCGCTACAAGGAAACGGCGCTCGGCGGCCTCGCGGCGACGCCGGACGTTGGCGGGTAGACTATCGCACGAGAAGACCCGAGGAGCCGCGGTGGAGAACGCCAAACGCACGATGCCGTATCGAATCGAGACCGAGCGCCTCGTCTTGCGTTGCTGGCAGCCCGACGACGCGGGCATCCTGAAGGAAGCCATTGACTCAAGCCTCGACCACCTGCGGCCGTGGATGCCGTGGGCGGTCTACGAGCCGCAATCGGTCGAGGCAAAGGCCGATCGGCTGCGCGTCTTTCGCGGCGAGTTCGACCTCGATCGTGACTACGTCTACGGGATTCTGTCGCGCGCCGAGCGTCTTGCGATCGGCTCGAGCGGGCTCCACACGCGGCTCGACGCGGGAGAACTCGAGATCGGCTACTGGATCCGTGCGTCGCATGTGGGGCGAGGGCTCGCGACGGAGGCGGCGTCGGCGCTCGTCAAGGTGGCGTTCGAGATCGCGAAGGTTGAGCGGGTCGAGATTCACTGTCGGCCGGACAACGCGGCGAGCGCCGCGGTCCCGCGCAAGCTCGGATTCACCCACGAGGCGACGCGACGTGAGATGTCGCGCGACGCGGACGGGACCCCGCACGACTCGATGGTGTGGACGATCCTCGCGCGCGAGTACCCGGAGAGCCCGGCAGCTCGCACGGCCCTTGCCGCGTACGACGCAATCGGCAAGCGGCTGCTCTAGCGCCCGAAGACCGCATCGCGATGCGCGAGGATGTCGGCGCATGTCCACACCGGATCGATGCGCACGAGGACGAAGAAGCTGTGCTCCGGAAACGGGTCGGGTCGACTTGGGAGATTGCCAAGAAACAGTGCGTTCGTCGCTCCGAGCGTGACCTGCTCGGTCGTCCACTCGATCAGCCCCTCGATTCGGCCTGGCGACACGAGGGTGCCGACGAGTCGCGTTCGGACGCGCTGGATGATGTAGACGTCGCCTCGGAAGATGCCGAGGGCGCTCACCCGTACGGTGAGCCCCGGCTTGCCGTCGCCGTCCTGGTCGACGACGCGCGGATCGCTCGCCGTTGTCGGCAACGAGTCGGTGTCCGGGTTCTCGAGCCGGGCGCCGCGGACCTCGGTGGTCCAGGGCTGGACGAAGCGCGTCGGCAAGGTCGACGCGTCGATCGACGCTTCGGCGACGAGCTCGCCGAGCGAACTCAGAAACGCGCTCGGGATCGAAGTTGTGGCAATCGCCGACCCGTTGTCGATCTCGGTCGCGCAGAACGTCTCGCGCAGGACGAGCGAGCTTCCCGTCTGCTCGATGGTCACGCGCAGGATGACGGTGCTCGTTCGCGCCGCCTCGCCAACAAGCGGGAGTCTGGCGAATTCTGACAGCACCTGGATCTCCGCCCATGCGCCGGAGAAGTCGGGCTCTTCGGACCCTCGCGCCTGCGGGACGCAGACGAAGCATCCCGCGAGGAGCGCCGTGATGACCCATGCGGCGTTGAGGCGGGCAGCTCGACGCCGGCACGGTCGGGACGTTGCGGCAAGCGCTCTCATGTGGACACACTAGCACGTGTGCGTTCGCTGACAAAGTGCAGCAGGGCACCGCGCGGCCTGAACTCACTCGGCGCTGCGGCGAGTGGGCGGCCGATCCTACGCTAGAGGCTAGAGGTGACCTTCGAGGCCACTCCTGCAGCTTGGGCAGTCACGGAGGTACCACGACCGTCGCGTGCCGCACGAGCACGTCCACCGCGTGCGCTGTTCCGCGAGCCAGGCCTCCTCGCCCACCTCGCGAAGGCGCTTGAGGTTCCCGAGCGTCTCGCTGTGATGGGGGACGCCGTCGTTGGCAAACGCCGAGAGGATACTGCACGGGAACTCGGCGCACAGGCCGCAATGCACGAGTCCGCGCCCGCGGGCGCAGGCGCGGATCTTGCACGGGTCGGCGTCGCATGCCGGGGCCTCGCCTCGGCATCCCGGACACGCTTCGAGCTCGGCCTCTTTGGCCTTTTCATAGCGCGCCGGCATGGCGCGAACGTGCGCGCGATCGTTCTCGTCGAAGGCGAGTTTGAAGCTGCAAGCGCCGCAGAACAGGCCGCAGGTTGCGATCATGTCGAGGGCTGAGTCCATGACCAGATTCTAGTCGGGCCGGGCGGGGTGCGCATTGCCTTCGTCTCCAACCGCGATGGGAAAGACGAGATCTACGCCATCGACGCGGATGGGTCGAACGTAACGCGCGTCACAATCATCCCCGCCAGCGACTGGCTGCCGTCGTGGGCGGCCGACGGGACGGAGATCCTGTCCCTTCCCCTACCCCTGGCGTGCGGCGATGTACTCGTCGATCAGTCGCTCGAGGAGATCGAGCGGCAACTCTCCGTGCCCGAGTACGACATCGTGGAACTCGGAGAGGTTAAACGCGGTGCCGAGCGCGGTCTTCGCGCGGTCGCGCAGTTCGATCATCTTCAGCATGCCGATCTTGTAGGTGACGGCCTGGCCCGGTGTCACGATGTAGCGCTCGACCTCGGAGCGCACGTACGATTCCTCAAGCCCCGTGTTGTTGATCATGTAGTCGACGGCTTGTTCGTACGTCCATCGCTTCGCGTGAATGCCGGGGTCGAGGACGAGCCGGGCGGCGCGGAAGAGCTCGTCCTGGAGCCTCCCGAGGTTGCCGTAGGGATTCTCGTCGTAGGCGCCCTCCTCCCACGCGAGGCGCTCCGCGTACAGTGCCCATCCCTCGGAGAACGCGGTGAACGATAGCCCGGCGATGTAGTCAGGAATGTCGGCCTCGTACGCGTAGGCGGCCTGGAAGCCGTGTCCGGGAACTGCCTCGTGGTAGGTCGTCGTGGGGAGATCGTAGATCGGCTCCGGCATGAGTGTCGGAATGAAGAACTGGCCTGGACGCGAGCCGTCGAGAGTCCCGGCGGAGAAGTAGGTGTCGTACCCTCCGTCGACGACGATCAGCTTCTGAGTCGGCATGCGCAGGAACGCGGACGCGACGCGCGGGCCGATGTCGTCGATGATGGCCTGGCAGCGGGCGATCGTGTCGTCGCCGAGCGAAGTGCCGGTGGTCTCGGAGAGTCGGCCGAAGAGCTCGGGGATGGTCGCGGTGGAGTCGAGGCCAAGGACCGCCGCCGCCGTGCGGACCTCGCCCTCGATCCGCGCGACCTCGGCGACCCCGAGATCGTAGATCTGGTCAGCCGTCAAGTCCGTGGTTGTCTGACTCCGCAGACAGTACGCGTAGTACTTGTCGCCGTTCACCTGTTTCCAGACACCGGCGTCATCGGCGGCGTGGGCCGCCATGCCGGAGACGAAGTCGGCGAGTTCGATGTACGACGGCAGGACCGCCGTCGCGAGCATCGCTGCCGCCCGGTCCAAGAGGGCGGTCGCTGAAGCGGCGTCGACGCCGCTCATTACGGTGAGTGCCGATTCAAGCGTGGTGTAGAAGCTGGTTTCGCGCACCGAGGACTCGCCGGTCTCGCGAATCTGACCGACCGCCTTCTCGAGCATGAAACGGGGAGGCACGGCGCTCAGCGCCTCGCTGTCCGAAAGGCGTGACTCGAGCTCGCGGAACCGCGCGGGGATCTCGGATAGGCGAGAGACGTAGTCGTCCGCGTTGTCGAGCGTCTCGAGCGGGTGAAGGCTCGTCAGGAACCACTCGATGTATGTCGGGTAGCTGTCCATGTACGAGCTCACGGAGTACGCATTGTCGCTGAACGTGCGGCCGGCGAGGTCGTTCAGGAGAGAGGCGCGATAGATCTCGGCATTCAGCCGAGCCTCGGCGGTCTCGCGAGCGAGATCGTAGGTCGCGAGGTGATCGACAATCGCCTGTTCGAGCGCGTAGTACTTGGCTTCCCACTCGGCCGTGAGTGAGTCCAGGTGGTCGTCGCGCATGCCGAGCTGGGCGCCGAGGCCGAGGAAGGTCACCGTCTCGGGTGAGAGACGGACAAGCTCGCCCGCGGCACGGCCGAGGAACTCGCCAAGCGGCAGTCCCGTCCAGGGGCTCGTTGCGGACGCTGAAGCGTCCGCCGTGCCCCTCGATGGGGTTTGTTCCGCTGCATCGGAGGGCGATGCCGGCGCGGGCGCGACCGTTGGGACCGTGATGGACACCGTCTGAGGCGTTGACGGGATCTCGGACGGTGTCTGCGGCTGCGTCGCCTCAGGCAAGGGGAGCGCAGGGGCACCCGCCGTGCTCGACGCCGTCTGGGGCGTCGTCGGGGCGGTCGCTGGCGGTGTGATGGCTGGACCTTTTGCGTTCGACACCGGGGTCACTGCGGGGAACGGCTCCCGCGTTTGCTCCAAAACGATGACGCCGGCCAGGGCGGCTATGGCCAGCAGGACAATGAGCCACTTCGGCATGGATCCTCCTCGGTCGCCGGATCAAGGGCGAGTCCTGAGTATGCCCGCTCCGCGGCGGCAGGAAAACCATCGAGTTGGAGATGGTTCGTCGCGGTGGACTGTCGGGGCCCACGAGCGCGCTCAGGAATCGGGGCGGGAGTAGAATCGGCCCATGAGCGCAACCGAGATGGGAATCCTGGTCGTGGGGGGATGCGTCGCCTTCCTCGCTCTCGCCTGGTGCGCGGCGCTCGCCCTCGTGCAGCCGTACCTCGGCAGGGCTCGGTCGGCTCGAACGAGGTCATCGCGATAATCGACCTACGGCCCATAGAGCGCGATGAAGGAGCGGCCGCTCTGGCCGTCCTCGACGCCGGCTTTCGCGAGCTGTGGGGTCTCGACGCGGAGGGAATCCGCGCACGCTACGACCCTCTGGAGGATCTCGTCGATCCGGCCGCACACTACGCCGAGTACCGTGGCGCGTTCCTCGTCCTCGTCGACGAAGGTCGCGTGATTGGCACCGGCGGGATCGCCGCCTTGGGCTCGGAGACCGCGGAACTGAAGCGTCTGGGGATTCTCAAGGCGTACCGCGGGAAGGGGCTCGGCAGGCGGATGGTCGAGGGTCTCCTCGTGTTCGCGCGGTGGGACGGCTATCGCTGTGTGCGGTTGGAGGTGGCGACGCCCGAGGTTCAAGAGCCGGCGGTCCGACTCTACGCGCGTCTCGGGTTCCGTATGATCGACCGCTATCGCGAGGGGCCGTGCGAGCTGTCGATGGAACGGAACCTCTAGGGCGAGCTATTGCCCGAAGCGCTTGTCCGGTTGAAGATGTGCTGTCTTCCCGCAAGCGAGCCACGGCGCGGGAGCAGGGAGGGTCGATGACGAAAGCGCAGGGCGAAGGCATCGGACACGGACAGCCGCGCGCGTTCAGCGTCGCTGTCGGCCTCGGCCTGGCTGCGAACGTAGTCCTCGCAGTGCTCAAGACCGCGGTCGGCATCCTCGGGCACAGTCAGGCGCTTCTCGCCGACGGGATCAACTCGACGTCCGATGTCGTCTACTACTCCGTCGTTGCGATCTTCATGCGGGCGGCGCGCAAGCCGCCCGACGAAGAGCATCCCTACGGGCACCGGCAACTCGAGAACATCGCGGCGATCATCGTTGGTGCGTTCGTCATCACCACCGGCATCGCCATCTTCTGGGACTCGGTGAACGGGACGTTCGACGTCCTGTCGGGAGCGGAGGTTGCGCCGACGGTCGCGTGGGTTTCCCTTTTCGTCGCGCTAGGGACCATCGTGACGAAGATCGGATTGACCGTCTTCACGTCGCGGATTGGGCGACGGACGCGCAATGTCGCCATCCTCGCGCTGGCCGCCGACCATCGGAACGATATCCTGTCCGCTTCAGCAGCAGCGCTCGGCATTCTGCTCGGCCGGATCGGCTATCCGTGGGTCGACCCGCTCGCCGGCGCTCTCGTCGCTCTCGTCGTCCTGCGCACGGGAATCGAGATCGTGCGCGACACGGCGTCGGAGCTGATGGACACGACGCTCGATCGGACGGTCCGTACGCAGATCGAGGCCATTGCGCGCGGAATCGCGGGCGTGCTCGCGATCGACGCGATCCGAGCGCACCGCTTCGGACCCTACCTCGTGCTCAACCTCACGATCACCGTCGACGGCGGCCTGAGCGTCGCGGAGGGCGATGCGATTGCCAGTCGGGTCGAAGCGGAGCTCGAGCGGCAGATGAGCCTCATCCGCGAGGTTCACGTGCACTTCCATCCGCGCGGCGCGCGCTCTGCCCACGAAGGGACAGCCTCGTGAACCTTGCTCCCCGACCGACGTTGTCCGACCTGCAATGCTATGTCACCGAACTGGAAGCGGAACGAGGGTTCTCCGACCAAAGCGCGCGCGACAAGTGCCTCCTCCTCGGGGAGGAGTTGGGGGAGTTGTTCCGAGCCGTGCGGCGTGCGGAGGGGTTGAAGGTCGACCCCGCCTCGCGCGCGGCCGACGTCGCCGACGAGTTGGCCGACTGCCTCATCTACCTCTGCGCGATTGCGAATCGATACGGCATCGACCTTGAGGCCGCGTTTCGCGCCAAAGAGGCGAAGAACCGCGAACGGACGTGGACGGCGGAGCACTAGGAGCCCGATGGCGCCCTTGGGGAGCGTCCGCCCGTGGGCGTTGACGCTCGTCGCCGCGTGGGATGGCGGAGCCTCGTGAGTCTCCGAGCACGGCGCGGAAGGCTGGACCCGCGCGGCGCGCGGTTGACGAGGGCCGGCCTGCGACCTACGATCACCGGGTCCGAGTGCATGTCGAACCACGCTCGAGGGGGAGTGGATCTACGGGTGGTTCTTGTCTGTCCAGTGATCGCGGACTCCAAGCGGCGAGACGGGGTTTCCGGCAACCGGCCATGGGTTCGCGTTCGGAGGTGATCTGACGGTTCATGTACACGCGTCCGAAGTATCCCGTTGTGATCGTTGACCCGACGTGGGACGAGGCGTCGTTTGCCAGTCAGCGGATCCGCGCCATCGCCGAGAAACTTCAGCAGCTGGGCTATCCAACGCATGCCACCCACGATGTCGACGACGGCAAGTCACTGATCGAGGCGAACCCGAACCTCGGGTGCCTCCTCGTCGCGTGGGATCCGAGCGAGCCCGAAGAAGTGCGGCAGCTCATCCGCGCCGCCCGCAGCCACGGCGAGTACCTGCCCGTGTTCCTCCTTGCCGACCGTACCGAAGTCCGCGACATCGACCTCTTGATCGTCGAACAGATCGACGAGTACATCTGGAAGCTTGAGGATCCGGCGACGTTCGTTGCCGGCCGCGTCTCGAGTGCGATCGAGAAGTACGCCAACATCCTCCTGCCGCCCTTCTTCGGAGCCATGGTGCGTTTCGCCGAGGAGTACGAGTACTCCTGGCACACGCCAGGCCACTGCGGCGGCACGGCGTTCCTCAAGTCGGCGGTGGGGCAGGAGTTCGTGCGCTTCTTCGGCGAGCAGCTGTTTCGCTCCGACCTCTCCGTGTCGGTCAGCGAGTTGGGCTCGCTGCTCAAGCACAGCGGCCCGGTGGGCAAAGCGGAGCGGAACGCGGCCGTGGTGTTCGGCGCGGACATGACGTACTTCGTCACAAACGGATCGTCGTCGTCGAACCGCATCGTCTTCCAGTCGGCCGTCATCGGCGGCGACAGCGTGGTCATCGACCGCAACTGCCACAAGTCCGTCGAGCAGGCCATCTGCCTTTCGGGGAGTATTCCGACGTACCTTCTTCCCGACTCGAACAACTACGGCATCATCGGCCCCGTGCCGCCGCAACGCCTTGCGTGGTCGGAGATCGTCGAGCGCATCCAGAACCATCCGCTCCTCGGCCCGGCGGGCGGGAAGCCGCTCGAGGCCGAACTGCTCGTCATCACGAACTCGACCTACGACGGCCTCTGCTACGACGTGCGGCAGATCCTCGCTCAGATCAACGGCGGAGCGAAGCGGATCCACTTCGACGAGGCGTGGTACGCGTACGCGCGGTTCAACCCGCTCTACGAAGACCGCTACGCGATGGCGATCGACGTGGATGACGACAACGCGCCGACGATCTTCGCCACCCAGTCGACGCACAAGCTTCTCGCCGCCCTGTCGCAGGCGTCGATGATCCACATCAAGTCGAGCCCGCGGGCGCCCGTGGAGCACGACCGCTTCAACGAGGCGTACATGATGCACAGCTCGACGTCGCCGCAGTACGCGATCATCGCGTCGAACGACGTCGCCGCGGCCATGATGTCCGGCGGCACGGGACGCGTGCTGACTCAGCAGTCGATCGATGAGGCCGTCGCTTTCCGCCAAGTCATGGCCCGCCTCGAACGGGACCGCAAGGAAAAACACGATTGGTGGTTCCGCGTCTGGCAGCCGGACAAGGTCCGAACGAAGCGCGGCGTGGTTCGCTTCGAGGACGCGGAGTCGGACACGCTGGCCACCCGGGCCGAATGCTGGAGCCTCGAGCCGGGTGCAGCCTGGCATGGGTTCAAAGGGCTGACGTCCGGCTACTGCTTGCTCGACCCGATCAAGGTCACGCTGATCACTCCCGGAATCGCGCCGAACGGCTCGCTCCTCGATCCCGACGCACCGCCTGCCGTGCCCGACGCGCCGACGCAGGCGTTCATCCCCGCTCCGGTGGTGACGGCGTTCCTCGATTCGGAGGGGATCGTGGTGGAGAAGACGGGTCACTACACCGCCCTCTTCCTCTTCTCCCTCGGCATCACGAAGGGGAAGTGGGGCACGCTCGTGAGCGCGTTGTTCGAGTTCAAGCATCTCTACGACACGCGGGCGCCGCTCAGCGAAGCGATTCCGTCGCTTGTCGAGTACTACCCTAATCGGTATGGCGACGAGAGGACGCTCCACCATCTCTGCCAGGAAATGCACGCCTTCCTCCGCGAAACGGGGCTCTGCCAGAAAGAGCGCGCGCTTCGTCACCCGGATCATCAACCCATCCAGCGCACGACGGCGCGCGAGGCCTACCAGGCCCTGGTGAAGGATCAGGTCGAGCGGGTCCCCCTGGACAAGCTCGCCGGACGCGTCGTTGCCGTGGGGTTGGTGCCCTATCCGCCAGGGATCCCCGTCCTCATGCCGGGCGAGGAGGCGAACGAGGCGGTGTGCGCCTACCTCCAGGGTCTTGAGGCGTTTGATGACCGCTTCCCGGGATTCGAGCACGAGATTCACGGGCTCGGTACCCCGTCCGAGCTTGCCACGGACGGGCGTCCGGGCGGCAATCGATATTGGGTCTACTGCCTCCCGGTCGATGACGCGCGGAAGGGGAAAGGGCGACGCAAGACGGCCCCAGCGCGCGCGGTCCGAGGCGCGGACTGAGTACGCGGCGCACGGCCGAGGGCTTGCCGCCCGTCGTCTAGTCCCAGTCGGCCTGCGTGACGTGAGGGATGGCGAGCAGGGGCTGGGACAGCCGCACGATCTCCGGAGCTTTGCGCGTGCGCAGGCGGAACGTCAATTCGGTGAGAGCCGGATCCTTCGCGATACGGCTTGAGACGGCGATGACGCGGAAGCCTTCGCTCTGGAAAACGTCGCGGCACTGCCCGTCGAGCGCGACGGCCTCCGGGGTCGTCGCCCTGACGATGACGGTGTGGTAACTGACCGTCGGCACCTTGTGGGAGAACCACGAGAGTGTCGTCAGGACGATGAGCACCAGGCCGGTGCTCACGGCCGCCACCGCGTACATCCCCTGGCCGACGAGGACGCCGAGCGCGGCAACGAACCAGATGCAGGCCGCGGTGGTCAGACCGCGCACGATTTCGTTCGACTTCACGATGACGCCGGCGCCGAGGAATCCGATGCCGGTCAGGATGCCGGCGACCGCCCGCCCGGGGTCGATATTCGGGCCGAAGGATTGCGTGACGACCATCGCGAGCGTGGAGCCCAGACTCACGAGAATGTGGGTGCGCAGCCCCGCTGCGCGCCCGTGCGCCTGACGTTCGAGGCCGACAAGTCCTCCCAGCGCGATGGAAACCAACAATCGCGTGAGCAATTCAAGGTCGAAGAAGAGCACTGCACGTCACCTCCGGTGGGCCGTGTTCTTCACGGTAGGCAGGATCTGTCGAGGCTGACCGGTCCTGTGTCCTGTTGCGAACGGGCAATGGCCGCGTTCGGCGCCGCGACGGCCGTCGCCCACGACGCAGCAGAGTAGAATCTGCGTCCCATGACGAAGCGCGGACAGGGCAAGGATCTCGCCGCGAGCGGTCTTCTGCTCCTCGCCGCCGCGATCTGGGGCTTCGCTTTCGTCGCTCAGAGGGCGGGAATGGATCACGTCGGCCCGTTCCTGTTCAACGGCATCCGCTTCCTGCTCGGGAGCCTTGTCCTCGTCCCGTTCCTGCTTCGGCGGCGCGCGAAGCGGCCGATGGATCGGCGAACCGTCCTCGGGCTTCTCGCCGCGGGGCTGGTTCTCACGTTGGCCGCGAATCTTCAGCAGGTTGGGCTCGTCTCGACCACGGCAGGAAAGGCGGGGTTTCTAACTGGGCTCTACGTCGTCCTCGTGCCCCTCCTCGGCCTCCTTCGCGGGCAACGGCTACGCTTGGCGATGGCGCTCGCCGTGCCGCTGTCGGCGGCAGGCCTGTACCTTCTCAGTGTGACGGGGGCGCTTCGCATCGCGCCGGGGGACGGGTGGATCCTTCTCGGCGCGCTCGTGTGGGCCGTCCACGTCCAGCTCATCGATTGGCTCGTCGGGCGATCCGACGCGCTCGTGATCGCCGTGTCTCAGTTTGCGATCTGCGGCGCGCTGAGCTTGCTCGTCTCGTTTGCCACCGAGACGACATCGCTTGGGGACATCGCGGCCGCCGGGTGGTCGATCGCCTACGCGGGCGTGCTGTCGGTCGGCATCGCCTACACGCTGCAGGTCGTCGGACAGCGCCACGTCGAACCGTCGCGCGCCGGCGTCGTGCTCAGCCTCGAGGGCGTCTTCGCCGCGCTCGGCGGGTGGGTTGTCCTCGGCGAGCGCCTCTCGACTCGGTCGCTCGTCGGCTGCGGCCTGATGCTTGCGGCCATGGTCCTCGCCCAGGCGAGGTCGAGGACGCGGAGTCGTGTGCCGTAAGTCCCATGAGACGTGGCGCCGTCGATTGGCCGCAGAGGCCGCGAGGGTTCGCCGCTGCCGACGGCATCGGGTATCGTGGTTGTGTGTCCGCACGCGCTCTATCCATTGCCTCTCTTCTGGTCGTCCTTGTGCTGGCGTTGCCCGGCGTCGCCGCCGTGTTTGACGTGAGTGCCGTGGGCGACGGCCAGGCGTTCGCCTGGCTGTCCTCGCGAGGCCTTGACGCTGAACTCGAAGGATCGGTCGAGTTCACCTTCCTCGACCTCACGCTCAACGGGTTTGGTCATGGCGATGGGTGCCTCGACGCGCGCTCCTTCTCAGGATGGGCGTGGGCCATCGTCTGGGCGACGGGCACGTCGCCGAGCGGCGGGGAGGCTGACCTTGTCGGAGGATTCGCCGTCGAGGGGTCGCCGGCCCTCGGGTCGGGATCGGTGACGGGAACTTGCTATTTTGTCCTGCGCCGCGACGGCGAACGCTCCGATTACCGCGGCACGTTCGTGACGCACGCCACCTCGCGGCTGGTCCCGTCGGAGCGGCCTGGGGCGCTCGCGCTGGACGGACACGTGGAGCTCTCCATCTCCCTCGAGCCCTGCTCGCCGCTCGGGGCACCCTCGGCGACCGGCCTCCCGTGGGACTCGACGCGCTGGCCGCCCGATCTCCTCGACGAGTTGCTCGAGCGATTCGCCGGGTAGCGGTGGGCAAAGAACGGGAGGACCACTGTAGCGTCGCACCTTGCGTGCGACGTTGGCGAATTAGGAATGACATCGAGCGCGGCGTCGGAGACAAGCTCCGACGCTACAGCAGATAAGGTGGAATCGTTGCGAGCACCTTGGCGGTCTTGGCGACTCTTGCGTGATGCCGTCGATCGGCACCCTAGGCCGCGAGTCGCCTCCGTAGGACGGCGACAAACGCGTCCGAGCCCTGCACAAGGCGGGCCGCCAGGTGGTTGTCGATCGGCAGGAACCGCAGGTTATAGACCTCGCCAGCGTCGCCGTCACGCCCGGTCACCGTGTGGGCGAAACGAGCCGGGACGCCGCTGGGGGCCGCGAAGTGGAAGAACCGCTGCTCCTCGTTGCCGTACCACGTGGTCCCGAGTTCGGCGAGCACTGCGAGGTTCTCAAGACCGGTCTCCTCGAACAGCTCGCGGCGCGCGCCTTCCGCGAACGTCTCGCCCGGATTCACCGCACCCTTCGGAACCTCGAAGCCCTCGGGCTCGTCGAGGCTCGCGAAGACGAGGAGTTCGTGACCGCCGGGAGCGCGGCGCGTGACGTAGGCGAACGCTTTGCGTACCTGCGGCTCTACGCCCATTGCGCCGGCTGACCCGTCGACTCGAGCACGGCGAGCCACAGGTCTCCTTCGGGATCGACCGCTTTGCGGCGATCGAGGACCGCGCCGAGCGGAATGTGGGTGAACTCGCCGTGCCAGAGGCCAACGAGCAGGCCCGTGCGGCCGCTCATCCCCGCGTGAACGGCGTGTCGCGCCAGGTTCGAGGCGAAGATCGAGTCGTTCGGATTCGCGGGGGCGCTGCGGATCGTGTACCCGGGGTCGATGTACTTCATCGAGTGGACGACGCCTCGCTCGTCAAGCGCTTGGGATAGACGGTGCTTTAAGAAAACACCGACGTCCAGGAGACGCATATTGCCGGACGCATCCCTCTCATTCCCCTCGTCGTCGATCAGCTCCTGTCCGGCTCCCTCGGCCACGACGATGACGGCGTGGTGCCTCCGCGTGAGCCGGTCGGCGAGCCAGGCTGCGAGACCCTTCTCGCCCTCGAGGACAAAGGGAACCTCTGGAATGAGCACGAGGTTGACGTCCGGCTCGGCGACCGCCGCATTCGCCGTGATGGATCCCGAGTTGCGGCCCATGAGCTTCACCAAGCCGATGCCGTTCGGGTAGCCCTTCGCCTCGACGTGCGCCGCGCGGATGGCTTCGATCGCGATCGAAAACGCCGTCTCGAAGCCGAATGTCTTCTCGACGAGGTAGACGTCGTTGTCGATCGTCTTCGGCACCGCGACCACACTGATCGGTCGGCCCCGCCGCGTGACCTCCTCGTAGATCGCGTGCGCGCCGTGCATCGTGCCGTCGCCGCCGATCACGAGCAGAAGGCCGATGTCCTGGCGCTCGAGCGTGTCGACCATCGCGGAGACGTCCTGGGAACCTCGCGACGAGCCGAGGATCGAGCCCCCGTGATGGTGGATGTCGTCCACCCGGTCGGGATCAAGCTCGATCGGTTCGTACCCGGAGTCCGGAACGAGTCCCGCGAAGCCGTAGCGGAAGCCGAGGACAGTCCGGACGTGGTAGTGGAAGAAGAGTTCCATGACTGCGGCGCGGATGACGTTGTTCGTCCCCGGGCAGAGGCCGCCGCAGGTCACGATCCCGACGCGCAGTGTCTTCGGATCAAAGAAGACCCGTTCTCGCGGCCCCGCGCGTTCGAACGACGTTGGGCGGTCCGCTTCATCGTTGACAGGCCCGCCGACCGCTACGTCGTAGAGAACGCGTTCGTCGTCGGAAACGAAGTTGCAGATGCGGTCCCCACGGACTGTCGACAAATCGAGCGGCGATCGGCGCGTTGCCTTTCCGAGTCTCGCGATCTCAGGGTCCATTGCGCTCCAAGAGTACGCGCCAGGCATAGCCTGTCAACCGGAGCTGCGCCTGCAGGGGGTGTGGAGCGCAGCGCAGTCTTGAGATGGCGTGGGCGGCGGGCCCCAAGAAGAACAGACCTCCGCCACCGCCCGGTCTAGCGACCTCCGAGCCCAGCATCGCTTCGGACTGGCTTTCGCCGCCTGGTCAGAGGCACGCCAGGCCGTCTTGCCTCTTACGCTCTGGGGCTCACAGAAACAAGGGCGGCCAGTCAGCCTCGAAGCCTAGCAATGGTAGACCCCGTCGCCCCGACTGCAGGTCTCAAGAGTCGAGCAAGCCCTGGCGTCTCGCCCTACCCAGGCTCCGTTGAGCCAGGCACTTGCTGTGGCCGCTAGGTCCGCGAGATGCGAGGCCTCCTCGTCGACCCAAGAGTGGGTCGGAATCGGGGCCGTGTCCCCGAACCCCCGAAGCATGCTCGTGCTACAATCCCGAGTGAGGCACGGATCGAGTTCGCTCATGAAGATCCGAGAAGTCATCAAGGTGATAGAGGAAGACGGGTGGTTCCTGGTTGCTGTGAAGGGAAGTCACAGGCAGTACAAGCATCTTCACAAGCCAGGGCGCGTAACGGTGGCGGGCCACTCTGACGACGATCTCGCCGCAGGAACGCTGCACAGCGTCCTCAAGCAGGCAGGTCTCCGAAGGCCCAAGGGAAGGTGAGCATGCGCCGCTTTCTGATCGTGGTCGAGCGAGCCGATGGGAACTACTCCGCCTATTCCCCGGACTTGCCGGGGTGCGTAGCGACCGGCAGAACCCGAGAGCAGGCCACGCGCCGGATGCACGAGGCCATCGAAATGCACATCGCCGGGCTCCGCGCCGACGGCCTCCAGGTGCCCAAGTCCTCCTCGTCCGCCGAGTACGTCGCTGTGCGCTAGAGAAAGCGGCCTCCCGAAGAGGAAGCCGCCGAGTCGGGAGGCAGGGCTCGCAGCGCCAGAACTGGAGGAGATCGGGCTGCAGTTCCGCGTCACCTTGCGCACGGCGCGCGTGACCCAACCGGTGACCGACGCGCTGGATGACGCGATCCTTCGGCTCCTCGCCGATGGCGAAGGTCGTTCCACGGCACAGATCGCCGCCCACATCGAGCGAAGCGCGCGAGCGACGCGGACGCGCCTCGCGGCCCTGGTCGAGCGCGGCCTCCTCCGCGAGATCGGGTCCGGACCGCGCGACCCGAAGCGCCGCTACTACTCGACGAAGATCCCGCGCTACGAAGGCGACCGATAGAGGGGCGTTGCCCGTTGGCGCGGTGGGTGATGAAGCCATGGGACCGAACGAGCGGCATGAGGCATGGTGAGCCATAGAGTCGGGGAATGGCCGCCAGAATGGACGTTCTATGACGCAGAACGCCAGCGACAAAGCCAAAGGCGTGCCAGAGACGCCAAAGAAGAAGCTGATCGAAGTCGCGCCGCCGCTGGACGCGATCTCGAACTGCGTCGGGAAGATCGACTTGTCGTAGCTCGTGACCCGGACCTCGTCCGAGAAGTAGATCGCGATGCCGGGTGCTGTTGCCCCGGTCTGGTTCCTGAGCGCCGTTGTGCCGGCAAGAATGCGAACCTATGTTAGCACACTCACTGCGGCCACGAGAAGCACCAGCCAACGCACGCCACGTGCCCGACCGACCATGCCTTCTACTCCTTCTCCAGGAAGCTCTCTACAACCGAGAAAGCCGGCGTCGCCGTCACCGTGAACTGTCCTACAAACGGCTGGAGACGAGCCGGATCTAGCTCGATATTCCACAAAGGCAGCCCGTCCACGGCCAAGCAAGCTGCGCCGGCGATGTACGAGCCCCAGATGTCAGCGAACTCCTGCTGGTCTAGTTGGCGCCCGGTGATCTGATCGTCCCAGTACCCCTCTGCCGCCAACGCTGCGCCGTCGTAGTCCCTTGCACCGAGCTCGATGAACCAGATCGGCTTGCCCGGGTATGTCGCCCGGTAGTACTCGATGGTGCTCGCCCAGAATGCCACAAACCGTGAGAGCATGTCCGAGAGCTTCGGGTCGGGAGTGGTGGCAATCGGAGGTGTCCAGCAGTTCACTCCGATCATGTCGAAGCAATCCCAGAAGCGCTTCTTCTCCTTCTCCGCCCACAACTGAGGAGAGAAGCAGCTGTACCCCAGGAGGCGGTGGTGAGTGGCCTCCGCAAACGTGACCAGCCCGCTGTAGGTTGATCGTACGCGTGCGACAAGCGCCCCCCATTGATCGGCGTACTTCTCCATCGAGTTCAACTCAACGCCGACTGCAAGAATGTCCACTCCTACGCTTTGTGCGAGCTGTGCATAACGCACACACAGAGCACCGTAGCTGTCGAACCATGCGGTGAGGTCGCGCGGCTGGATCTCCTGTGCCGTCGCGCCGCCGTTCTCGTTCGTATGCCACAACTGGATGTGCAGCTCCGAGGAGAGCCCAGCCCTTGATGCAAGTCCAAGGATCCGCTGCAACTCGTCGTCAGTCGCCGTTCTCTTCCACGCGGCACAGATCTGCGGGTCCGCGGTGTACTGGGAGAATACGGAGGACGCAGTGGGAGAGCTCGTGAAGTTGTTCACAGAGATCTGGATACCGGTGACGCCTTGCTCCTTCAGTTTCGCGAACTCGGTAAGTAGTAACTCATCTGACAGATGAAGCCTGTCGAAGAAGTCATGGCCAGGCATCGCAAGCACCTGCCCGGCGAATCTGACAGCGTTGTGAACGACCACTGGGACGAAGGCAATCAGCTTCGTGCTCGTTCCCGTGGTCATCTTGAACTCATACTCGTACCCGAAGATAGCGTGATCGCTGTGACTGCTCTTCGGCGTCCGCTCAAGGGGGTTTCCGTCGAAGGTCTTCATCTGCTCGTTGGTGAGGACATCGAGCTTCTCGGGGAGGAAGCGCATCTTGATGCCGTTGCGATAGACCTCGATCCTCGTGATCTGATTCTTGTCGAACCCTGGCGCGTAGTTGATCCTGATCGAGTCATTGTCGTAGATGTCCTTGTGTCCTTCGAGATCGGTGAGCCAGATAGTTTCACCCTCGGCGGGGACGTAGAGCGACTCCTCGGGGCCCGGGTAGTGGGCGATCTGGGCCATGATCTCTTCGTAGGTCGTAGGGATGGTGGGCAGAGACGTGGCCGCCACCGCGGGCAAGCCAGCCATGATCCACTTTATGCTTCGCGCCCGCGCGCTGCTCGGTGACCACGTCACCTGGAACGTACCGCCGGCGGGAAGCGTCCCGCCGCTGAAGGTGAACGACTCCGCCTCGCCCGAAGCCGGAGACTGATTCGGGAACACGCTCTTGTCGTAGCTCGTGATCCGCACAGCTTCGGAGAACGTGAGGGCTACGCCAGCTGCCGGCGAACCGGATCGATTCACCAGCTTCTCAGTTGCTCCGAGACACAAGAGCGCGATGCCAAGCACCACAGCGAGGAGCACAACAGCGAGCCTCTTCATCCCCCAGCCCTCCTTGCAGGAGATCATAGGCGAGGGACACAGGTGGGTGAAGGGGGACAAGGCCAAACAGGCCGGGAGCTATGACGGCAGAACTCTTAAGAACACGACGTTTCCCTGCGCTGCTCCCCGCGGTGGACAAGCTTCGAACCGTCACCGAGCTCGATCCGGAGACCGTGCTGTTGCTTCCTTGCTAGACGGAAGTGGAGCGCTATCTTCGGGCTCCGCCAAACGGTCTGCGAGGTGTGCTTACTGCTTCATCCCCAGCTCGCCGTGAAGAACTCGTCTAGCACTTGGCATGCCTCTCTGATCTACGGTGTACAGGCGAATGACGGATCGAGGAAACCAACCTGGACGTGTCTGGCAACAGACAGGATTTAGGCTCGCATTCCCTCGCCCTACACGTATATGGACTCTGGCTTCTCTGGGTCTAGGGTGCCGCCGTCGTCCCGACGCTCAGTATCGCCCCGAGTGTGCGTATGGCAGGAGTCATGTTCAGCTGGTGCGTCCCCACGGATTGCGGGGTGGATGGAGCCAATGCGACGGTCCAGGCTGCCAAGCCGTCGGCGTCGAGCGCCGTAGCCATGCAGAGGTAGGCCGCCCACGTATCGAAATACTCCTGATGGTCAAGCTTCGCACCTGGCAGTCTCCAGGCACCATAGAAGTCGTCTGTTGTGACAGCTCCATCGTAGTCGAATGTGCCCAGCTCCCCGAAGCAGACTGGAAGAGCTGGATATTGTGAGCGGTAGTAGCGGAACGCCGGCGCCCAGAATCGGACAAGATTCTCGAGAAGGACCGAGAAGCGTTGATCCCTCTGCACCTCGAGTACCATGCTGCCCCCCGCACCCGGCCACATGTTCACCTCAACAAGGTCGAGAGCATCCCAGAAGGTCCCAACGTTCCTCTCGAAGCGCGCTTCTCCATTGTACGTGTTGTACCCCGCGAGGTAGACCGCAGTACACTGAGCGAACGTGAGCTCGCCATGGAACACGCTTCGTAGTGAGTCGGCAAGCTCTCGCCATCTCTCGGTGTAGTGCTCCAAGCTATTGAGTTCGACACCAAGCCCAAATCGCTTTGCACCTTCACGTTCTGCGAGTGCAGCCAGCTCTTTGCAGAGCGTCCCGTAGTTCGAGAACCACGCGCTGACGTCGCGGGGAGCTATTGCACCCCGCCATCGCGGGTCAGTAGGTTGTGCTTTGCGCGCTACGTTTACCTGGAGCCTCAGCTCTGCAGTCATTCCCGCGGTGCGGGCAAGGCGCAGCATCCGTTCCACCTGGGATTGCGTCCCCGTCCTCTGCCAGGCTTCACAGACCGCTAAGTCCACCTTGTACTGCGGAACCACCTCGCTCGCGGTTGGTGATGTCATGTAGTAGTTGACATCGACCTGCACGCCGGAGAAGCCCACTTGCTTGAGCGAGGCGAGTACCTGGAGGATCACCGCGTCCGTCTTGTCAAGCCAGTCAAAGAAGTTGTGTCCCACGAACGCCAATGCCTCGCCCGCGAAGTGGACGGGGGAGCGGATGACTGCGGCCGGCCTCCCGAGCACCGTCTTGCTAGCGTCGTACAGCCTGAGCTGGTACTCGTAACCCCAGATTACATGGTCAGTATGATTGCTCTGTGGGGTGTTCTCGAGGAAGTCCCCATCGAAGGTCTTCATCTGCTCGTTGGTGAGGACGTCAAGCTTCTCGGGGAGGAACCGCATCTTGATGCCGTTGCGATAGACCTCGACGCGCGTGATCTGGTTCTTGTCGAACCCCGTGGCGTAGTTGACCCTGATCGAGTCGTTGTCGTAGATGTCCTTGTGTCCTTCGAGATCGGTGAGCCAGATAGTTTCACCCTCGGCGGGGACGTAGAGCGACTCCTCGGGGCCCGGGTAGTGGGCGATCTGGGCCATGATCTCTTCGTAGGTCGTAGGGATGCTTGGCACGGATGCAGTGGCCACCGCAGCCGAGCCAGCCGTGATCCACTTCGTGCCCCTCACCCTCGCGCTGCTCGGTGACCACGTCACGCGGAACGTACCGCCAGCATCGAGTGTCCCACCGCTGAAGGTGAACGACTCGCTTTCGCCGGACGCGGGGGACTGCGTCGGAAAGACGTCCCTGTCGTAGCTCGTGATCCGGACCTCTTCCGAAAACGTGACCACGATCTCCGTTGCCGTTTGTCCCGTCGTGTTCGTGAACGTCTTCGTTGCCGCCGAGCAGGCGAGACCGACGCTGATCGCGACCAGGATCGCCACAACGGAACGCTTCATCACAACAACCTCCCCACGAGAACGCACCTCGACACTCTGGGGTTGCTCCACCAGCTGATTGACGCGCACTCTACTGGCGTCGCGTAGCATGGGTCAAATCCTGCGAGGCTGCCTTTCCTTTGCGCCGCTTCGCGATCTGATCTGAGAGACCAGGCCTCCGGAGAGCAGCTCAAGAAGCGGGTAGGGTGAGCCCCGCAGACGAGCGACAGCTTCCTGGCACGCTTGGCCTACGGCAGAAGGAGCTGCAGTCCTCAGGCTGCTTCGCCAAACTGCAGGTTGTACAGTGCGGCGTAGAGGCCGCCGGTGCGGAGAAGCTCGTCGTGCGTGCCTTCCTCCACGATCTGCCCCTGGCTGACGACGAGGATGCGGTCGGACTCGCGGATCGTCGATAGGCGGTGGGCGATGGCGATCGACGTGCGGCCCTGCTGGATCCGCTTCAAGGAGGCCTGAATCACGTTCTCGGTGTGCGAGTCGATGCTCGCGGTTGCTTCGTCGAGGACGAGGATCTTCGGCTCGAACGCGACGGCGCGGGCGTAGGAGAGGAGCTGGCGCTCGCCGACGGACAGGGTTGCTCCGCGTTCCTTCACCTCGGTCGCGTACCCGTTGGGGTACTGCTCGACGAAGTCGGCGCTCACGAACCGCGCCGCCTCAATCGCCTTCTCCTCGGGGATGTCGGAACGCAGGCGGATGTTGTCCATCACGGTTCCCGAGAAAAGGAAGACGTCTTGGAGGACGACGGCCATTTGCGACCGCAGGTAGGCGAGGTCGTAGTCGTCGATCGAGATGCCGTCCACGAGGATCTGGCCCTTCTGGATCGGATACATGCGGAGGAGGAGGCGAATGATCGTTGTCTTCCCGGATCCCGTCGGTCCGACGATGGCCACGCGCTCGCCGGGCGCGACGTCGAACGACACGTCCTTGAGGACCCAGTCCTCGTCCTTGTACGCGAACCAGACGTTCTTGAACTGGATTCGCCCCTCCACGTGCGCGGGCTTCTGCCCGCCGCCGGGGGCTTCCTGCGGCTCGTCGAGCAGGACGAAGATGCGCTCGGCTGACGCCATGGCGGCCTGGAGGACGTTGTAGCCCTCGGACAGGTTGACGACCGGATCGAACAGCATGCGCACGTACTGCAGGAACGCGACGAGCGCGCCGAGCGTGAGGCCGCCGCCGAGGGCGCGCAGGCCGCCGTACCAGAGGACGAGCGCCACGGCGAGCGAGCTCAGGAAGCTCATGAGGGGCCGGAAGATGGCGAACGTCACGATCTGGCGGTAGTCGGCGTCGTACTTGGCCTTGTTGATCTCGAGGAAGCGGCGATTAGCCATGGCTTCCTGGACGAAGACCTGGATGATGCGGATGCCGGAGATGGACTCCTGGATGTAGGCGTTCAGGCGTGCGATCTGGCGGCGCACCTCGCGAAACGCGGCGCGGACGCGGTTGCGGAACTGCCACGCCGAGAGGGCGATGAGCGGGAAGAGGGCGAAGACGACGAGCGCGAGGCGCCAGTCGAGTCGGAGCATGACGACGATGATCCCGATCACGAGGAACCCGTCGCGGAACAGGCTGACGAGCATCGACGTGAAGAACTCGTTGATCGCGGCCACGTCGTTCGTCGCGCGGGTCACGAGGCGTCCGACGGGCGCGCGATCGAAGAAGGGGACCGGCAGCCGCAGGACGTGGGCGAAGATCTCGCGTCGCATGTCGTACATGACTCGCTGGCCCGTGTACTCGAGCAGATAGACCTGGGCGACGCCGAACAGGAACCGTGCGAGGAGCGCGAACGCGTAGAGGAGCGCGAGGCGCAGGATGCTCGATAGGGCGCTGCCGCGCAGATCCTCGGTATCCCGTGCCGGAAGCTTGCGCAGCGCAGACTCGGCAGCGAAGAGCCCGCCGGGCGCTTCGCTGAAGACGTCCGGGTGGCGGGCGGCAATTCGCGCGCGGGAGTCGTTGTCGGCTACGTAGAGGTAGCGGTCGGGCGCCAGGACATCGGCCGCTTGCCAGGCGCGCAGCGTCTCGGCGTCGACGGCCGTGGTCTGCACGAGGTAGCGCCCCGCCCCGAGGTCCACGGGGTCACCCGACGCCGGCGCGCGGTCGAGGGTGACGACGGCGTAGGGGAGGGTCATGTACGCGTCGATGGCCGTCTTCGTGAGGTAGGGCAACGCGAGTTCGATGCCCGCCAGTACCATGGTCAAGAGCACGCAGACGGCGAAGACCGCGCGATACGGCTTGAGGAAGCGCAGCATGCGGCGCGTCAGGCGTGCGTCGAATGCTTTCCCGACGATCTCGTCGTCATGGAACGTTTCGCTCATGTGCCCTCAACCCTCCTCTCCGCCTGTTGGAGCGCCCAGACTCTCGCGTAGATGCCGCCTTGGGCGACCAACTCCTCGTGTCGCCCCCTCTCGACGATGCGGCCCTTGTCGAGGACGACGATGCGGTCGGCATCCTTCACCGCCGAGATGCGGTGCGCGATGAGCACGCACGTGCGTCCGCGGAAGAACTGCCGGAGGTTCGCGAGGATGACCTCCTCGCGTTCTGCGTCGACGGCCGACAGGGGGTCGTCGAACACGACGATCCGCGGACTAGAGAGGAGGGCGCGGGCGATGGCCACGCGCTGCTTCTGGCCGCCGGATAGGGACAGGCCGCGCTCGCCGATGCGCGTCTCGTAGCCGCCGGGGAACGCCAGGATCTCGTCGTGGATTCCTGCGAGCCGCGCGGCGCGTTCGATCTCGTCCCGCGGCGCGCTGGGGCGGCCGAAAGCGATATTCTCGGCGATCGTCGCGGAGAAGAGGAACGGATCCTGGGGCACGAGGCCGATCGACGAGCGCAACTCGGCGAGGGAGGCGTCGCGGACGTCGATTCCGCCGATGCGCACGGTTCCGGGCGGCGGATCGATCACCCGCGGGATGAGGTGCGCGAGCGTGCTCTTGCCCGAGCCGGTGAGGCCGACGATGCCGAGGGTGGTCCCCTCCGGGATGTCGAGATCGATCTCGGACAGCGCGGGGGCACCCGTGCGGTCCTCGGCGTTGGGGTAGACGAAGGTCAGGCCGCGGATCTCGATCGACGTCCCGCGGAGGGGTTGCGGGTGCTCGGGCTCCGCGATGTCGGCGGTCACGGAGAGGAGTGCGTTGATGCGCTGGAGGGACGCCGAACCGCGCTGCAGGAGGCTCACCGCCTGCCCGACGGCGATCATCGGCCAGATCAGCATCGACAGGTATTGGGCGAACGCAACGAAGTCGCCCAGGCTCACCTGGCCGCGAATCACGCTCGAACCGCCGATCCAGAGGATGATCGCCAGCGTGGCTCCGCCGAGCAGTTCGATCAGGGGGTGGAACACGCCGTGCACGCGCACAAGCGACATGTTCTCGTCGACAAGGCGCTGGTTCGTCTTGGCGAAGTCAACCTCGGAGCCCGGCTCCTGGGCGAACGACTTCAGCACGCGGACGCCGGACACGTTCTCCCGCACCTTCTCCATGACCGCGGAGAAGGCCTCCTGGACGCGCTCGAACCGGCGGTGGATGACGCGGCCGAACGTGAGCATGACGACGGTCAAGATGGGCAGGGGGATCGCTGCGTAGAGGGTCATCCGAGGGTCGATGGACAGCATGATGCCGAGCGAGACGGGGATCATGACGAGGGGGTCGATGATGGTGATCAAACCGAAGCCGCACGCGCGCGTGACCGCTTCGATGTCGTTCGTCGCGTGCGCCATGAGGTCGCCCGTCCTCGTCTCGTTGTAGAACGAGGCGGGCATGGAGAGGAGGTGGTCGTACAGCTTGGCGCGAAGCTCGCGCTCGATCTGCCGCGCCGTGCCGATGAGCAACAGGCGCCACGCGAAGCGGAAGACGCTCGCCACGAGGGCTAGGCCCAGGATCCACAGGCCGTACTGAAGGAGATCTGCCTCGCCCGCGGTGAGCCCATCGATGGCGTCGCGGATGACGAGGGGGATGACGAGGACGGCGCCGTCCACGACGACGAGGGCAAGGAAACCGGCAAACACTCGCCCCCGATAGCGCCACAGCCACGCCGCGATCCGATCCATGGAACCTTGATGGTATCCCGTCCTTCCGGCGCCCGAAAGAGGCGTCCCGTTGGCCGCTTTCCAGGCGACCTGTATAATCCGCAGGATCCTAACGAACGAGGGGGAAGCCGATGACTCGTGTGCGACGTGCCGCTCTCCTATGTGTCCTGTTGACGGCCGGAAGTGGGCTCGGTGCGGCGGCAGCGACGACCTTGCGGATGAGTCTCCCGCCGGTCCTCGAAGCGCTTCCGATTGTCTTCGCCGAAGCGTGGGGCATGTTCGACGATGCGGGTCTCTCCGTGGACCTCGTGGGCATCAGCGACAACCAAGAGCGGAGCACCGCGCTCATCACGAGGAACTTGGACGCCGTGATGTCCGACGTCACGTCCGCCGTGCTCGACTACCTCACGAGCCGGTCGGTCGTCGTCGTCGCGAGCGCCGCGTCGACGCCGCAGACGGGGGCGCTTCGCCTCGGGCTCGTGTCGCACGCCGGCTTCGGTCCGGCCGACATCGACGAGCTGCTCGCGAGCTCGCAAAAGGTCAGCGTGACGTACCGGACGGACGAGGAGTACCTTCTGGATCAGTTCTCCGCCGCCAACGGCTCCCCGCGGGCTTGGCTTTCTCGCTACGCGTACTTCAACGACACTCTGCAACTCGCCGTATGGTTCGGCGCCAAGACGTTGCCCGTGGCCGTTCTGCCCGAGCCGTACTGCTCGTACATCGCGGCGCTCGTGCTGCCCAGCGGAGCGCCGATGCAGGTGATTGTTTTGTCGGACTTCTCCGAGTTCGCCGCGCCGCCGCGCGTGATCCTCTTCCGGGAGCAGTTCGTCGATCAGCATCCGGGCGACGTGGCCACGTTCCTGCGCGTTTACGACGCGGCGGTCGAACGGATGAACGCCACGCCGCGAGACGAGATCTTCAACGTGGGCATAGACGTCGTGATCGGGCTCTTCTTCCAAGGGGCGGACAAGACGTTGATCCAGCAACAGACGCTGGACGCGATGAGCATCCCGCGGTTCGAGCGACCGGGTCCGCTCTCGGAGGAGGTCTTCGACTCGGTGACGGAGTGGATGGTGCACAAGGGCTATCTCAAAGCTCCCCTCACGTTTGGGCAGTTCACCGATTTTGGCTTTCTCCCATGATCGACGTGCGGGACGTGGTCGTCGAGTACGGCAGGCGGGCCGCGGCCGTGCGCGCCGTTGACGGCGTTTCGCTTTCCGTCGCACCCGGTGAGAGCCTTGCGTTGATCGGACCGTCGGGCTGCGGGAAATCGTCGCTGCTGTTCGCCATGGCCGGGCTCGTGCGCCCGGCGGGGGGGACAATCTCCGTGAACGGAGAGACTCTCACGCGACCCCGTCGTGAGATCGCCCTCATCCTTCAGAACGCCGGGCTCCTTCCGTGGAAGACCGTGTGGCAAAACGCCAACCTGAGTCTCCTCCTCGGGAAGGAGTACCCGCGGGTGACGGCGCGGGCCGTGCTCGACGAGTTGGGGCTCGGTGAGGTGAGGAACCGATACCCGTCCGAGCTCTCTGAGGGCATGAAGCGTCGCGTCGGCGTCGCGCGAGCGCTGTCGACGTCGCCGAACGTCATGCTCATGGACGAACCCCTGGCCTCCCTCGACACACTGACCAAGGAGCGCATCCAAGACCTCTTCCTGCGGTTGTGGAAGCGTCACGCGTTTGCGCTCGTCCTCGTCACGCACGATATCGAGGAGGCGGCCTTCCTCGGCCAGCGGGTGGGCGTGCTGAGCGATCGGCCGGCGAAGATCAAGGAGGTCGTGGAGAACCCGGCGATGGGCGAGCTCAACTATCGGGACACGGCCGCGTTCGCGGAGACGGCTCAGCGACTGCGAGCCGCGCTGGAGCGATGATGGCACAACAGAAGGCAAAGCGAGCACTGGCGTACATGACGGATCGGGTGAGAGACCGGTCGTTCGCCGGCCAGGTCGCCGTCTACGTGGCGAGCCTAGCTCTCCTCTTTCTCTTCTGGGAAATCGCCAGCCTCGTCATCCTCAAGGTCAAGGGCGTGGAGTATCTCCCGACTCCGATCAAGGCCGTGACAGAGATGCACCGGCTCGGTCCACTTCTCTTCCGCAACTTCTGGACGAGCGCATGGCGGCTCGTGCTCGCCATCCTCATTGCGTTCTTCACCGGCTACCCCCTCGGATTGCTCATCGGCCACGAGCGCTGGCTCGATCGACTCATCTCGCCGATGATCTATATTGTCTACCCCATCCCGCAGGTGGCCTTCATCCTGCTCCTCTTCCTTGTGTTCGGCATCGGGAATCCGGTGAAAGTGGCCATCGTCGCGTTGGCCCTGTTCTTCCAGCTTCTCGTGAGCGCGCGCGGCGCGGCGAAGCAGATCGACGCGGAGCACGTCACGAGCGTTCTCTCCGCGGGCGCCTCACGATTCCAGGTGTACTGGCACGTCGTCATCCCCGAGACCCTGCCCTCCATCCTGACGAGCCTCCGCGTCAGCGTCGGCCTGGGCATGGCGTTCCTCTACATCGCCGAGATCAGCGGCTCCGTCTCGCCGGGAAGAGGCGGACTGGGGGCGTTCATCAAGGCGTCGAGCTTCAATATGACCCAGCAGGCGGCGGGGATCATGGCGATGGCGCTCTTGGGGCTCCTTCTCTACGTGATCATCGACGTCATCGAACGCGTTGCCTGCCGCTGGCGGTACACGGCTCGGCGCTCGTCGTGATGCGCCGAGCTCATGATGCGGTCCACGGCCCGGCGCTCGTCGTGATGCGCCGAGCTCATGATGCGGTCCACAGCGTGACGTTTGCCTTGATGCCCATCGACAAGGTCGCTAGGATCGCAGCATGAAGCTGTCGCGGCTGATCCTGGTTACGAACGAGACGAAGCCCGACGCCGTGCGCGCTGCGTCCGACATCGCCGCGTGGTGTCGATCGCGCGGAGTGGCTTGCGCCCCGGCTGTTGCACCCATCGAACCGCGGGTGGGCACGGTCGCCTGCGCGCTCGGTGGAGATGGCACGGTCCTGCGCGCCGCGGCCCTCATGGCGGGAGTCCCGATCCTGGGGGTCAACGTGGGGAGTCTTGGGTTCCTCTCGCAGACTCCTCTTGGCCAACTCCTCCCGGCGCTCGAACAGATCGGCCGCGGCGAGTACGAGATCGAGGAGCGCATGCGGCTCGCGTACTCGGCCGGCGCCGTCCGGGGGACCGTTCTCAACGATGTGGTGGTTGCAGGCGCGGCGCCCCGACTGCTCGAGATCCGCCTCGCGTGGCGCGAGGGCGTGGCGGTGGTTCTCCCCGGCGATGGCCTCATCCTCACGACTCCCACGGGAACGACGGCATACAACCTGTCGCTCGGTGGCCCCATCGCGGTGCCGACGGCGGAGTGCATCGTGGTGACCCCCCACGCCGCACACGTTCTGGGTCTCCGATCCCTCGTGTTCTCGCGGGACGACGAGCTGCGGGTCTCCGCGCCGGCCGAGGTTCGGCTCGTCGCCGATGGCGACGAAGTGGGACGAATCGCGGCGGGAACGGAGATCGTCGTCCGACGCGCCGACGCGCCGACGCTGCTCGTGCGGCCGTCGGGGGCGCCGAGGTTCTTCGATACTCTCACGAGCAAGCTGAATTGGCCGGGCGCCGCCGATCGACGGCGGGCGCGCTAGGCCTAGGTCGCAGAACCGGGAATGCGGTTCGCTCCAGCGCTGTCGTGTCTCTCTGGACCAACGTATAATGCATCGCTGCATCCGCGACTGCCTGGGCAGACCTGTCTGGGCAGCTGAGGAAGCGAGGGGTGAGGCTCATGGTAGAGAAGGGCACGTACCGCGTGAAGAGCGGGCTCGCCGAGATGTTGAAGGGCGGCGTGATCATGGACGTCACGACCGCCGAGCAGGCTCGGATCGCCGAGGATGCAGGCGCCGTGGCGGTCATGGCGCTTGAGCGCGTCCCGGCCGACATTCGTGCTCAGGGCGGCGTGGCGCGCATGGCGGATCCGTCGAAGGTCCGTGAGATCCAGAAGGCCGTGTCGATCCCCGTGATGGCCAAGGCGCGCATCGGCCACTTCGTCGAGGCTCAGGTCCTGCAGGCCATCGAGGTCGACTACATCGACGAGTCGGAAGTACTCACTCCGGCCGACCCCGAGTTCCACATCAACAAGTGGACCTTCACCGTTCCGTTTGTGTGCGGTGCGCGCGATCTAGGTGAAGCATGCCGCCGGATGGCCGAAGGCGCGGCGATGATCCGCACGAAGGGCGAACCGGGCACCGGCAACGTCATCGAGGCCGTCCGCCACATGCGGCGCGTGAACCAACAGATTCGCGCTGTGCTGGACGCTCCCGAGGAGGAGCTGATGTCGATCGGCAAGGATCTGGGGGCGCCGCACTCGATGCTCTTGGCGATTCGCGACGCCGGCCGCTTGCCGGTCGTCAACTTCGCCGCGGGCGGCATCGCCACCCCGGCGGACGCGGCGATGATGATGCAGCTTGGTTGCGACGGCATCTTCGTCGGAAGCGGTGTCTTCAAGTCCTCCGACCCGGCGGGCCGAGCGCGCGCCATCGTGCAGGCGACGACGCACTTTGAGGACGCGGACCTGATCGCCCGGGTCTCCGAGAACCTCGGCGAAGCGATGGCCGGGATCGAGATCGCGACGATCCCCGAGCACGAGAAGATGCAGACCCGCGGCCGATGAAGGTCGGGGTCCTCGGCCTCCAAGGTGCGGTTCGGGAGCACGTCCGCGCGCTTGGGCGCCTCGGAGTCGAGACACGGGTCGTCAAGACGATTTCGACGCTTGAGCCCCTCGACGGACTCGTGTTGCCCGGAGGGGAGTCCACGACGATGAGCCTGCTCGCCCAAGGCGGGCTGCTTGAGGAGCTTCGCCGACTGTCCGCCGCGGGCTTTCCGATGTTCGGGACGTGCGCCGGCATGATTCTTCTCGCCAACGAGATCGCGGGGCGGAAGGAGCCGATCCTCGGCGGAATCGACATCGCCATTGCGCGCAACGCCTCCGGCCGGCAGGTCGACAGTTTCGAGACGGTGCTTGAGGTCGAGGGGATCGGTTCCGACGTCCCAGCGGTGTTCATCCGAGCTCCGTACGTGACGCGCGTCGGCCCCTCGGTGCGCGTCCTCGCGCGGCACCAGGGGGTGGCCGTGATGGCACGGCAGGGTAAGATGCTCGTGGCGAGCTTCCATCCTGAGCTGACCGAGGATCTCCGGATCCATCGGTACTTCGTCGGCATGATCTAGAAGCCAGAGGGAGGAGGACGACGAACCATGAAGAAGAGGATTGCCATCAACGGATTCGGAAGAATCGGCCGCGCGTTTCTGAGATTGGCCTACGGCCATCCCAACGTCGAGATCGTCGCTATCAACGATCCATTCATCCAGGTGGACATGGCGCGGTATCTGCTCGTCCACGACTCGGTCTACGGCCGGTACGGAAAGGCGGTGGCGGTCAAGGACGGCGGACTCGACATCGACGGCCGCGCGGTCCCGCTCCTGACGGTGAAAGAGCCGGACAAGCTTCCGTGGGGCGACATGAAGGTCGATCTCGTCGTCGAGGCGACGGGCGCGTTCACCGCCTACAGCGGCGAGAAGGGAGCTAAGCGCCACGTGGATGCCGGCGCGAAACGCGTCCTGCAGACGGTTCCGAGCAAGGGCGAAGGTGCGGACAAGATCCCGCAGATCGTGTATGGGATCAACCACAAGACGGTGGGCGCCGCCCACGACGTGGTGTCGGCGGCCTCGTGCACGACGAACTCGCTCGTTCCCGTCGTCTACGTGCTCGAAAAGGAATTCGGCATCGTCCACGCATTCGTCACGACGGTGCACGCCTACACCGCCGACCAGCGGCTGGTCGACTCGGCGCACAAGTCAGCGACGAGGAGCCGGGCCGCGGCGGTCAACATCGTTCCCACGTCGACGGGCGCCGCGTCGGCGACGGCCAAGGTCATTCCCGCGCTTGCCGGGAAGATGGACGGAATGTCCTTGAGGGTGCCCGTCGCCACGGGTTCGGTCAGCGACATCACGCTCGAGATGAAGGTCCCCGTCACTCCCGACGCGGTGAACGCGGCGCTTCGCAAGTACGCGAACGGCGAGCTTGTCGGGATTCTCGGCGTCAGCGACGACCCCATGGTCTCGTCCGACATCATCGCGGATCCCCACGCCAGCGTGGTCGACCCGTCGTTGACGGCGATCGTCGACGGGCGTTTGCTCAAGGTCGTTGCGTTCTATGACAACGAGTGGGGCTACACGAACCAGCTTCTCCGGCTGGCGCTGGTTCTCTAGACCCGTCCGGTGGGTTCGGGACGGGGGCGCCGGAGTCGCCGCCCTCCTCTACCCGGCGGAGTGCGCTCGCTGCGGCGCTCCCACGAGGTGGGGCGTTGTTGTTTGCGGCGCCTGCGTCGACCGACTTCCGCGGATCGAGGACCCCGTCTGCCGACAGTGCGGCGAAGCGCTCGCGAACCCATCGCTCGACCTCTGTCCGCGATGCGGCACCCGGGTGCGCGGCTTCGATCGGGCCATCTCCCTGGGACCGTACGACGACGGGTGGCGGGAACTCCTCCACGCCTTCAAGTTCGCGCGGGAGAAGGCCGTGGGGCGGTGGTTCGCGAGGGAGCTTGGGGGCCGGCTGGCGGCGGAGGGCGAGAGGGTCGACGTCGTCACGCACGTGCCGATGACTCGATCGGAGGAGCGCGCGCGCGGCTTCAACCCTTCGCGTTTCCTCGCGCGAGCAACGGCGCGGCGGCTCGGGCTGCCGGAGCGGCGCCTCTTGGCCAAGGTGCGGGTGACGGTACCGCAGCGCGCCCTCTCGGCGCGCGAGCGGGAGACGAACTTGAGGGACGCCTTCCGCGGGGTACGATCTGGGAGGGGTGCGGTACTCCTCGTCGACGATCTTCTCACGACGGGGGCGACGGCGGACGAGTGCGCGCGGACGCTGAAGAAAGCTGGGTTCGACAGAGTCGTTGTTGTGACCGTGGCGCACGCCTAGGAGGAAGATGACGATCAAGGTGACGTCCGCTTGTCTTGGCTCGCTCGGCACCAATGCCTACCTCGTCGAGACGGGACGGCACGTCCTCCTCGTCGATCCGGCTGCGGACGAGCCGGCGCTGCGCGAACTCGTCGGCGGCCGCCGCGTCGACTTCGTCGTCGACACGCACGGGCACTACGATCACGTGGGTGGGAACTGGGCCATCCCAGCGGGCGCGGTGTGCATCCACGAGGCGGACGCAGGTCTTGTCGCGATGTTCTTCCCGCAGCATCCTCCGTTCCAGCGGCTACTGCGGGACGGAGAGGAACTCGCGGAAGGCGTCCGCGTCCTCCACACGCCCGGCCACTCGCCGGGCAGCGTCGTCCTCGCGCTCGACGGAGTCCTCCTGACCGGCGACCTCCTGTTCGCCGGTTCCGTCGGTCGCACGGACCTCCCGGGAGGGTCGGACGAGGAGATGGACCGGTCCCTGCGAAAGCTGCTCGCCCTATCGGGCGAGGCCGTGGTCTATCCGGGGCACGGCGAAGCGACGACGCTCGAACGCGAGCGCCGGCGGAATCCGTTCTTACGCGGTCTGTCCTAAGAATGGCGCTGAAGCAGGACGTTCAGGCGATCAAGGAGCGAGTCGATCTCATCTCCCTCGTGTCGCGGTACGTGACGCTCACGAAGTCGGGATCGAGCCACAAGGGACGCTGCCCGTTCCACAAGGACGACACGCCGTCGTTCATGGTCAACGGGGAGAAGGGTCTGTGGCACTGTTTCGGGTGCGGCGAGGGCGGCGACCTCTTCGCGTTCCTCATGAAGATCGAGCGGCTGACGTTCATCGAGGCCGCGCAACGCCTGGCGGACGAAGCGGGCGTGTCCCTCTCGTCGAGCCGGGAGGACGGAGAGCGCGAGAAGCTGCGCGCCGTGGTCGCCGCCGTGGCCGAGCACTACGCTGCGAACCTCGGCGACACGCGCCAAGGAGCTGGCGCCCGCGCGTACCTCGAGAGCCGAGGCTTCGACGAGGCTGCCTGGAAGCGGTACGGACTCGGCTACGCATTGTCCGGTTGGGACAACGTGAAACGGGCGTTCGGAGGCCGCTTCGGCCAGGATGCGCTCCTCCAAGCGGGGTTTCTCGTCGAAGGAGAGAAGGGCACCTACGATCGGTTCCGCGACCGCACGATGTTCCCCATCTACGATGTGTCGGGACGCCCGATCGCCTTCGGCGGCCGCGCGTTCGAAGGGGAGCCGAAGTACCTGAACTCCCCGACCACGCCGCTGTTCGACAAGAGCCGGTTCCTCTACGGGCTGCATTGGGCGCGGGATGCCATGCGCGACGCTCGTTGCGCCATCCTCGTCGAGGGGTACACGGACGTCTTGACGCTCCACCAGGCCGGCTTGGCCAACGTGGTGGGCAGCATGGGGACGTCGCTCACCCAAGGACAGGCCGACTTGCTTGGACGGCTGGTCGAGGAAGTGGTCATCGCCTACGACCGCGACACGGCCGGAGGTGCCGGCGCGGTGCGCGGGATGCAGATTCTGCGGAATAGCGGCCTCGCCGTTCGCGTCGCGCGGCTCGCCGAAGACGAGGATCCGGACAGCCTCGTGCGGAAGCACGGGGTCGACGCGATGCGCGAGGCGGTACGAGACGCCGTTCCGTTCCACCGCTTCTACCTGGATGCGTTGGCTGCGAAGCACGACCCATCGAGCGTTGTGGGAAAGGAGCGTGTCCTCGCCGAGGCGCGCGACTTCTACCGCGGCGTCCGCAGCCTTCCGTTACAACAGGAGATCGCGCGCGGCATTGCCGACCTTCTCGACCTTCCCCCTGAGGGAGTGGCGCACGAACTCGCGGCGCGACCGGCGCGACGCGGCGCGGACGATCCGCAAGGCGACGAGACGGCCAGGGCGCGGTGGGGGGCGGAAGACGACCTGCTTGCTCTTCTCCTCCGCGGCGACGTCGACTGGACACGCGTTGCCGCCGTCGCTTCGGCGTCGGACTTCTCGCCCGCGCATCGTTCGATCGTCGAGGCGCTGGCGAACGCGCCGGAATCGCCTAGAATCTCCGCTTGGGTCGTTGAGAGGCTGCGCGAACAAGGGCACGAGGCAGAGGCGGCCGTTGCGTCCTACTATGCGCTCGCCCCGGTCGAATTTGCGGACGTGGAGAGGGCTTTCGAGGACGCGCTCGACCAGGCGGTTCGCCTTCCGGCGCTAGAGCGGAAGCTGGCGGACGTCGAGACGCGGATCCGCAGCGCCGCTGCGGCCGACGACTGGGAGGAGTGGGCACGGCTGACGCGAGAACAGCAGGTGCTCTCGCTCGAGAAGAGCTCGGTTGCGGCGGAGAGGGATGCGCGAAGGGGGATGCATGGCCGAGACAAAGGGTAAGCGGAAGGCAAAGGTACCGCGGAAGCCCGCTGAGATCCCGGCGATTCGCGAGGACGAGAAGCTGGTCGTGCTTTCCGACGAGCCGGACGAGATCGTGGCGGTCCTCGACGAGGAGGCGGTCGCCGACGAAGAAGACCTTGCAGCCGAGGACGCGCTGGAAGACGACGCAGCCGATGACTTGGCGGATCCCGAGGATCTGATTGGGGACGACGAGCCGGCCGACGAGGAAGCGGGCGCCGAAGCGGCGCCGAGCGCCCGAGCCCACAACCGCGCTCCTGACCGGGAGGCTGGCGATGGAGCCGACCGCCGCGAGGATCCGGTCAAGACGTACCTGCGCGAGATCGGCAAGGTGCCTCTCCTGACGAAGGAAGGGGAGGTCACGCTAGCGAAGGCGATGGAGATCGGGGCCTACGCGGAATTGTCGATCGCCAAGCAAGCGGGAGCGCAGGCGGCGAAGCGCCTCAAGGCCGCGCGCGACCTGTCCCCCGTGGAGCGAGCGGAAGTGGACGACCTCGTGCACCGAGGCCGCGAGGCTGCCGAGCTCTTGAGCTCGTCGTCCTTCGAAGAGAAACTGCACGGAGAGCTGCCGAAGCCCAAGGCGCCGCGCGAGGAGCTCGACGCCCTCGTGCGCGAGGGGCGCGCGGCGCGCGACCGTCTGACGATCTCGAATCTTCGGCTCGTCGTCTCGATCGCCAAGCGGTACATGAACCGCGGGCTCTCGTTTCTTGACCTCATCCAGGAGGGGAACATGGGCCTGATGAAGGCGGTGGAGAAGTTCGACTTCGCGCGCGGCTACAAGTTCTCTACCTACGCCACGTGGTGGATCCGCCAAGCCATCACGCGGGCGATCGCCGACCAATCACGCACCATCCGCGTGCCCGTCCACATGATCGAAACCGTGCGCGAGCTGAACCGCGTAAAGCGCGAGTACATCCAGTCGCACGGCTCCGCGCCGACGCTGGAGGATCTGGCCCTGCTCACCGGGATGTCGATCGACAAGATCAAGAAAGTCGAGAGCGTGTCGCAGTACACCGCGTCCTTGGAGCGGCCGATCGGCGAGGAAGACGAGGACACGCTCGGCGACTTCATTGAAGATCCGTCCTCGCCGTCGCCGACGAAGGAGACGTTCCGCATGTTCTTGCGCGAACAGCTTGCGCGCGCCCTCGACCAGCTCGACGAGCGGGAGCGGGAGATTCTCAAGCTACGCTATGGCTTGGAGGACGGGCATCCGCGGACCCTCAAGGACGTGTCCCTCAAGTTCAACATCACGCGCGAACGCGTGCGTCAGATCGAGATCAAGGCGATCGAGAAACTGAAGCACCCGTCGCGGCGCGCGGAGCTTCGGAAGTTCCGCGAGCTGCTCCTGGCGGAGGACTAGGCCTGTGGCCGCGGGTCCGACGGGGCGGTCGGGCGACGTTCTCGTTCTTGTCGGAGCCACGGCGACGGGCAAGTCGGCCGTGGCGATCGAGCTTGCTCTGCAGCTTGGAGGAGAGGTCGTCTCCGCCGACTCGCGCGCCTTCTTCGAGGGCCTCGACGTCGTTACGGCCAAACCTACGATCACCGAGCGCCGCGGCGTCACGCACCACCTTCTCGACTGCGTTCCCTTGGACGGGGAGTACGATGCCATGGCGTTTCGCGCCGACGTGAATCGTATCGTGCCGGCAATCCACGCGCGTGGGCGAGTGCCCATCCTCACCGGGGGAGGAACACTGTACTTGGCCGCCGTGCTCCGCGGCCTGTTCGAAGGTCCCGGGAAGAACGTCGAGTTCCGGCAGTCCCTCGACGGCGTGGCGTCAGACGAGCTTCACCGGAGGCTGGCCGCGGTCGATCCGCCTGCCGCTACGGCGATTCATCCGCGCGATCGTCTTCGGATCGTGCGGGCCCTTGAGGTGGAGGCGGCGAGCGGACGGCCGATCACGTCGTGGAAGAGCGAGGCCGTCCCTCTTCCCTTCGCGTTCCACGTCTTCGGTCTGGAACGCGATCGAGACGATCATCGCGCGGCCGTCGCTCGGCGCGTGCAAGACATGCTCGACGCCGGCCTGGTCGAAGAAGTGGCGCGGCTCAGGGATCGAGGCCTGACGCCCGAGTGTCAGGCGTTCCGCTCGGTCGGCGTTCCAGAGGCGTGGGCGTACCTGGACGGCGCCATCACGCGCGACGAACTCGTCGATCGGATCGTCCGCGCAACGTGGGCTCTAGCGCGCCGACAGATGGCCTGGTTCCGCGGGGAGGCCGGCGTATCGTGGATCTGCGTCACCGGGCGCGATGTGCCGGCGGTTGCGGGCGAGATCGCGGACTCGTGGTGGCGCGAGGTGGGAAGATCGTGATCTGGCGCGTGCAGAACGAGAGCATCGTCGTCACCGCAGCGGAGCAGCGTCGCATCGACGCGCTTGCCCTGGAGCGTGGAGCGGCCCCCGACGACCTCATCGAGAGCGCAGGCACGGCGGCGGCCGAGTGGATTCTCGATCAAGCGACGGCCCAGCGCGCGGCGGTTGTCGCCGGCCCGGGGGGCAACGGCGCGGACGCCCTCGTCGTGGCCCGCCGGCTCCTCGAGGCGGGAATCGACGTGCGAGCGTTTCTCTTCGCGATGGCGGGCGCGCCTTCCGAGCCCGTAGAGCGAGCGCTTCGCCGCCTCCAGACGGCCGGCGGCGACGTGACCGCCATCGATGAGACGGATCTCGGACCGCTGGAGCGTGCTGTCGGGTGGGCGAATGTCGCGATCGACGGTCTCTATGGGAGCGGGCTTTCGCGGCCGCTCGACGGAGCGGCCGCCGGCGTCGTCGATCTTCTGAACAGATCGTCCGTCCTCACGATCAGCCTGGATATGCCGAGCGGCCTTGCCACCGACGCCGGCGAGGTTCCCGGTCCGGCGGTGAAGGCCGACGTCACGCTGGCGATGGAGTTCCTCAAGCCGGCCCATCTCTTCTTCCCGGCGTCCGGCCTGTGCGGCAACGTGGTTGTGATCACGGTCGAGTACCCGCCGGACGCGTTGGCGGAGGTGATGGCGTGGGCCCGCGTGCTCGATCGCGCGGGGGTCAAGCGACGCCTGCCGCCGCGCCCACCGACTGGGCACAAGGGGACGTTCGGCCACGGCCTCCTTGTTGCCGGATCTAGAGGCATGGTCGGCGCCGCCATCCTTGCCGGACGCAGTGCGTTGCGCGCCGGCCTAGGGCTCCTCACGATCGGGATCCCTGCGTCGCTCGCGGCGGCGGTTCACGCCGCGCTGCCGGAGGCGCTCGTCGTTCCGCTCGCCGAGGAGGATGGGTGTCTCGTGCCCGATGCCGTTGCCCAACTCGCGGCTTCGTTTGGGCGCGTTGACGTCCTTGCGATCGGTCCCGGGCTCTCTCGTTCGGAGGGAACCTTCGAGGCTGTCTGCGCTGCGCTCGAGGCGTACGGCGGTCCCGTGGTCGTCGATGCCGACGCGCTCTACGCCTTGTCGCGGCACCGCGAGACCCTGGAGACTCTCGCCGGCCGCGCCATCCTGACACCTCATCCAGGCGAGCTTGCCGCCTTCACCGGTGGCAGCGCGACCGAGATCGACAGGTGGCGGGTTGAGGAAGCGGCGCGATTCGCCGTCGGGCATGGCGTCATCACGATCTTGAAGGGGCGACCGACGGTCATCGCGTTCCCGGGAGGCGCACGTTACCTGAACCCAACGGGGAACGCGGGTCTTGCGACCGGTGGCAGCGGCGACGTCCTGACGGGCCTCCTCGCCGGGCTTCTTGCGGGCGGGGCGACGCTCGAGGATGCGGCCCTCGTCGGACCCTACGTCCACGGCGCAGCGGCCGAACTCTTCTCGCTTGATCACTCCGAGCGATCGCTCCTACCGTCAGACGTCATCGAACTCTTGCCGAGGGCGTTCCGGGAGATCGAACGATGCGCCTGATCGACACGCACGCCCATCTCGACGACCGCGCGTTCGACAAGGACCGGCCCGCGCTCATCGCGCGCCTCCACGCCGACGGAGTGGGCGCCGTCACCGTGGGCGCGAGTCTCGACTCAAGCCGCGAGGCGGTGCGGCTCGCCGAGCGTCATCGTCTGATCTGGGCGACGGTCGGAGTTCACCCGCACGGCGCGAAGTACGTCACCCCCAAAGCTCTCCGCGAACTCGAAGAACTTGCCAAGAGTCCACGCGTCGTGGCGATCGGCGAGATCGGCCTTGACTACTACCGTGACCTCTCGCCGCGCGACGTCCAGCGCAGCGTCTTCGCAGATCAGCTCGAACTCGCGAAGAAGCTTGAGCTGCCCGTCGTGCTGCACAATCGCCAGTCCACCGACGACCTCGTCGCGATCCTGCGCAAGACCGGGAGGACGCACGCCGGCGTCGTTCACTCGTTCCTCGGCGACCTCGTCTTGGCGGAGACCCTCCTCGGTCTCGGCTTCCACCTTGGTGTCGGCGGCCCCCTCACCTACCCCGCGAACGCCGCGTTGAGGGACGCCGTCCGCCGTGTTCCACTCGAACGCATCGTGCTCGAGACCGATTGCCCCTATCTCACGCCGGTGCCCCATCGCGGGAAGCGCAACGAGCCGGCGTACATCGAACTCGTTGCCGCGGAGATCGCACGCCTGCGTGGAGTCTCGATCGACGACGTGGCTCGCCAGACGACGGAGAACGCGCTGGCTCTGTTCGGGATCAGCTAGCCCCACCGTCCGCAGCGAAGCCGTTTTACGGCTCCCAGCGGCGGAACGCGAGGACGGCTCCCGAGAAGGAGAGGACGATGATCGCGGCGCACCCGGCGAGCGGCTCCCACGGCAAGGGCGCTCCCAGAGCAGTCTCAAGCGATGCCGAGAGAAGGCGTCCGGGCAGGAACTCGCTCACGATGCCCAAGCCGCCGAGCGACGCGAGGAGGATCCAAACGAGGAACGAGAGGACGCCCGCCACGACCTGCGAGCGCGCGACGGCGCTGAAGAAGAACGTCGTCGTCACGAACGTGAGGACGTGCAGCAGGAGGAGGGCGCAGCCGAGGACGAAGCCCGCGACGCTCGGAGCCGGGAAGAGGACAGCCGTGTAGCCGTAGGCGCAGAAGGCCGACAGCGCGAAGGCGCCCGTGCCACAGAGCCACAGCGTCAGGAGCTTCGCTGCGAGGAAGCTCTCTCGCGAGGCCGGCTTCACCAAGACGAAGGCGGCCGTCCCGCGCTCCTTCTCCGCCACAACGGAACCCATCGTGAGGAAGACGAGGACGAAGAGCGCGATCTGAGACACGTTCTTCACGAACTGCGTCACGGCATCGGCCGCCGTCGGCTCCGGCAGGACGATCGTGATGCCCTGGTCTGTCCCGACCCTCTTCAGGATCTCGGGCGTGAACTTGGCGAGGAGCGGCGAAGCGAGGCCAAAGAAGACGAACACGAGGCCGAGAATGAGCAAGCGGTAGCTCTTCACCTGCTCGCGCAGCTCCTTTCCGAAGAGAACGAAGAACGGGCGGCGCCTCACGATGTCCCTCCCACCAGGCGAACGAAGACGTCCTCGAGGGATGCGGCGCGGGTCTCGAGCCGCACGAGCGGCAGGCCTTTCGCCGCGACGAGGCTCAAGGCGGAGGTTCGCGCCTGCGCGAGATTGGCGGCGCGGAGCTGAACAACTTCGCCCTCGACCGTCGCGGCGGGCCCAGTTGCTTCCGCAGTCTCGGCCCACGCGGATGCGAACGCGGCTGCCGCGGCGGCAGTCTCGAACCCGAGCTCGACGACGGGCGGGGCGAATCGGCGCCCCAACTCGTCCGTCTCGGCGGTGGCGACCATCCGGCCGCGGTCGATGATCCCGACAGTGTCGCAGACTCGCTCCACATCTTCAAGGATGTGCGTCGACATGAGAACCGTCGTCTTCCCACGCAGGCGGGCGATGAACTCGAGCACGTCGCGCCGGCCGAGCGGGTCAAGGGACGCGCATGGCTCGTCGAGGAAGAGGATGCGCGGCGTGCTCACGATGGCCTGGGCGATTCCGAGTCGCTGAACCATACCGCCCGAGTAGCCACCGGTCCGGCGGCCGCCGGCACGAGTCAGTCCGGACATCTCGAGCAACTCGTCGGCGCGCCGGCGGGCCGCAGCGCGGCCCGCGCCGAACAGTTCTCCGGCGAAGACGAGGAGTTCCCGGCCGGTCATCCAGGAGTAGAAGTGCGGATCCTGGCTCAAGTAGCCGATCTGCGACCGCAGGCGCGCCGACGGGTGCACTACCGGTTCGCCAGCCACCCAAGCCTCTCCGGCCGTCGGCTCGACGAGGCCGGTCAGGATCTTGATCGCCGTCGACTTTCCCGCCCCATTCGGGCCGAGGAAGCCGAACACCGAGCCCTCCGGAACCGCGAGATCCAGGCCGTCGAGGGCGAGAACCTTCCCGCGTTCGTAGCGCTTGATGAGTCCGCTACAGCGAATCGCGTCCATCGGGTTCGGCGCGCTCCTCTCCTCGGCCGAGGATGAGGTAGACGGTCGGTCCGACGATGCCGAGGGCGACGATGACGACGAGCCAGCCCCAGCGAGGGAGAGCGCGGAACGCCTTTCGCTTGGCCCAATCGACGAGTGCGACGGCGGCCAACGCGAGTTCGATCACGCCGAGCGGAATCGCGAGCAAGATCATCTGGCTGTCCATCCCGGAGCCTCCCTTCCTGGAGCGGGATTGAACCCCGAGCGCGATTCCGTGTCAACCGCGCGGCGACGCTGGCATCCTCCCGCTGCGACCTGCCGGCCAGACCGCGCGCCCAGCGGGTTCGGCCTGTGAACGTTCGTCGCGCTCGGCTACCATCCCCTCCCCGGCGGAAGCGATCGCCGGCGGAGGAGACTTGAGGCGATTCCCATGAAGCACGACGAGAAACTGGCTGCACTGGTCGGACGATCGACGACGGTCAAGAACGCGTCCCGGGCGGAGATGATCGAAGAGTCGATCAAGAATCGCGACGCGATTCTCGCTCCGAACGGAGCGCTCGCCACGTGGACGCGGCCCGAGTCCACGGGCCGCAGCCCGAAGGACACGGTGTCCGTCCGACGTCCATCGAGCGAGAAGAACATCGACTGGGACTCGCCGAACAATCTGCCGATCACCGAGGAGACGTTCGACCTCCTGTTCGAGGATGCGGTCGCCGTCCTCGGAGCGAAGAAGCGCCTCTACGTCACCGACCGCGCGCTCGGTGCGGAGCCGCGCTACGCGCTCATCGCCCGCACGATCACCGACCGCGCGCTCACGGCACTGTTCACCGACAACATGTTCCGACCGATTCCCGCCGGCGCGGAGAAGGGCGTCTTCGGCGACCGAGCGTTCACGATTCTGGCATTGCCGAACGACAAGCTCGACCCGAAGCGCTACGAAGGCCGCTTGCGCGTCGACCCGGCGACCGGGAAGACGACGACGATGGCGATTGCCATCGACTTCGACCGCCGCATGGGCATCGTCTACGGTTCGGCCTACTGCGGCTCGGTCAAGAAGCTCATGTTCTCGGTCATGAACTACCTCCTGCCGAGCGTCGGCGTCCTGCCGCTTCACTGCTCGGCGAACGAAGGGAAGCGCGGAGACTCGGCCCTCCTGCTCGGACTCTCGGGCACCGGGAAGACGACCTTGTCCGCCGACCCGACGCGCGCGCTCCTCGGCGACGACGAGCACGGCTGGAGCGACGACGGAGTCTGGAACTTTGAGAACGGCTGCTATGCGAAGCTCATCGGCCTCGACGCCGCGAAGGAGCCGGAGATCCACAACGCCGTGTTCCACGACGACGACTGGCGCCGGCACGGGGCGATCGTCGAGAACGCCATGGTCTACCCCAGCGGGTCGTTCGACCTCGACGACGACCGGCTGACCCCGAACTCGCGCGCCTCGTTCCCGCTCTCCTACCTCGGAAACATCAAACCCTCGGCATGTTCCGGCCACCCGTCGACGATCCTCTTCCTCACCGCGGATGCGAACGGCGTGCTACCTCCGATCGCGCGGCTCACGAAGGAACAGGCGATGCTGTGGTTCCTCATGGGCTACACGAGCAAGCTGGCGGGCACCGAGACCGGTATCGTGGAGCCCAAGTCGACGTTCTCGCGCTTCTTCGGCGAGCCGTTCATGCCGCGAAATCCGGATGTCTATGCGCGCATGCTCGGCGAGAAGCTCGACCAGCACGGCACGAAGGTGTTCCTCGTGAACACCGGCTGGAGTGGTGGACCGTACGGCGTCGGGAAGCGCATGGACATCACTCTTACGCGCACGATGGTCCGCGCGGCGCTCGAGGGCGCGCTCGAGGAGGTCGCCTACGATGAGGACCGCACGTTCCATATGCAAGTTCCGCAGAGCTGCCCCGGCGTGCCGAGCGACGTCCTGCGCCCGCGCAACACCTGGAAGGACAAGGCTGCGTTCGACGAGCGCTCGGCCAAGCTCGCGGCGGAGTTTGCGGCCCACTTCCAGAAGGCCTACGGCAAGAAGGGCATCGACGCGGCGGTCGCGGCCCAATGCCCGGGCAGGTAGGGAGGTTCGCGGTCCGAAGTCCATGGTCCAGAGTCTGCGCGCCGAAGCCGGTCTGTTGAGTTCATAGGGTTCGTTGGGTTGTGTGCGGGTTGGCTAGCGGAGCCGAACGAACTCCGCGCCCGATGAGCCCGACGGATGCGACGGACTCCACACACCGCACGAGCGGCCCAGCTCTCGAGCAAGCTGCTGGCTTCGAGTATCGGACCGCGAGTTCGCTCAACCCAACAGACTCAAGGAACCCGACGAACCCAATGAACGGAGTGCTACGCATTCTGAGCGGCGCACTTCGGACCGCGGACACGCACCGTTGTAAACGACACAGTGTGTTGTTACAATGACAACATCCCGCGCGGGCGGCTCGCGCTCGAACCGGTGTTCGCGCGAGAAGATGCGCGGACCCCAAGAAGACGAGGGGAGGTGTCACGCCCATGGATGACGAGAACCTGATCTCCAAGAAGGACGTCCTTCTTCAGACCGACATCTCATACGGCCAGCTCTACCGGTGGAAGAGGAAGGGCCTCATCCCCGAGGCGTGGTTCGTGCGACGCTCGACGTTCACCGGACAGGAGACGTTCTTCCCGCGTGACAAGATCCTGGAGCGCATCGAACGGGTCAAGTCAATGAAGGACACGCACCCGCTCGACGATCTGGCCGACGTGATCACGCAGCAGGTCAACGCGAAGGTCCGTGTGGCGTTCGATCATCTGCGCGGCGCGACGTGGTTTGACGAGGCGGCGCTCAAGGAGTGCGGTGTCGATCCCGCGGGGGCGCAGTCCCTATCGCTGGCGGATGCCCTGTGCGTTGCGGTGGTGAGTCGGTTGCGCGGCATAGCGAGGCCGGAGGAACAGACTCTCGTGCAGCGAACGCTGCGGAAGAACCTGGACGAGGCGTTCCTCGAGCACGCCGCGGAGACCAATCTGCACATTCACTTGTTGCGGAAGAAGCTCTCCGCGGGCGGCATCTCGGCGGAGATCAGCCTAGTCGCCATGGCGCCTCTAGATGCGCTGTTCGATCCGGACGTGCAACGAATTGGGACGGTCGATCTGCGGAACACGCTGGAGCGCATCAAGCTGGATTTGGCGCAGGGAACCGGAGGGTCGCACGGGGGTGCGGCATCGGGCAAGAGAGAGGAGGAGCGATGAGCGAGGATCGACGGTCGGCCAGTCTGTCGGGGGCCGGCAAACTGAGTGGCGGCGACTACGCTCGCGTCTCGATCTCCGGGGCCGGCAAGATAACCGGTGATCTCAAGGCCGAGGAGCTCCGCATTTCCGGCGCGGGCAAGGTGGAAGGAAACGTGGAGGCGACGCAGGTCTCGGTCTCCGGGGGCGCCTCGTTTGCGGGCTCCGTTGTGGCCGACGAGATGTCGGTGAGCGGCGCGGCGCGCATCGGCGGGGACGCGAAGGTCAAGGAACTCAAGTGCTCGGGGACGTTTCGCGTGACGGGAAGTGTCGCGGCCGAGTACGTCAAGGTCAGCGGACACATCCACGTCGGCGGCGACCTCGAGGCGGAGATCTTCAAGGCCTCGGGTGGGTTCGCGATCGAAGGCCTCCTCTCGGCCGACAAGATCGAAGTTCGTCTCGGCGGCAAGTGCTCTGCGCGCGAGATCGGCGGGGAGAAGATCGAGATCCTGCGGGGCGGCTTCCGCGAGCGCGGAATCCTCCTCGATGGACTGGTTCGGATGTTCTCGGGTGGCGGTATCGCCGAGCTCAAGGCGTCGTCGATTGAAGGAGACGATGTCGAGCTCGAGGAGACGACGGCCGACGCTGTACGTGGCAAGCGGATCAAGCTTGGCCCAGGGTGCCATATCGGCACGGTCGAGTACAGCGAAACGATCGAGGTGCACGCGGGCGCCAAGGTCGACAAACAGACGAAGACCTAGGCCGTCGGTCTCTCGGACCGACGGCTGGGAAGAAGTGCTGCCTGCTCGTGGGACGGGCAGCACTTCTTCTGGCTTTGCCCGTAGGGTCGGTAGCTTGGGGGAAGACCATCGGTTCTACGGACGGATGGCTTTCTCCTTGTCCTCGGACGCGGGGCAGCTAGGAAGAAGAGCCTCCGGCTTCGAAAGGTCGGAGGCTCTTCTTCATGCCTCTGTGCCGTCCTGATGGAGACCAGAGAAGCCTGCAGGGGTTCTCTCTTGCCGCTGGCTGCCGGCTATGCGGGGCCTGCAGCTTGGAAAGAAGCCTACGGCTTCTTCTGGCCCTTGAAGGCGTTGCGAGCTAACGTTTGGCTGCGTGAATCCCACAGCCAAGGGCGTTCTCGGCCGCCTCGAGGAAGCCCTCGGGCAGCGTGGGATGAGCGTGCACGGTCTCAACGACCTGTTCGAGGGTAAGGCCGTTCTGCACTGCGAGGGCGCCCTCGGCAAGAAGGTCGGACGCCTCGGCCCCAACGATCGTCACGCCCAGGATGCGATGATCGGCGGCGTCGGCCACGACCTGGAAGAATCCCTCAGGCTCCCGCATGCCGAGCGCCTTGCCAAGCCCGGCGTAGGAGAACCTTCCCACGACGACCTCCCGGTGGGTCGAGCGGGCCCTTGTCTCGGACAGGCCGACCGTGGCCATTTCGGGATCCGTGAAGACCACTTGCGGGATCGCCTCTGCCGGGACGGGGTGCGGAGCGACTCCCGCGAGAACGTGCGCCACGGCGATGCCTTCCGCAGAGGCCTTGTGCGCCAGCATCGGTCCTGGCGCGAGGTCGCCGATCGCGTAGATGCCGGGTGCCGCCGTGGCTTGGCCCGAGCCGACGGCGAGCGTGCCGCGGCGATCTGGCTCGAGGCCCACGGTCTCGAGTCCGAGATCGACTGAGTTCGGCCGTCGGCCGACGGCAACGAGGACTCGCTCGACATCCAGCGCGCTCCCGTCGCTGAGCGTGATCGTCAGGCTGTCTTCTCGATCCGCGCATGATGCAGCGCTCAATCCCGTGAGAATGCGGATGCCGGCCGCGACCAGGCCCCGCTTCACGGCCGCCACCGCGCGGCGGTCGACGTCCAGCGTGGGCAGGACGTCGGGCAGGAGTTCGATGATCGTGACGTCGCTTCCGAGGCGGCGGTAGATCGTGCCGAGTTCGAGGCCGATGACGCCGCCGCCGACGATGGCAAGGCGTGCCGGCACCTCCTCGAGCGCGAGCGCATCGTTCGACGACCAGATGCGCGGATGGCTGAACGGGAAGTTGGGAATCTCCAGGGGCCTCGACCCCGTGGCGAGGACGATGTTGGCGGCTTCTAGAGTCTCTCCGCGCGAGACGCGCACCGCGTGCGGGCCGGCCAAGCGGGCGCGGTCGGCGACGACGTCGATGCCGGCCGCCTTGACGAGGTCGGCAATGCCTCCGGCAAGGCGTGTGATGACGCCGTCCTTCCAAGCGGCGAGCCGAGCAACGTCAATCCGGGGGACGCTGAACTCAATCCCCATCTCCGTTGCGGTGGATGCTTGCCGCAGGAGGCGCGTCGCGGCGTAGAGCGCCTTGGTCGGAATGCAGCCCCAATGAAGGCAAATCCCGCCAAGCTTCCTCTCCTCGACGAGCGCAACGCGGAGCCCGAGGTGCGCCGAACGCAGGGCGCAGACATAGCCCCCCGGCCCGCCTCCGATGATGAGTACGTCGTATGCCATGTCTCTCCTCTCCAGCCATACCGTAGCTTCTGCCGGGGAGCCCTTCAAGGTTGTTCGTGGCGGCGTCTGTGGGAGGGAGGCGCGGGAGCCGATACACTCGGCCGCGAGGGCAATGCGAACAGGGAGGCGGCATGAAGCTGTTCATCGATTCTGCGAATCTCGACGAGGTGCGCGAGCTGGCGTGGTTGGTCGACGGGGTGACGACGAACCCGAGCCTCGTGGCGCGGGAGAAGGTTCCGTTTGAGGAAACGATCGCGCGGTTGTGCGAGCTGGTCGACGGCCCGGTGAGCGCGGAGGTGATGTCGCTCGTGGCCGACGAGATGGTGCGCGAGGCGCGGCCGCTCGCGCGCATTCACAAGAACGTGGTGATCAAGGTCCCGATGACCGAACAGGGGATGAAGGCCGTGCGAACGCTATCCGCGGAGGGGATTCGGACCAACGTCACCCTCGTCTTCTCGGCGAACCAAGCGCTGGTTGCGGCGAAGTGCGGCGCGTCCTACGTGTCGCCGTTCGTGGGTCGTGTCGACGATGTGGGAGGCGGGGGGATGGACCTCATCTCGGACATTCTCGATGTCTTCCAGAACTACGTGTTCCCGACCGAGATCATCGTCGCCAGCGTTCGTCACCCCAGGCACGTGTTCGAGGCGGCGTCTCTCGGCGCGGACATCGCCACCGTGCCGCACGCGGTGCTGAAGCAGCTCTTCCGGCACCCCCTGACGGACGTCGGCGTCGAGCGCTTCCTCAAGGATTGGCAGACAGCGCGAGCGTAGTGCCTGACAACAGGGCGACCACGGCGTCGACAAGGCTGTCTCGGTTCCCGAGGCGGATGCGGACGAGCTGCAACTCCTGCCTTGCGCGGTCGGCGACCGGGTGCGTGGCGTGGGCGTGCGTGGCGATGAGAAGAGCCCTGTCGCTCGCCAACGCCTGTTCGACGGCGGCAACGAAGCCGAGAGCGGAGAGCTCCATCGGCGCGATCTCGTCGATCACGACGAGCTCCTTCGTTTCGATGGCGCGAAGAATGGCTGGAACGCCCACCCGCTCGACGGCTCCGATGTCGACGGCGTAGCGTCCGAACTTCGTCCCAGCGGAGGAGTGGACGCGAGCGAACAGGCGCTCTTCTCCGGTCCCGAGATCGACGAGCGCGAATCCCACGCGGTGTCCGCACTTGCGGACTTCCTTCGTCAGGAAACCGCCGTAGGTCGCGGAGACGAGGGGAAGAACCCGCTCGATGAGCGTGGTCTTCCCCACGCCTGGCCGTCCCGTGATCGCTACGCGCCCCTTGATCGCCATGGGGCGCGATTCTACCCTCTTTCTCGTGAGCGACGCGGGCTACGCGTTGCAGCGCTTCGATCGAGCGCGCCGCGTCGCCGTGTGATGGAGGAGGCACTGTGGATGCGCCCAGCGAGCGGTGGATCGGTCATCTCGACATGGATGCCTTCTTCGCCGCGGTGGAACAGCTCGATGAGCCGAAGCTCCGTGGGAAGCCCGTGATCGTCGGTGGACTCGGCCCTCGCGGCGTCGTCGCCACGGCGTCGTACGAGGCGCGCCGGTTTGGGGTGCACAGCGCGATGCCGATGGCCGTGGCGCGCAAGCGGTGTCCGGACGGCGCCTTCGTCCCACCTCGTTTCGAGCGGTACTGCGAGATCTCGGCGCGCGTTCGAGAGATTCTGCTCCGCGTATCGCCGGTAATCGAGACCGTGTCGCTCGACGAGGCGTTCTTCGACGTGTCGGAGTACGGCGCGGGCGCGATGGCGGT
>Ga0315287_10000237_pt1 | contig 48923 bp, 37 predicted proteins | sample YL17G11_0_MG_FD_205037 | JGI IMG/M metagenome (GOLD analysis project Ga0315287, IMG submission 205037) | Sediment microbial communities from Yellowstone Lake, YNP, Wyoming, USA - YL17G11_0 | ecosystem: Environmental > Aquatic > Freshwater > Lake > Sediment | place: USA: Wyoming | collected...
TTAACACGAAGGATCCGAGACCGAACTCGTTGGCCATGAAGACCTCTGTGAAGGACGCCCCGATCTGAAGGGGATTGACACAGTTTCCTTCTCCAGTGCGGTTTCTTTTCTGCCAGGCTGTGAAGGACGCCCCGATCTGAAGGGGATTGACACAAGCAAGTACAGCCGCGTGGGTAATCAGCGCAGCCATCCTGTGAAGGACGCCCCGATCTGAAGGGGATTGACACAATGGTGACGGGACTCCGACTGTCGAGGTGCACCGCACAGTGAAGGACGCCCCGATCTGAAGGGGATTGACACCACAATGTCCGCAATCCAAATACTGCCCCCCCATTAGCTGTGAAGGACGCCCCGATCTGAAGGGGATTGACACAAGGATATCCTTCGGGAGGCGGAGTGACGACCGGGTCCTGTGAAGGACGCCCCGATCTGAAGGGGATTGACACTGGGTACCCACGACCACTACCAAAACAATCCAACTGTGAAGGACGCCCCGATCTGAAGGGGATTGACACGACCGCCCCCGACAACGGACGTCGGTGCCTGATTGCGGGCCTGTGAAGGACGCCCCGATCTGAAGGGGATTGACACATTGTGCTGTAGCTCTGGGCTACTGTGACGATGGGACAGTCCTGTGAAGGACGCCCCGATCTGAAGGGGATTGACACTCACAACCAAAAAAGGTACATGAGTAGGGTCCCGCTGTGAAGGACGCCCCGATCTGAAGGGATTGACATCTGGCTGTCGGCGGAGCCCCCCTACGTTTTTTCCGGCTGTGAAGGACGCCCCGATCTGAAGGGGATTGACACAAGCAGCGCAAACAGTCAAGGTACATACCGTTATTCGTCTGTGAAGGGCGCCCCGATCTGAAGGGGATTGACACAACGCTACCGTCCGGTTGAGGAACCACAGCCGTGCTGTGAAGGACGCCCCGATCTGAAGGGGATTGACACATTGACCGCCGGAGGCGGTGGCGCGACCGGGGGGGACCTGTGAAGGACGCCCCGATCTGAAGGGGATTGACACTTTAGCGCGGTGCCCCTACTTTGGGCAACGGACTTCTGTGAAGGACGCCCCGATCTGAAGGGGATTGACACGATCTTCCTGGACTCGGCCTGCATGACCAACGCCGACCTGTGAAAGGCGCCCCGATCTGAAGGGGATTGACACCGCAGACTCCACCTCGCCGGGGTCGTAGAAGCGCATGCTGTGAAAGGCGCCCCGATCTGAAGGGGATTGACACGTTTCTGCATCCCAGCTCAGCCTCAGCCATGGTGCAGCTGTGAAGGACGCCCCGATCTGGGACCTGCTGAAAAAGTCGGTCCCTTTCGTACAGGAAGCGCATTCTCCGAGTTGAACCAGGAGCCCCGGTAGAGGTGGACTTGGGGGGTCCCGCTTGCTGATCGAACCGGACCGGGCTAAGAGGAACCGTCCATTCGAGTGCACGGCCAAGCCGCTAGAAGCTTTCGTGGCCCCGAATCACCTCCTCAGGCGCATTGACCAATGCATCGACTTCCGCGCCATCGCCGCCCCACTGGGCTTCGCCTATGACCCGGACCAGGGGCGGCCCGCCGTGCCCCCTGACCGACTGCGCCTACGCCGATTCGAGCCTGGTTCCGGCAGCCGTCGCGCGGCCGGCGCCGTCGCCGACAACCCTCACCCCTGAGGCGTTCGCCGACGCGGCCATGCCAGCAGCGCGACCGCCAACCCTGCCCCTTGAGATCTGGGCTGCCTGCCGCCCAAGTCTAAGGGTCGGCGACCACATCCCCGGCAACGAGGAGGTCTCCCGATGGTCCGCCATGCTCCGGGGGTGATCCTGGGCTCGAACGACCCAGGGCTCCGGACGGGCTGAGCACGGCCGCCCACGGTCCGGATGGCGAGCCGTCTGATCCGCCCCAGGTCTCTCCCGCCAGGATGAGGTTCTCCGATCCAGAGGCGAGCCCCCGCGGGAAATCGCCGGGAGTATCGTAGACACTCGCCGCGGGGCGGTCGGGGGGCGGGCTCTGAAGCCCTCCGGCGGGTCGAGTGACCCGTATCAGTTTCCTCCGACACCGGAAGGAAGCTCCCGGTCCGGGTGGAACTCTATGCACCCTCACCAACGACCCGCAGCCGAGAGCCCCCCTCGTGGAGTGATGCACGTGTCGGAGCAAGTTCATCTGACCGACGTACTGGGTGTTCTACGAAGCATGCAGGCTGTGATGGCAACTGGCGACGATATTCGGGCCCTCGAAACCCGCATGGACCAGATGACCACCCGCATGGACCAGATGGCCACCAAGGAGGACTTCCGCACTCTCGAAACCCGCATGGACCAGATGGCCACCAAGGAGGACTTCCGCACTCTCGAAACCCGCATGGACCAGGTCGACGCCGGGATTGACCTGCTGGCCATCAAGCTGGACCGTGTGGATTCCCGCATGGACCGGGTCGACGCCGGGATTGACCTGCTGGCCATCAAGCTGGACCATGTGGATTCCCGCATGGACCAGATGGACACCCGCATGGACCAGATGGACACCCGCATGGACCAGATGACCACCAAGGAGGACTTCCACGCCCTCGGTGTTCTCTTCGAGGAACAACGCGACCACTTCAAGATCATCTGCGAGGTCGTAACGGGATACGCGGAGCGCTTTGACCGGCTAGAGAACCGAGTGACCCCGCTTGAGGTCGGTCGGGGAAGCGTAAGGAGAGGCCGCTAGCGGGCCAGGTCGCCGGTGCGGTAGAGGCGGGAACCCGGGGAACCCGGATATGGCACGACCTGCTCGCCGGCGTAGAGCTTCGGCTGCCCCCTCCTCCCTACTCCCCCATCGGCACCTTCAGCCCCGCCGGGCTCGTGGCTACTCCCCCATCGGCACCCTCAGCCCCGTCCTCCGCGCGGCGGCTACGGCTTCGGGGTAGCCGGCGTCAACGTGGCGCATCACACCCGTGCCCGGATCGGCGGTCAGGACCCGCTTGAGCCGGATCGCCGCCTCGGGGGTGCCGTCGGCCACGATGACCATGCCGGCGTGGATGGAGTAGCCGATGCCTACCCCGCCGCCGTGATGGACGGAGACCCAGGTGGCCCCGGCGGCCGTGTTGATAAGGGCGTTCAGGATGGGCCAGTCGGCGATGGCGTCGGAGCCGTCGCGCATGCCCTCGGTCTCCCGGTAGGGGGAGGCCACCGAGCCGGCGTCGAGGTGGTCGCGACCGATGACAATGGGGGCTTTCACTACGCCCTTGGCCACCAGGTCGTTAAAGAGAAGGCCGGCCTTGTCCCGCTCGCCGTAGCCGAGCCAGCAGATGCGGGCCGGCAGGCCCTGGAAGTGGACCTGCTCGCGGGCCAGACGAAGCCAGCGGGCCAGGCTCTCGTTCTCGGGGAAGAGGTCCAGGAGAGCTTCGTCGGTCCGGTAGATGTCCTCGGGATCGCCGGAGAGAGCCACCCAGCGGAAGGGGCCCTTGCCGTCGCAGAACATCGGACGGATAAAGGCCGGCACGAAACCCGGGAAGTCGAAGGCCTCCGAAACGCCGGCTTTCTCGGCCTGGGCCCGGATGTTGTTGCCGTAGTCGAAGACAATCGAGCCCTTGCGCTGGAAGTCGAGCATCGTCCGAACCTGGACGGCCATGCTCTCCATGGAGCGGCGGATGTAGTCCCCGGGACTGCTCTCCCGCAGCCGGGCGGCCTCCTCCTCGCCCAGGCCCGCCGGAACGTAGCCGTTCAGGGCGTCGTGAGCCGAAGTCTGGTCGGTGACCACGTCGGGGACCAGGCCCTGGAGGGCGATCTGGGCGTGGGTCTCGGCCGCGTTGCCCAGGAGGGCCACGGAGAGCGGGCGACCGGCCTGCTTGGCCTCCAGCACCAGGCCGAGAGCTTCGTCGAGATCTGAGGTCATCCGGTCGACGTAGCCGGTTTCGATCCGACGCTTGATCCGGCTCTCGTCAACTTCCACGACCAGGGCCACGCCGTCGTTCATGGTCACGGCCAGGGGCTGGGCCCCACCCATCCCCCCGAGCCCGGCGGTCAGGACCAGGCGGCCCTTGAGCGAACCACCGAAGTGCTGGCGGGCCAGCTCGGCCAGGGTCTCGTAGGTGCCCTGGAGGATGCCCTGGGTGCCGATGTAGATCCAGCTCCCGGCGGTCATCTGGCCGTACATGGTCAGGCCTTTCTTCTCGTAGTCCCGGAAGTGCTCCCAGTCGGCCCAGTGGGGAACGATGAGGGAGTTGGCGATGAGAACGCGCGGGGCCATGTCGTGGGTCTTGAAGACCCCGACCGGCTTGCCGGACTGCACAAGGAGAGTCTCGTCGCCCTCAAGCTCGCGCAGGCTCCGGATGATGGCCTCGTAGCACTCCCAGTTACGGGCGGCCTTGCCCCGCCCACCGTAGACGACAAGTTCCTCCGGCCGCTCGGCCACTTCGGCATCGAGGTTGTTCATCAGCATCCGCATCGCGGCTTCCTGGCCCCAGCCCTTGCAGGTTAGGGTCAAACCGCGCGGGGCCCGCACTGATTTCGGCAAGGGTTATCGCCTCCTTCTACCACCTGAACTCGCCGCCCCGAACCATGGCGGCCAGTCTCTCGATCTCCTCCGACAAGACCCGATCCTCGCCCAGGAAGGGCGAAACCTGACGGACCTTCAGGTAGGCCCGGCGACTACCCTCGCCCACCCCCTCCGCCCCGCCCCGCAGGTCGATGGCCTGGGCGGCGGCCAGCAGTTCGCAGGCGATGACCCGGGCCGTGTTGGCCACGATATCGCGGGCCTTGCGGGCGGCGATCGTTCCCATGCTAACGTGGTCCTCCTGACCGGCCGAAGACGGGATGGAGTCGACGCTGGCCGGCGAGGCCAGGATCTTGTTCTCGGAAACCAGGGCGGCCGCCGTATATTGGACGATCATCAGGCCGGAGTTGAGGCCGCCCCGCTGGGTCAGAAAGGCCGGGAGTCCGGCCGAGAAGTTGGGGTCGATCAAGCGGGCCGTGCGTCGCTCGCTGATGGAGCCGAGTTCGGCGATGGCGATACCGGCGAGGTCGCCGGCGAAGGCCACCGGCTCGCCGTGGAAGTTGCCGCCGGAAATGATGTCGCCACCCGCCCCCTCCGCCGGGAAGACCAGCGGGTTGTCGGTCACCGAGTTCATCTCCGTCTCGACGACGCGGGCGGCCCAGGTCAGGGCGTCGAGCGACGCCCCATGGACTTGCGGAACACAGCGGAGACAGTAGGCGTCCTGGACCCGGAGTTCGCCGCCGCGGGTTACGTAGCGGGAACCTCGGATGAGATCACGGACCTTTGAGGCGACCAGGGCCTGCCCGGGATGGGGCCGCACGGCGGCGAGGCGGGGGTCGAAGGCGTCGACGATGCCCCGCAGGGCTTCCAGGGAGAGGGCCGCGGCAACCGTGGCCGCTTCGGCCAGGAGGAAGGCGTCGGCCAGAGCCAGCCCCAGGGTGGCCGTCATGGCCTGAGTGCCGTTGATGAGGGCTAAGCCTTCCTTGGCCTCCAGGACCAGGAGTTCAAGACCGGCCGCCGCCATGGCCTGGCGCCCCGACCGGGAGGCCGCCGGACCGTTACTGGGCTGGGGCCTGCCCGCGTTGCCCGGGTTCACCGGATCGACCGGGCCGATGGCCCAACCCTCTCCGATCATGACCAGAGCCAGATGGGCCAGGGGGGCCAGATCGCCGCTGGCGCCGAGCGAGCCCTGCTGGGGCACGATCGGGACGACGCCCCGGTTAAGCATCTCGATGAGGGTCTCCACGATCAAGGGCCTGACCCCGGAGTGCCCCTGGGCCAGAGCGTTGGCCCGGAGGAGAAGCATGCCGCGAACCTCGTCGGAAGCGAAAGGCGGGCCCACCCCGGCGGCGTGACTCAAAATGAGGTTTCTCTGCAAGGTCTGCGCTTCACCGGCCGGCAGGACGACGTCGCTGAAGCGACCGAAACCGGTCGTCACGCCGTAGACAACATTCCCGCCGGCCAGGGCCTGATCGACAACGCGCCGGGCGACCTCGACGCGAACCCGGGCCTCGGGGTCCAGGGACACGGGCAGGGCCCGGCGAGCCACGGCTACCAGGTTGTCAAGGTTCAGATGGCGCCCATCGATGACGATCGCTTCCGGCATACGCGAAACCTCCCACTCGCCCCGCCTACTTCAGGCTGAAGCCGCTCTCGCCCAGGTTCTGACCAAAGTCCAGGCGCCAGTAAAGGCCGCTGCCGTAGCAGAGCGGGTCGACGCGGGTGACGTCGATCTTGCCGTTGGCGTCGACAACTTCCTCGCTGGCCTGCACAGCCACGATTTCCCCAATGAAGAGATCGTGGCTTCCGGCGCGGTAGGTGTGGCGCAAGCGACACTCCAAAGCCACCGGGCACTCGGCCACGATGGGGGCCCCCACCACCTTCGCCGGGGCGGGCGTGAGGCCGGCCAGGGCCCACTTGTCGGTGTCCTTGCCGGAGACGTTTCCGCAGAGGTCCACGGCCCGGCTCTGCGCGGCCGAGGGCACGTTGACGACAAACTCCCCCGACGAGGCGATGAGCCAATGCGAGAAGCGACTCGGCCGCACGGCAATGCTGATCATGGGCGGTTCGCTGCAGGCGATGCCCGACCAGGCCAGGGTGACAAGGTTCTCTCTTCTCTTGCCGTCCACCTCGCCGGCCGAACTCACCAGGACTGCCGGCAGGGGGTAGAGATAAGTGGCCGGACGCAGGACTTTCTTGGTCGTGGCGGGAGCATCAGGCAAATGGATCACACCTTTCTGGGTCCGCGGCTGCCCCGGGCATGGGGTTCCGTGGCTCTGGACGCCCCGGGCTTCCGGGCTATTCGATCTACGCTGGCCCCGGCCTGATGATCGAGACCGAGGCTCGTTCCGGGACGAAGAGTTCGGCGAAGGCCTGGTTGACCTCGTCGAGAGTAATCGCCCCGAGGATGTCCGGGTAGGAGCGAAGGTCGATGCCTTTCAGCCTGCAGGTGAGAAAGAGCGTGGCCATCCCTTCCAGGGAGTCGGCGAGGCCGACGAAGTGGCCGAGAGCCTTGCGGCGCTTCCTCTGGAGGTCCGGCTCGGCTATGCCCTTCGGGCGCCGACCGGAAATCCCTTCTAGGAGACGGGCGGCGGCCTGGGCGGCGTCGCGGGTGGCCCCACCGGCTACGGCGTAGCCGAAAGTGAGGTCGGAGACGTAGCGGGCGGAGAAGCTCTCGTCGATGAGGCCGTCGCGGTAGAGGTCGTTGTAGAGGGGCGAGGTCGAACCGAAGACGATGTCGACAAGGAGGTTCAGGGCGATTTCGCGGCGGAGGAGAGCGAGGGACGGCTGGGTGGACGGTGGGGCGGACGGCGAGGCCGGCGGCCGTGGGATGGGCCGCGGGTCCTTGAACCCCACCAGAAACGACGGCCGCTGGACGGGCCTCGTCACCGAGACCTCCGCCTGGCCGGGCAGGGGTGGCTCGTTCGGGAAGAGGCGGCGGAAGATCGGGGCCGGCCCCGAGGTCCCAAGTTCCTCGAGGGTGGTAGCAATCGCGGCGAAAACCCGCTCGGGATCGAGGTTCCCGGCGGCGACGAAGACCAGGTTCGACGGGTGGTAGAAGGTTCGGTGGCAGCGGAGCAGAGTCTCCGGCGCAATACCCATGACCGACTCCACCGTGCCGCCGATGTTCCGCCGGACGGGATGCTCCACGTATAGGGCTCGGAGGAGGTTCTCGGCCACCTTCGACTCCGGGCTGTCCTCGTACATCCGGACCTCCTGGGCAATGACCCGCCTTTCCTTTTCGACCCCCTTCGGCGTGAGATGGGACGTGACCACGAGTTTGGTCAATTCGCGGAGGGCCGGCCAGAAGTTGTCGGTTCCTGAGAAGAAATAGGCCGTCGTGGCGTGAGAGGTGAAGGCGTTGACGCGGATCCCCAGGCGGGAGAAGAGATTCAGGGCGTTGCCCTCGCCGGTGTCGAATGCCATGTGCTCGAGAAAGTGGGCCGTGCCGTCGGGGACTTCGTGGGTCTCCCCCTCGGTCTCGAAGCGGGCGTCCATGGCCCCGAAGCGGGTGGCGAAGACGGCGTGGCGGTTTTGGAGACCTCGCCGTCGCCAGACCCAGGCCTCCAGCCCACCCGGAAGCCGCCGGAAGTGAAGCTCCTCGCCGCCCAGGGTTCCGTCCTCGGGGGCGAGGACCTTTGGCGTCCCGGCAGGAGCACCCGGCTTTCCGCCGGAGGTCATGGCTGTTTCGCCTCCTTGTCCACCCTCCGGGGGGCCTCGTCCTGGCGGCTAACGCCGCTCCCGAGCAGGTAGACTGTGTCGATCACCGGTCGCCGGGCGAATTCGCGGATCTCACCCGCGGTCACTTTGGCCAGGTCGCGCCAGGGAGCGATTTCGCCTGGGGGTCGACCGGCCACCACCCGTTCGAGATGGCCGTAGATGAGAGCGCCGGGCGAGTCGAGCCTGGCCTTAGCCGCGGCCAGGACCGAGTTGCGGGTGGCCTCAAACTCCGCCTCGGTGAAGTCCCCCCGGGCCAAAGCCTCCAGCTCCAGGCGCACGAGGCCGACGGCTTGTCCGTAGGCCGCCTCCTGGATGCCGCAGGAGATGAGGATGATGCCCTTGGTCGAGAGGAGACGCGACCAGGCGTAGTAGGCCAGGCCGGCCTCCTCGCGGATGCGCCGGAAGAGACGGCTATGAACAAAGCCGCCCAGGAGACCGTTATAGAGAACCTGGGCCGGGTAGTCGTCGTGGCCCAGGGCCGTTCCGGTCTGGAGGCCGATGACCAGGCGGGCCTGTTCCACGTCGGCGGACTCGATGATTTCCCGCTCCCGGTCCGGGCGGGGGTGGAGGGCGGAGGGGGCGATGGAACGGGGGCCGGGGGCGATGGAGCAGGGGGACCCGGGCTTCCCCGCCGCTACGGCCGTTTCTGTCCAGCGGGCCAGCCCGGACTCCAGGCTCTCGGCTACCTGGGTCCGGACCCGGTCATCCACCGGGCCGGCGAGGTAGGCCGTGAGCGGAGCCGTGGCCAGGAGACGGCGGCGGAACTCGTCGAGGCCGGCGGGGTCGATACCGTCGAGGTCCGCGCTCCGCCCCAGGGAGTGCAGGGCGCTCGGCTCACCCCGGCACATCTCGGCCAGGCAGCGGTAGTGGGCGTAAGACATCCGATCGTCGCTGATGGCGGCCTGGTCGCGGGCCAGAGCGTCCTTCTCTTCGGAAACGTAGACGGGGGAAAGACCGTCCCCAGTTCCGCGGGCTGGTCCGGGCGGAGCGGGGTCCGAGAATAGTTCGGTCAGAAGCGCCACTCCCTGGTCGGCGCCCATCGCCGCCAGGCTCTCCGGCGCGGGGGAGGAGAAGGCGGCTTCAATCACCTGCTGGTCACCCGTCTTGGTCGCGTCGGTGCGAAGGGAGGCCCCGTAGAGGTCCTCGAGGTGGCCGTCGAGAGATGGACGGTTTGGCCACCGACGGGTGCCCCGGCGCAGGACGCGCGGGAGAAGGGCCCCGGAAGTGACCGTATCCTCGCTGAGGGTCTGGCGAAAAGCCAGGAGAAGGTGGGTGGTCCGGAATCGCGGCGCCGGCAGAACGTAGAGGGTGGCGCCGTCCGCCAAGTCGTGGACCCCGACGGGTTGGCCGGGTAGGGCGGTGGCTTCGATGCGAGTCGTGTGCGTTCGGCCTCCTGGGGCCCGGAGCAGGTCTCTCAGAGCAGGTCTCAAGGGAGCTAGCTTTCGCGGCTCTCCCCGGCTCCGTCCGGAGGTCAGTATTCCCTCCAGTCTCGCTCCCCCAGCCTTCCCCCGTGTTTGCCCGCGCCCTTATGGCAGGATTCGCCAGCCCCTACCCCGAACGCTGACCCATCCCGTGCCTCCCGGTGGCCATCCAATGCCAGGTCTAACCGAACTGCTTCACCGCTACGAAGCCACCCTGGCCGCCGCTCTCGGCCCCCGGCGCCCCAGTGGCAGTTCTGCCCTCGCTCGCGCCACACCCCGCCTCTAACCGCCGCCCCGCTCCTAGCCCTACCCCCTGAACTCCTCCCACGCCTCCCTCAGAACCTCCGCCTCCTGCACCGCCCTGGCCCCGAGGCTGGCCATAACCTTGACCGCGGTCAGAATGCAGGCGTCGCCCTCGGGCGAGACCGCCGCGGCGGCGAAATCGAGGTGGTGGGAAACGGTGCCCAGGGAGGCGGTCTTGATCGACACGGCCACGGCCGGGACCACCTGGCTCACGTTGCCGAAGTCGGTCGAGGCCGGTTGGCACTTCCCGGCGGAGTGCTCGCCCGGCAGCCCCATCTCGGCCAGGATCTCCAGAACCTGACGGCCCAGGGCCCGGTTTTCCTTGACCGGCTCGAAGGTCGGTTCCTCGGTTATCTCCAGCCTGGCCCCCATGGCCAGGGCCGCGGCCCTGGCGCAGTTGCGCACTTTCTCGAGGACCTCGCGGAAGTACTTCATGTCCGCGGCCCGCACGGAGAACTCGGCCTGAGCGAAGTCGGGGACAACGTTGGAGGCCCGGCCGCCGTGGCTGACGATGCCGTGGATGCGCGCGTCCGGCCGGCAGTGCTGCCGCAAAGCGTTCACGTTGTTGAAGGTTTGGATGACGGCGTCGAGGGCGTTCACGCCCCGCTCGGGCTCGGCCGCCGCATGGGCCGACTTACCGTGGAAGGAGAAGATCACGGTCTTGACCGCCAAGCAGGTGCCTCCGACGGTGTTGCGCGTGTCCGGGTGCATGGAGATCACGAGGTCCACATCCTCGTAGAGCCCCGCGTCGACCATGGCGATCTTGCCGCCCACGGTCTCCTCGGCCGGAGTGCCGTCGACAATGATGGTGCCCAGCGACGTCCCGGCCTCCGTCCGCGCGCCACCCGCTTGGGCGGCCCCCAGGGCCCCGGCCAGGGCTATCCCCGCCCCCAGAGCCGAGGCGGCAATAATGTTGTGGCCGCAGCCGTGGCCCACGCCGGGCAGGGCGTCATACTCGGCCAGGAAGGCGATGACCGGCCGGCCCGAGCCTCGCCTGGCCCGGAAGGCGGTGGCCATCCCAGCCACCGGCGCCTCCACGGAAAAGCCGTGGGCCCGGAGGAGCTCCACGCACCAGGCCGCCGCCTTTTCCTCCTGGAGACCCAATTCGGGGTTGGCGTGAATCTTGTGACTCAGCTCAATCAGGGCGGGGGCCAAGGACTCGACTTCCTTGCGGGCGTCGCGGGCCAGGTCGGGTACGGGGGCCGCGCGAGGTCGGGAGGTCACGTGGCTTCATCTCCGTTCAAAGGAGCCGTCGGACGTCCGTTCAAAAGAGCCGTCGGATGTCTTTTCGGACTTCAGGGGGGCAATCCTTCGGTGCGCGGGGACCAACATGAGTCGGCCGCTTTGCGAAGGCGTGGATCGCCTTCCGCTTCGGGCGATCTATGCCGTCTTCTCGACCGGCGGAACCGGCCGGCCCGGGATGAGGGTCTCGCGGAAGCCCGGCAGGAACGCGCTGATCACGGTCGTCAGGCAAAGGGCGGCGCCCACTCCCGACAAGACCGACACCACGCCGACCGCGTCGCCGAGCACGCCGGTAGCGGCGTAGGAGATGATGGCGGCCAGGTTGAGCACCATTCCCCGCAGGCTGAAGACACGTCCCCGGTACTCGAAGGGCACGACCTCCTGAAGCCAGGCTATGGACGGGATCAGGAAGGCCGCGTTGGCCGCTCCCATCACGGAGTAGAGGACGAAGGCCAACGGCAGGGTCCGGGTCACGGCCAGGCCGATGGCCGATAGACCGACGCCAAGAAAGCCCAGAAGGATCAAGTGGGCCCTGGGCGCCTTGTGGCCCCATCCTCCGATGATCGCGGCGGTGGCGAACATGGCCACGGCCTGGACGGCCAGGAAAATGCTCCACCAGTACATCTCCACCCCGAGGACTCTCTGCACGGCCAGGAGGAGCATGGCGTTGATCCCGCCCATGGCCAGGACGCCCAGACTGAACGAGATGAGCAGAGAGAAAACAACCACGTTCTGGCGATGGTAACGGAAGCCGGCGACGAAGTCGTTCCAGACGCTGGCCAGAGTGACCGGCTTCGGTTTCGCGGCCCCCAATCGCCGCCTTACCCCCATGATGAGCAGGGCCGAAACAACGAAGCTGGCCGAGTCGATGAGGAAGGCGACCTTGACCCCCGTGATGGCCACGACAGCGGCAGCCACGGAGAAGCCGAGGATGTCGGTGAAGAACTTGGTCGAGTACATCAGGGAGTTGGCCACGAGAATCTCGCGCCGGTCGTCGAGAAGTTCAGGCGTCGCGGCCTGGAGGGCCGGACCGAAGACGCTCGTCACCGCCGACATGAGAAAGGCGATGAGGTAGATGATCAACGGGTTGTCGGTGAAAGGCGCGGTGACGATGATTCCGGCCCGAAGGAGATCGCAGATGACCATGGTCTTCCGCTTGTCCCACCGGTCTATGAAAACCCCGGCCACGAGACCGAGGATAACCACCGGCGCCGATTGAGCGATCATCGACAGGCCGATGGCCGTGGCCGAGCCATTGGCGATCTGCACGATGTAGATAAACAGGGCCACCTGGGTCAGGCGGTCGCCTATGCAAGAAATGCCTTGGGAGAGCCAGACGCGGAAGTAGTCCCGCCTGGAGAGAACGAGCCGGAAGGTGATGCTCGGTCCGCGCTGGGGCGTGGCCTCCGCCGCTGACATCGCATCCCCTCCCTGGGCTTGAAAGCCAATTCACGGCCATAGTCTTTAGGCGTCCAATTGTCTTTTCCTTGTGGGTGGACTCCAAAATTGGCAGAAAGTGTGAGACAATCCTGCACAAGTCGCGGTTTGCCGCAAAATTAGTCCACCCCAGTTCGTTGTTTGACGAAGGCCGCCAGCCGGATGGCGACGCCAAACGTGCCCGTCTCCTTAAGTTTCTGGACCGTGGCTTCCCGAACGGCCTCCTCGGCCCCCGTATAGAGACCGGTCCCGCAGGCATCCTTGACCCCCGCCCGGATCCGACCCACGTCGGCCAAAGTCCGGTCGGTAATGCGGTTGGCGGCGGCGACCAGAAAGTGCGTGTTGACATTGTTCTTGCCGACCAGGCCCAGAGCCAGACGAGCCGCCCCGGTCCCCCCGTGCTGAGCGAACGGGACATAGCGTCCGGCGACCTGAAGGATGCGCGTCTGGACGGCGGACAGGCGCTCGATATCGGGCTCGTGCCGTTCCCCGGTCGGAGCGCCGTGCTCCATGCCGATCGGGTAGGCGATGCCGTCGGCGCCCGTGTAGGCCACAAAGGAGGCCACCTCGTCCGCGAAGCGGGCCAACTCGTCGCCGCGAAGGGGCTCGTAGGGCCGGTCCTTCCCCGCCAGACCTGTCGCCCCGTACTCCGCCTCCAACATCATCTCCCCGAAGCCGAGTTCCCGGCGAGTGAAGTCGATCAGGTCACGCGTGAGGGCGTAGTCAAGGATCGGCGGAAGACGCTCGGTGTCGATCATGGCCCAGGCCGGGTCGAGAGTCAGGACCGTGGCCGCGAATTCCCGCTTAAAGTCGGCGTAAGCCGGCGAGGAGAGATAGCTGGAGTAGGCGTCGAGTTCCGGGGAGGCAACCTCTCCGAGAAGATCGCGGGCCGCCTCGCGGGCGTCGTCAACGTTGGCCCGGGCAACTCGGACCGCTCGTGAGCCGCCCTCGCGGCCATCGCCCGGGTAGGGCGGAACCTTGAAGTGGTCGAGGGCCGAGGCCACGTGGGAGGCCCCGCTCTCCCGCAGGGCCTGCTCCAAAACAAAGCGGGACAGGCGGGCCCCCGAAACGACCGGGACACTGCCCTGACCACCGATGATCTTCAGGGCCCCGTGGGAAAACTGGATGATCAGAGGCGAGCCCGGCCCGTCGGCCGCGGCCAGGCAAAAGGCCCGCACCTGGATCTCGACCGGGAAGTTCGCGTTGGCGGCCAGAATAGTAGCCCGTGGCGCACTCTCGGTCGCCTGAAACGGGTTTTGCCACGCGAAGACCTGCCTGAGTTCGGCGCCACCGAGGGCCACCCTCGATCCCCCCTGGTTAGTTCTGGTGAGTTGTCCTATTATTCCCCCACGTCCGAGAACTCTCCTGCGAACCGGCTCAGAAGCTGTCGAAGCTAAACATAAAGTCGGCTGGTGTCGCCTCGGGAGCGGATGCTCGCTTCGTAGCCCTTGAAGTAGTGGTAGAAGAGGAGGATGCTCGGCGCGTAGAAGACCAGCGCGAGTCCGTAGGGCAAGGTGTAGGACACGTGCTGCATGAGCCAACCGCCGGCCCAGGCCGAGATGGCCCAGCCCAGACTCCAGAACATGTTGATCAGGCTGCTGACCGTGGCCCGTTCTCGACTGCTCACGACCTCCAGACAGAAGCTCGTGATGAGCGGGCTGGCCAGGTTCATGAGCGAACTGCGGACCAGCGAGGCCGCCGAGTAGACCCAGAAGCGCGGGCTGAGGCCCATCATGGCCATAAACGGCAGCGAGGCGAGTTGGCAGGCGGTGACGGCTCGGATCTTGCCGAGGCGGCGGGCCATCAGGGGCGCGGCCAGGGAACCGATGCCGGTGACGGCCGCGGTAAGACCGAAGACAATTCCGATCTGGACCGGACTGGCCCTAAGATAGCGGTCCATGAAAACGTTCTGCAGGGGCACGATCAGCCCGGCTCCTAGAGAGACCAGAGCCTGCGGCAGGAGAAGCTTTCTGACCAGCTCTGGGTCGCTGAGGCGGAGCCAGGACGGAGTTCGGCCGCGCGGGGCGATGCTCATCGCCCCGGCGCCTACCCCTGGCGGCTCCCCGGTCGAGGTCGCCTCCGCGGCCCGCGGTCCCTCGCGCATCGAGAGCAGCGGGATCAGGGACAGGAGGTAGAGGGCGAGCCCGGCGTAAAGCGTGGCCCGGAGAGAGACCACCGAACCGGCGTCCACGGCGTAGAGAGCCCCGAAGACCTTGGGTAGATAGCCCCCGACCGAACTGCCGACGACCATCAGGCCCAGGACCAGGGCCGACTGAAACCCAAAGAGATGTGTTCGCTCCCGGTCGCCGCTGGCTTCGACCAGGAGCGGCCCGCCGGTGACCATGGTCACGGTGAAGGCCGCCCCGGCGATGAACGTCGCGGGAATCAGCACTTCCGGGATGGGTCGAATGACCTGGGCCAAGGTCGCGGCGACACCGACGACGCCCGAGGCTAGGAGGGCCAGGCGCCGTCCGTAACGGTCGCTGGCCCGGCCAGCCGGCAGGGCGAAGATCGCCCCGGCCAGGGAGGAGTAGGAGGCCAGGGCGCCGAGAAACGACTCTCCCAGACCCATTCGCACCAGGTAGAGGTTCATGACCACTCCGGCCACACCCTGAGCCAGGGCGGTTAGGCCCGAGGACAAGAGGTAGAACTTGGCCGTCCGGGAGAAACCTTTGACGAAGGTGGCGTATTCGAGGATGTAGGCCAAAAGGTTCCCTCTCGTTTCCCGGTCAGCGGCCGCTCTTGGGAGGTAGCCCCGGGCGGACGATCTCGCGAACGCGGGCTTCCAGACGAGAGCTCTCATTCAAGCTGGGGTCCTCCAATACCTCTTCTAGCAGGCGTCGGAGGATGAGCCCGACCTGCGGCCCGGGCGGAACCTTGCCCACGCGCATAACATCGGCACCGTCGATGGCCAGGTCGGCCACTGTGAAAGCCTGGTCTTCCTTCATCAGCCTCTCGATGCGGACGAGGAGAGCGGCCGTGCCCAGACCGACAGGACCCTCCTTGGTTCCCGACGCCGCCCGGTCGGCCCGCCTGAGGTAGAGGAGGTCGGAGATGTTCTCCGGCCCCACCCGGTTGATGAGGCGGCGCACCGCGGCGTCCTTCATATCGGGCTGCCAGTGAAGGGCCATGTGGCTGCGGATGAGATGGGCTACGCGGACGATGGTGGCTCGGTCGTAGCGCAAGCGAATGAGAATCGCCTGGGCCATCTCCGCGCCGGCTTTCTCGTGGTTGTAGAAATGCCGGCGGCCGTCCTCGATGCTCAGAGTGCGGGGCTTGGCCACGTCGTGAAGGAGGGCGGCCAGGCGAAGACCGAGGACCGGCGGCACATTGCCTAGAGCGATGAGGGTGTGGTCCCAGACCGTGTAGGCGTGGTGCTCGTTTTGCTCGAAGCCGACGCCCTCCAGGAGTTCGGGGAGGACCGGCTCGAGCAGTCCGAGAGTCCGCAGGAGTTCAAGAGCCCGCCAGGGGGCCGGGCCCAAAAGACAGCGATCCAACTCGTCTCGCACGCGCTCGACGGCGATCCGGCCGAGTAGCCCGGCGTGCTTCTCAATGGCTTTGGCCGTGGCCGGGTCGAGAGTAAAGCCGAGTTCGGCGGCCAGTCTGACGGCCCGCATCATCCGCAGAGCGTCTTCCGAGAAGCGCTCCTCGGGGTCGCCGACGCAGCGGATCACTCGCCGGGTGATGTCGCCGAGGCCCCCGTAGGGGTCGGTCACCGTGCCCCCAAGACCCAGGGCTAGGGCGTTCACGGTGAAGTCGCGGCGGGCCAGATCCTCGCGGAGAGACGAGGTGAAACGAACGCTGTCCGGACGCCGCAGGTCCGAGTAGGTTCCTTCGACCCGGTAGGTGGTCACCTCCACGGCCAAGGCCCGTCCCTGGCGGCCGTTCTCCCGCCCGCCGCCGTTCCCTCGCCCGAGCCCGCCGCCGTTCCCTCGCCCGCAAAAGACGGTGACCGTGCCGTGCCGCAGTCCCGTGGGCGCCGCCCGCGGGAAGACGCTGAGGACATAGCGGGGCTCGGCCGAGGTGGTCACGTCCCAGTCCTCGGGGCGTCGCCCGACCAGGACATCCCGGATCGCCCCGCCAACGGCGTAGGCCTCGAAGCCGTGGGTCCGCAGAGTGGAGAGAACGTGGCGGACATGGGCAGGCATCGATCTGGCCCTTCGCAGACGGACCCACAGGAGGCGGGCGAGGAGGGTCACCGCCGCCGGTAGATTGCGCTTCGTCCCCTGGTTCAGGGAGAAAGCGCTTCTTTGGGCGAAAGCCGCTTGCCGGCCGACTTCTTGGCCGGACCGGGGGTTCCGCTCGCTTCGCCCGCGGGGCTCTGGCCGGAGTCGGTCGGAAGATCCACCCCGAAACCGGCGCCTGCCGCCCCGGACCTGACCAGCGAGGGCAGGACAACGCCGGCGGCCACGAGGACCCGCTCCAGTTCGGGACCGTCGAGAACTTCCCTCTCCAGAAGGGCCTGGGCGACGCAATCGAGGGCCTCGCGGTGGTCGGACAGGATGCTCTTGGCCTGGGCGTAGCTGGCATGGACGGTGTGCCGCACCGCCTTGTCGATCTCGGCGGCGACTTCCTCGCTGTAGTCGCGCTCGTGGCCAAGATCGCGCCCGAGGAACGGCGATTCGAGGCGGTTTCCGAAAGTGAGCGGTCCTAGCTCGCTCATACCGAACTCGGTGACCATCCGACGGACCAAGCGGGTGGCCTTCTCAAGGTCATCATGGGCGCCGGTAGAGGCCTCGTCGAAAACTATCTCCTCGGCGGCGCGGCCGGCCAGGAGTCCGGCCACCCGGGCCAGGAGCTCGGCCTTGGTGATCAGGTGGCGGTCTTCCATGGGCAGCGGCAGGGTGTAGCCAAGAGCGGCGCCGCGCGGCAGGACGGAGACCTTGTGGACCGGATCGCCGTGGGGCACAAGCCGGGAGACGATGGCGTGCGCGGCCTCGTGGAAGGCCACGATGCGCTTCTCTCCGGGGGAGAGAACGCGGGCCTTCTTCTCGGGTCCGGCGATGACCCGGTCGATGGCTTCCTCGAGATCGTCCATGCCTACCTTCTTGTGGCGCCTGCGCGCGGCCAGGAGGGCCCCTTCATTCATGACGTTCTCAAGATCGGCCGGAGTGAAACCCGGAGTGCGCCGGGCGAGAACCTCAAGGTCAACGGCGGGGTTAAGCGGCTTCCCTCGTGCGTGAACCCGGAGAACCTCGACGCGTTCCTTGATGTCGGGCTTGTCAATGGTGATCTGGCGGTCAAACCGGCCCGGACGCAAGAGAGCCGGATCGAGGATGTCGGGGCGGTTGGTGGCGGCCATGACGATGATGCCCTCGTTGGCCCCGAAGCCGTCCATCTCGACCAGGAGTTGGTTCAGGGTTTGCTCGCGTTCGTCGTGCCCGCCTCCGTAGCCGGCGCCGCGCTGGCGGCCGACCGCGTCGATCTCGTCGATGAAGACGATGCACGGGGAGCTCTTCTTGGCCTGCTCAAAAAGGTCGCGGACGCGCGAAGCGCCCACGCCAACGAACATCTCCACGAAGTCGGAGCCGCTGATGCTGAAAAAGGGCACGCCGGCCTCCCCGGCCACGGCCCGGGCCACCCAGGTCTTGCCTGTGCCGGGAGCGCCCATGAGCAGGACGCCCTTCGGCACCCGGGCGCCCATCTCGGCGTAGCGCTTGGGGTGTTTGAGGTAGTCGACGATCTCCTGCATCTCTTCCTTAACCTCTTCCGCGCCGGCGACATCGTCGAAGGTAACCTTGCGACGATCCTCCGGGGCGTGCAGCTTGGCCCGGCTCTTGCCGAACTGCATGACCTTGCTGCCGCCACCCTGGGTCTGCTGCATTATGAAGAAGAAAGCCACGATGATCAGGATGACCGGTCCGAGGGTCGTGAGCAGGGTAGCCAAGAGCGACGGTTGCGGTGGGACGTCAAAGGTCATCTTGACCCCGGACAGCCGCATCTTCTCGTAAAGAGTTGGGTCTTGCGGGATGATGCAGGTGAACTGGCGTCCGTCGGCGAGCTTCCCGGTGACCTGTCCCTCAATTATCGTGACTTCCTCGATCTCCCCGCTGTCCACCTTCTGGACAAACTCAGAGTAGGTCAGGGCGACCGGGGTGGTCCGGTTCGTCTCCAGCAAGTTCACCAGGGATACGGCAATAAGAATGAGCAGGAGCCAGAACGTGATACTCCTTAGAGTACGGTTCAATTGGCCCCCTCCTCTCGTCTTGACGGCCATTGCGGGACTCAAAACGGGCGGCCCGGCTGCTGCCGCCCCAACCTCACAACAACACGGGTATTCTATCACACAGGCTTTCCGGGCAACAACACGGGGCCCCGGTCGAACCTGCTACGCCTGCCCAGCTAGAGGGTCATTGGAGGCCGGGCCGGGCCCTTCTCCACTCCGGCTGGGCGTTCGGCCGACACGCGCAGACCGACCCGAGTCTCCGCGGAGGCGACGAAACGCTCGTCCGCCCGTAGGCCCACGACCCAGACGATGCGGTCCAGCCGATCGACCACGAGAGGCCGGTGGTCCCGCTCGCCTCTCGGTAGCTTGACCGAGATGAAGAATTCCTTCAGCTTCTTGCCGAGGCCGACCCCGGGCTCACCCAACCCCGCCGGGTGGAAGACATCCCCGTCGCGTCTGGTTCGCACGGCCAGGGGGAGTTCCACCTTGGCCAGATCGAGCTCCACCACCGACCGGTCTCGCGAGCGGTCGTGATCGCCGGGATCGCCGGGGTGGTCGTGATCGCCGGGGCCGCACGGGCTTCGGCCGGCGGCGACGTCTACCTTCTCTAGGTCAAAGACCCAGTCAAGTTCGGTCACCGCCGTTTGACCGGGGAGGCTGAGGCGGGCCAAAACCGGAGGCGACGGATCGCCGGGTCTGGCCCGGGTGGCTGGGCCGGTGGTCCGGGCAAAAAAGACATGCCGATAGCCGGCCTCCATGACCACTCGTCCGGGCAGGTCGACGCGACCGCCCACGTTCAGGCTCCCCGCCCGCGCGGCCCGGCGAGCGCCCTCGTAGCCCAGGTCGCGCAAGACGGTATCGCCGGCCAGGTCGCCGACGGCCAGCCGGATCAGGCGCGTCCGCTCGCCCTCACCGAGAGCGGCGAAATCGCTCCTGGCCACGAAGACGATCCGGTCGGTCTCCACCTCGAGCCCGGCGAAAGGAAGTTCGCCCTCGGGCAAGTCGGCGCCCTCCGGCGCACCCGGGAACTCGCCCGGCCTTTCCGGGTGCTGCCGGTCCCGCAAGTGGCCCCGGCGGACTAGGTTCCCTAGGCGGCTCTCATCGCCGCGTTCACCAAGCTCTTCGCGAGCCGCGCGAGCCAAGTGGGCCAGGCGAATCAAGGCTTCGTCCACTCGCGGGTTGTACTCGCGCAGGATCGGCAGGATGCGCATTCTGACTAACCCGCGGCGGAAACGCGGGTCTTCGTTTGTCGGGTCGTCGCGGGGCGCCAGACCCCGGCGGCGGCAGTAGGCGAGGGTCTCGGCCCGCGTCACGCCGAGGAGCGGTCGGATGAGTATCCACCCCTCCTCCGCGCGGCTGGCCGGCATGCCGGCCAGGCCGTCGAGGCCGGTGCCCTCGATGATCCGCATCAGAACGGTCTCGGCCTGGTCATCGGAGGTGTGGCCCGTGGCTATGCGAACCGGGCCGGTGGGTCCTTCACCCCAGGCCCGGGCCACGCGCCCGAGAAAGGCGTAGCGGGCCACCCGGGCAGCCTCTTCGGGCGAGCGGCCATGCCCGGGGGCCGGCTCCGGGGCGGCCGATGGGTCCGGGGCCGCGGGCGGATCCACGCTCCCGCGGTGGAAGGCCAGGCCGAGCCGACGGGCCTCCTCCTCGACGTAGGCCACGTCGGCCGCTCCCGCTGCCCCGCGCCAACCGTGATCCAGGGAGGCCACGGCCAACTCGAAGCCCAGGTCGCGCTTAATTGACCAGAGGATGTGCAGGAGGGCTAGGGAATCCGCACCGCCCGAGACGGCGGCGAGGATGCGATCGCCCCGCCGGATGAGGCCCTGGCTGCGAGCCTGGTCCATCACCCGACCGGCGAGCGGTTCCCGATCTTGGCCTTTCGTATTTTGCACTCGATTTTCCGTCCCCGAAGACTTTTTCGTCACTAGGTCCATTATGGCATAGCCCGCCCGGCGGAAAACCAAAAAAAGAGGGGGTGCGCCCAGGTTTTGGCGCACCCCGTGAGTTGGGGGAGGAAACAATGTCCCCTGCGGCCAGGCTCTCTTGGCCCTAGACCCCTTCCGGGGGACTCAACCTTAGCGCAATCACCGTCACGTCGTCGCGGAGAAGGCGGTAGCCCGAGAAGCCGGGCACACCTCCGGCCACGGCGGGAAGACGGCTCGCACTGAGAGACACCGCCGCCTCGACGAGGGCGTCGGTAACCTCCTGCGGACCGGCTTCACCCATGTCCCTCAGGAAGCCGGTAATCCAGCTATCCTCCGGACCGGAACCGGCGAAGAGCCCGTCGGTGGTCAGGACGACCAGGTCACCCGGGCGCAAAGGCACAACGTGGCCCTGCGCGCTGACCTCGGCCAAGACACCCAGGGGCAGGTTGGCCGAGTGAACCACGCTCACTTCGCGCCCCCGGCGGACGAAACTCGGAGGAGCGCCGACCTTGACAAAGCGCGCCTGCCCGTCGTGAAGGTCAACCGTGAGCAAGTCTAAGGTGGCAAAGCGCTCGTGGACCGAGCGCAGGAGCAACATGGAGTTGATTGTCCGCACGGCCATCTCGGTGTTGAAGCCGAGGCGCAGGAGTTCCTCGAGCATCTTGATGGTGGTGCGGCTCTCTTCGGCCGCTCGAGGGCCGGCGCCCGTGCCGTCGGAGAGGACCGCCGCCAGGCGGTTACCGGGCAGTTCCCGGATCATGTAGGAGTCCCCGGATACCCCGGTCGGCGACTTGCGGGCCTGGGTCACGCCCATCTTGTAGTCAAACTGCCGCGGGACGGTCAGGCGGAAGGAACACTCGTCCCGGCCAGCGGCCAGACCGCAGCAGAGGTCGGTGATGATTAAGGCCTCGCCGGCCAGGGCCGAGGCCACGGGCAAGGCGACGGCCCGGCAGGCATCGCCGGTGTCGCAGGTCTCCGCCGTTATATGGAATTCGGCCTGGCCGTCGGGCACGCGGCTGGCCGATACCTCCCGTACGCCGAAGCCGGCCTGGTCGAGTTCCTGGACGAGACTTTCCACAGCCTGGGTATCAGAGGCCGCCTCGGTGGTAAGACCTTCGCCGAGCTGGCGAAGAATCTGAGCCAGACCGTCGAGCTGATGGCAGACCACGCCCCGGCTGTCGTCGAGCTTCTTTCGCCAGTGGCGATTCAGGGCGGCGATCTCATGCAGGAAGTTCATAGTCGTGACCAACTCCCCCAGGTGTACGCAGCGGCGCCGTATCGACGTCGGGACGTCCTGGCTCTCAAGCTGGCCACACTCGGCGGTCATCTCGAGCAGCCCCGATAGCGTGGCCCGGGTGCGGTCGAGGTCGCCCTTCCAGCAGGTTCGGAATAGCCGGCAAGTCTGACAGACACGGCAGGCGGCCTGGGCCAGCCCCTCGGCCAGGGGCTGAGCCGGCGCGACGAGTTCGTCTTGCGGGGACGCCGTGGTCGAAGTGGTTGTCGGCGCCGGACCGCCCGGCGCGGTGGCCGACAGTTCCTTGAGAGTGGCGGCCAGTTGGCCAAAGACGAGACTGAGGTCCACGAGCCGTTTTCCGGCGTGTTCGTGGGCCGAGGCCACCGCGGTGGAGGAGCCGCCCGGGGCCGTGGCCCGAAGCGCATCCTTGAGGGGCGCCAGAATCCGCTCCGGTATGATCAGGAAGAGTCCGGCGGCCAGAGTCGACTCCAAGATCACGCCCTGGAGGAAATGGGCCTCCTCAATGAGCGGTGAGAGGAGTAGGGTTCCAAAAACAGCGCCGGCGGCGATTCCTAGCTTGCCAAAATCGCGGAAACTCCCGGCCAGGAACCCCGCCAAGGCCCCGAGTCCCACGCTTGAGAGCCCACCCGCGCCGCAAAGGGCGATGACCACTCCGGAGACGGTGCCCACGGCCGCTCCCACTCCACCCCCGGCGACGGCGGCCGCCACAAGAACGAGGAGACCGCCGGCGACTCCCGTGGCTCGAAGACCGGCGTAGCCTACTCCCGACAACCCGGCCATCGCCGTGGCCACGGCAATGGCCACGGCGATGGCCTGCTCGGCGCCGAGAGCCAGGGGGCGTCGCGCGGATAGAAGCGGGGGAAGGGCCGTCAGGTAAACAAGAGTGAGAACAAAGGTTAGAAGCCCTCCGAAGAAGGCCATAAGGAAGCGATACGGGGTTGGGTCAATCAGGATGGCCTTGGCCACTCCCACGCCCAGGGTGACGGTGAAGGCCAGGGCGGCCAGGGTCAGGGTGCCCCGGGCCCGGCTCTGACGGTCGAAGGCCAGGAGAAGTAGGCCCAGCCCGGCCGCCGCGACGGCGAACTCGAGGCAGCCATCGACCGCCCCGGTCGAAAGAATCCCGGCCGCAGCCGAAAGAGCGACTCCAACCCCCCGCCGGGGCGCCAGGACCAGGACCGCCGCAAACAGGGCCAACCCAAAGGGAGAGATGGCCTGAAGAACCGTAGCCCGGCCGATGAGGAGAGCGAGCAGGTTGAGGGGCATGGCCTCCAGGGACAAGGCCCCGCGGAGAAGCTCCAGCCCGGCGGTCGCGCCCGCGTGGGCGCGACCGCCGGGCGGACCGGACACCGTCCCTTCGCGCCGGGACTCCCGGGGACGGACCCGGTAGTCCGAGGGATCTCCGTGGTTTCTCCGATCCCCATTTCGCGGGGACCGCGCCGCCGGACCGCGCCAAGCACTGACTCCGCTTCTAGAGCTCAACAGGTGTCACTCCCGCCGTGCTTTGCTCCGCGAGAGGGCCCGTGAAGACCGCCGCGTTGTGACTCCTTCATCCTAACTGTCGCGGCGGCTGGGGCTTTGTCACAACGGGTAAGGGACGGCAGGAAAAGTGCCGACGGAACATTCTCGCCTTCGACACCCTGAGCGGTTAACGGCCGAGGATTGGCTGAGGCTGGAATCGGGAGACACAGGCAGACGGAGACTGGCGAGACGCCGACGGATTTCGGGCCAGGCGCCGGAGCCGCCCCTGTGGCGGAACCTGTCGACACATGCGCTGGGTGAGCGTCGCTCAGCCGTTAGCCGGCGAGCCGCCGGCGGGAGCGTCGCCGCTTCCTCCCTCGCCGCCTCCGCTCCGGCTGGCTTCAAGGTCTTTCAGGGGGTCTTCTTTCCCGATGACGGCGCACTGCTCGACAGCCCGGTGGCTGCGGAGGATATCCTCCAACTCGCGTGGATAGACATTGTAGCCCTTGTAGATGAGCATGTCCTTCTTGCGGTCGACCACGTAGAGGTAGCCGTCGCCGTCGAGACGCCCGATGTCGCCGGTGTGGATCCAGCCGTCACGGAGGGTGGTCGCGGTTCGACATAGGCGGCCTGTCACGCGTGGCCTCTCACCTCTCGGGACCAGCTCCGGCCGGAGTCATTGGCCCGGCTAGGCCCTCCGCTGGGTATGGCAGGACCTTCTGGGCTGGGGAAGGGAGGCGACCGTAGCAGGGGTTTCGTCGCAACCGGGGACAAGCCTGCCGCTAGAGGGGTCGGAGACCTAGGTCGCCGCCGACCCCGCCCACGCGCCGCTCGCTGGCGTCGAGGACCCTGAGCCACGAGATGCAGGCCAGGGCCCAAAGACCGCCGAAGGCCAGGCCGGCGGCGACGTCGCTGGGGTAGTGGACGCCAAGGTAGACGCGGCTCGTGGCCAGGGTCACCATGGCCCCCAGGGAGGCGGCCCCGGCCAGGGGACCCCAGAGGGCGCCTCGCCCCGACATTCCGTCTGAACCCGTGACGCCCGGGGTTCCACGGCGCTTCACCTTGCCCCCGACCGTCCACAGCACGTAGGCCAGGACACCATAGAAAGCGGAGGCCACCATTGTCTCGCCGCACGGGAAGCTGAAGTCGCCGGCGTGGGCCAGGACCGTGCCCGCCGGGCGGGGGCGCTCGAAGGCGTCCTTGAGAAGCTCGCTCAGGACCCACGCTCCCCACCAGGAGACCAGAAGGGCCCACCCCTCGGCCCAGCGGCGGCGTCGGCGATAGATAGCGGCGGCGGCGACCAAGCCCACCGGAACCAGGAGCCACAATGAGCCGAGGTAGGTGGCCGCGTTCGTCACCGCGGTCGCGGCCGGACCGCGAAGAGAGTCGATCACCCCGGCCACGGCGGTGTCGAAAGGCTGGAGTTGCTTTGCAAGAAGGTTGGCGATCAGGTTGGTCAGGACCAGAGCGAAAGACCCCGCCAGGCTCAAGGCGATGATCAGATAGGAGCCAAGGTCGCCGAGACGCCCGAGCCGGAGGCCGGAGATGGCCTGGGCCCGCGCCAAAAGGCGGCTGCCCCAGTCGGTCAGGCGCCGCCGGTAGGCGGTCTTCCGGCCCAGAAGCCAGGCCGCGACGACCAGGGCCGCCAGCCCGCCGGTGATCGGCCCTATGTAGTGGCTGATCAGGCTCGGTCCCTGACGGCCGAAAGCGACGACCAGGGCCGCCTCGAGGAAGAACCGCCCGCCGCGACCGAGAGCGGAAGCGAAGATCACGGTCGGGGTGGACAGCTTGAAGACCCCGGAGGCGATGGTGAAGAGCTTGTAGGGCAGGGGCGTGAACCCGGCGACGAAGACGGCCCAGCCCCCGAAGCGGGCGAAGGCCCGGTCGAGCTTGTCAATGAAACGCGCGGACGTAAACCGGAGCAGGAGCGAGCGGCCCACGGTAACTCCGAGATAGCGTCCAAAGATGGAGCCGAGGACCGAGGCTACCGTCGCGACCAGGGCGTACCACAAGGCCCAGGCCGGCCGTAGGGCGCAGAGGGGAATGAGGAGCAGGTCGGGCAGGATGGGCAGGAAAGACGACTCGGCGAAGGAGACCAGGAACAGGCCGATCACTCCGTAGGCGGCGAAGAAGCCGGACAGGGAGTCCAGCCAGACGAGGAAAGAGTGGAGCACCGACACACCCCTAACCAGCGCAGTCCCTATTAGGTCTTCTCAGGTCAATATGGTCTTAGAAGTGATTGTGTCATTGGGGGCGGGGCAAAGCAAGGGCCTCGGCCTCGTTCCTCACCTCGGTGTCCCTTTTCTCTTCACACGCACTTTTTGTCGGATCATAGCCCTCCTGGGGTCGAACGGAGAAGGAGTCTGTCGAATTGTAAGCGAATGTCTAGACTGGCAATCTCAGGTACGGGTAACTGAACGGGTCTGGGTGCGTAACAAGACACCTCCACTTCGCGGACGGAGGGGTCAAGATGCTCTCAGCCTTCCTAGTGGGAGAGAGTAGCCTTCACGAGTGGCACCTGGCCAAGGCCTTATCGGCCACAAAGCGTGTCCGCGTCGTGGCGTCTTTGTCCACGGCCGCGGCCAGCCACGCCGAAGCCCCCTCAGACGTTGTCATCGTCTGCCTCAGAAGCGGACTGACTCACACCCTCGGTCGCGTGCTCCAGAAGCCCACCCTTTCCCCGTGCCTCGTCGTGGCCGAGCGGCCCTCTTCGGCGCTGGCCCGCGCCTGTGTCAGCCGTCAGGTGTCGTGCCTGGCGGCGCCGGAGTCGCCGGAGCAGATCGTCTCGGCGGCGGAGCTCTGCGTTTGCGGGGTCGTCTTTTACAGCGCCAACCTGGTGGCTCTTCTCCCGACCAAGCCGGCCTCGGGAGGGTGGACCGACGTTGACGTCCAGATCCTTCTTCTCCTGGGAGAGGGGCTTCCCCTTAGGCAAGTCGCCCATCGTCTGAGCTACAGCGAGGGCACGGTCCGAAACATGTGCTCCCGGCTCTACCGGCGCCTGGGAGCCGGCAACCGGCTGGGCGCGCTCCTCGAGGCTCGGAAGATCGGTCTTCTTTAGGTGACATGTGTCATCTGTCGCCTGACACCCGCCAGGTAAGCCCCACGTCCCCCTGTAACCCCCTGGGAGCCACAACTAGAAGCTTGAGGGGTTGTCGGCCGGAAGGAGGTCGGATCAAAAGATGTGTCCCTGTAACGGTGCCTATTGTGCCTTCGCATGCGCGGTCGGATGCGCTGCTTCTTGCGCGCTCCTGGCCGGGGCCCTGATCGCTTGGGGAGCGGCCGGCGGCATCGCCGGTGGCTCTGGAGCCTCGATCTATTACGCGTCGTAATCGACGAAGACTCAGGTTAGCACACCCGTAACCCGATGACCAGGTAGGACCAGTAACCGACAACCCCTCAAGATCAATTGCCTGGATGTCGAAGGTGCTTGGATATCGAAAGCAGGGGAGCGTGAAACTCTTGGAGCACCGTGTCACCCTCAAATTCAGTGTCGACAGCGGCAATCAGTACTTGTACGACGATGCGACGGGAATGACCTTCGTCTGGTCGGACCTCCGGGAGCGGGTCCTCTCCGCCCTCCTAGACGGCAGCCTGGGTGAACGCCGCGCCACCTGGAACAACTACGCTCCCGCCGACATCGACCACGAGGTGCTGTTCATCTCCCGGTGGCGGCAGAAGTACGGGGCCTTCGTCCGCAAGGTCGGTCCCTACCCGCCCGTTCCGCCGCCCGCCGAACTGGAGGCCTGGATCCGGAAGGAAATCCTGATGCAGCTCATCCTCGTGGTCACCGAAGACTGCAACCTCCGCTGCCGCTACTGCGCTTTTTCCGATCACTACCCCCTGAACCGCGACCGGACAACCAAATCGATGACCTTCGACATCGCCCGGCGGGCCGTGGACTACTTCTTCGAGTTGGCTCGCCCGGAGATAGAACGCAATCCAAGGCGCCTTTTCGGCGTCACCTTCTACGGCGGAGAGCCGCTCCTGGAGGTCGACCTTATCGCCCGGGTCATCGACTACGCTCGCGAACGCTTTCCAGGTCTGGTCATCCCGGTCATGACCGTCAACGGCACCCTGCTCTCTCCCGAGGTGGCCAAGACTCTGGCCGACCGCGACGTCCACGTCTCGATCAGCCTGGACGGGCCGACCGCCGAACACGATCGGAACCGGGTCTTTCCGTCCGGACAGGGGTCCTATGAGCCCGTGATGCGCAATCTGCGTCGCATCCGCGAGGAAATGCCCGACTTCTTCGCCAACTACGTGACCTCCGTCTCGACCTACGATTGCCGGACCGACGTTGAGGCGGTGAGCGAGTTCTTCTTCTCGTCACCCGACCCCACCCCGCCGGTCCTCTTCGTCAGTAAGGTCGCCACCCGCAACACCGACTACTACGACGCCTTTGGGCCGGAGGACCTCGAGAAGCACATCGCCCAGGTCCGGTGGCTCCGTCAAGACTACAAACAGCGGGTCATCGAGGGGGATCGCTACTCGACCTACGCTCAATCCTATGTGGGGCTGCCCATCGCCACCTGTCTTCTCCGGGGGCGGATGGCCAATCCTCGCCCACCCTTCCTGCCCTTCACCGGGGCCTGCATCCCCGGAACCAAGCTCTGCGTCACGGCCGAGGGGCAGCTCGACGTCTGCGAGAGAGTCAACGGCAGCTTCCCCATCGGTCACCTGGACAGCGGCGGGGTCGACTTCGGCCGTGTGAAGCAGGTCATCGAGAACTACCGGGACTCGATTTGCGACAAGTGCCATGCCTGCCCGGTGACAAGGCTTTGCTCCATGTGCTACTCGACCACGGAGCAGGAAGGGGTCTTCGCCAAGACTCCGGAGGACTGCGCTGAGACAGTGGCCATCACCCGGGGCAGTCTGGCCGACTACTACTCCATTAAAGAGGGAAACCCGTCCGCGGACTTCTCCTACGAGACCGATCGCACTTATCTTGAGCGTCGCCTGATGTTTCTTTAGGGGGGAATGATCGTGTACTTCAGGCTGGCCACCGACTCGTTCCTGGTCTCGGGCAAGACCGATGGGGCGATCTATGACTTGGGGCGAAACCGCCTTCTTCTTCTCGATCCCGGCGCCGCCGCTCTGCTCAAGCGGTGTGAGAGAAACCAGCCCACCGACGATCTGGCGCCCGGCTCGGCGGAAATGGCCCTCCTGGACAAGCTCGTCCAGCGGGGCGTGGGCAACTTCCTGCCCTCGCCACACTTTGTGGAGAAACTGCAGTTCCAGTCTCCCGTGCGCTTCCAGGGGATCGCCGCCGACCCGCCCCGCTTCGACCGCCTCACCTTTCAGATTACCGACCGCTGCGGATTGGCCTGCAAGACTTGCCGGCTCGAAGGCCACCAGGCAACCTGGCAACCCTGCACGGCCTGTCTCATGAGGGCGCTGCCCGGTGAGAGGGCCCACCCGAGCGGAGACGATTTCGACGCCCTCTTCGATGATCTCCGCCGCCTCGAATTCAAGAACCTCCACCTCCGCGGAGGCGACCCCCTGGCCGAACCGGACCTCCTGGCCGACCTTCTCCGCCGCGCGGCCGCCCGCTACCCGGAGCTCATCATCTTTGTCACCACTCCCGGTGAGGGCCACCTGCCCAATCTCGCCACAGTGCCGAACCAGGTCCGTTTCAACGTGGTCCTGCTCGGGACGAGCGCCAAGGACTACGAGGAAGCGGCCGGCTGCGGAGCGGCCTGGGACCGCGTTGTCTCCAACGTCGACAGCCTCCGGGCCGCGGACTCTCAGGGCGCCGGGCGTCTCCTGGTGACCATCCTTCTGACCGAGACCACCCGCGCCCGCAAGGACGAACTCCTGGCCTTCGCCAAGGATCGTTGGGGTCTCACCCCGGGACTGGCCGAGACCTACCCCTACCCCCTTACGGGCTGGGAGGGGCCGCCTCGGTTCTCGCACGTCGGCCCGCGGGCCAAGCCCGTCGCTCCCTTCCGCGACACCTGGGAATTTTTCTTCCGGGCCTACAACAACACGTGCCTCTTCGGGGGGGCGGACCTCGGTCTCGACGGCGGCTTCCGCCCCTGCGCCTGGGTGGATGAGGTCTTCGGCCACTGGCCGGCCGAGTCGCTGCACAAGGCCATGTCCAGACCCCAACCCTACCACTACTGGGAGCTTACCAAGGAGAGCATCGAGGGTTGCCGCGAGTGCGCCCTCCGCTACGCCTGTGCCGATTGCACGGTGGCCGAGCTTGACGGCCAGTTGCTTCCAGGTGTAAGAGAGATGTACTGCCCCCTCAACCTCTCCGAGGACCTGGCGGTGGGCAGGGTGCGGCCGGTCCTGGGGCCGGCGGAGTTCATCGAGGAAATCGTCCTCGCTGAAGGGAGTGGTCATCGTGGCTGACCCGCTCGTCAGTTTCGAGGGGGTCTCCAAACGCTTCGGCTCGATCCAGGCCCTCGACGGGCTGACCTTTGAGGTCGGCCAGGGGGAGCTCTTCGGTTTCGTCGGCCCGAACGGCTGCGGCAAGACAACCACGACCCGCCTGATGCTCGACCTCTATCGCCGCGACGCCGGGGAGATAAGGATCTTCGGCTGCGACCCGGCCGTCGACTTTGCCCGCGTCGGACCCCAACTCGGGGTGACCTTCGACCAGCACGCCCTCTACGAGAGCCTTTCGGCCGAGGAGCATCTTGTCTTCTGGGGCCGCATGTTCGGAGTGAACGGGCGTGAACTCAAGGAGCGCTGCCGGTTTCTCCTCGAGGCGGTCGGCCTGGCCACGCGGATGAAGAGCCCGGCGCGAACCTTCTCCAAGGGCATGCGCCAGCGGCTGGCCTTCGCCCGATCTCTCATCAACCGTCCCCGGCTGGCCATCATGGACGAGCCCTTCGACGGTATCGACGTCGAGACCAAGCGAGATCTGGTCGACCTCCTCCACACCGTGGTCCGCGAGGAGGGCATGACGACTTTCCTGACCTCCCACAACCTGGTGGACATCGAGCGTCTCTGCCGGCGGGTGGCCATCGTCAAGCGTGGCCGCGTCATCGCCTGCGACACGACCGAGAACCTGCGGACCAAGACCCGTAAGCGTCAGGTCCTTGTGGTGACTCTGGGCGAGGGCGCTGACGGCGACCTGGTCCAGGCCGCGGTGCCGGAGGGTTCCTACGACCCCGAGACGCGCTGCCTCAGGGTGGAGTACGTGCCCGACAGTGGTCCGCCCGACGCGGTCGTCCGGCGGCTGATGGAAAGAAACCTGCCCGTCAGCAGCTTCCGCGAGGAAACCCTCAGCCTAGAGGACATCTACCTCAGCCTGACCGGAGGGGGGAAAGAGATATGTGGCTGACCCATGTGCGGGCCCTGGCGGCCAAGGAGGTCCTTGAGGGCTTCCGGGCCGGGTGGCGCTTCGCCCTGCAGATCCTGGCCCTGGCGGGCTTCATGAACTGGTTCATCATCCGGTCCTATGTAGTGTCCGTGGGCAGCGACCCGCTTCAGCTCCGGATCGCCGCCTCGGTGTCCGTGGTCTACGTGGCCATGATCGTCATCCCCTTCCTGGCCAACGGTCACCTCATCCGCAGCTTGGTCGAGGAGCGCCAGAAGCAGAGCATCCTCTCCCTTCTGGCCACGGGCGTCACCCCGCAGGTCATGTGGCTCACGAAGCTGGTCATGGCCTCGGCCCTGAGCTACCTGGTGATGCTGGTGAGCATTGGCCTGCACCTCCTGGTGACCGTCCTTTACTGGCACGTCACGCCCGTCTTCACGACCCAGATCGTGCTTGGGGCCCTGGTCGTCTCCCCTCTCCTAGCCTTTGCGGTTGTGGCCCTAATGGCCTTTTTCTTCTGGTACTTCCGCTACCCGCACATGGTAGCGTCCATTGTTCCGGTATTCGTGGCCATGGCCTCGTGGGGCTACGCCTCGAGGTCGCCCGGGTCCGACATTCTGCGGAACCTGACGATCATCGCCTGCGTGGCCCCGTTCGTGATTACGGCCATCGGGGCCTTTCTCATTGCCCGGTTGTCTAAGCAGCGCATCGCCGGGCTGTAGGTTTCCAGGCGGGAGGTTGGGGGGAATGAGAGTGTCGGCCATTCTGGCCGGATTGGCCCTGGCCGTGGTTATGGCTTTGGCCCTGGCTGGCCTCAGGCGGCTGCCGATTTTCGGTGGCAGGCAGGCGGCCCCGGGCACCGGAGTCGCGCCGCCCCAGGTGGTCTTGACGGTCACGACCGAGGGCGACAAGCGAGTCGGCTCGGATCTGGTCCTACTGTTCTCCGTCAGCAATGCCGGGCAAACCCCGGTGAAACGTCTCCATCTCAGGGCCGATGGTCCCTGGTCCGCCTTCGACGTCCGCCTGGTGGACGTCGACGGATCGTTCGAGACGGAAGGCGGAATGGGCTGGTTTCTGCTGGGGCAGAGCATCCAGCCAGGGGCCGGACGTGAGCCGATAGTTAAGATCGGCCCCCGGGTGGCCGGAACCTACCACTTCGAGTTCCGGGCTTTCGACGGCGATCTGGCCCTCTTCGACCCTTCGGGGCGGCCGGCCACGGCGGTCTTGGACGTGGTCATCGGGCCGTAAGCCTCAGTCTCCCCACCAGCGAGCGGTCAGAGCCGTGGCCAGGGCCTCGGAACGGACTAGGAGGCTCTGGTCGTCGTAGAGGCAAAGAGAGCCCGCCGTCCAGTTGTGCGATCCGCAGAGGATGTCGCGGCCGTCGACGACCAGGACTTTGGCATGGGTCACCCACTCCTGGTTGTCCCACCTCACGTCAACCCCCTGGGATCGGAGGTACCGGTGGGCGGCCCGGTTGATGTGGCGGGACCCGTAAGGATCGGTGGGCCGGTCGAGGTCGAGGATAACCTTGACCTCGCAGCCCCGGCGGCGGGCGGCGACCAACTCCTCTACAAGGGCATTGCCCGGGTGAGTCCCTCCCGGGCGGTAGGTCATGAAGAACATAACCAGGCTCACTTCGCGCTTGGCCGAACGCAGGAGGCGCAGAGCGACGTCGAGGTAGGCCAAGCGGGAAACCAATCCGGCCCAGGCTACGACCGGCTGACCGGGGGTGTTGGTGAAGACCGCCATCGCCGAGGCCCGCTGCTGGAGGCGCCCCAGATAGGCGGCTCTCTCGGGTAGGATGAATGAGCCACCCCCGGGCGCCGGGTCGGAGGCGGCGGTCTCGACGGCCCGCCGGACCTCAGCCACCAGCCTTTCCCCGAGGGATCGCCCTTGCCCTCCGCCGAGGACCGCGCCGATACCCGGGAAGGGGTCAAGTTCCGACTCGTCGGCGGGAGCGGGGTTGACGCCGGGGGGAGAGGTCTGGAGGATGACAGGTGGTCCATCGCCACCGGCCAGCGGGACTTCGCCTTCCTCGACCCAGGAGATGGGAAGCCCGTTCGGGCCGCCTGAGGCTTCGGCCCGCTTTCCCGAATGGCGCCGGAGTCCCTGGTCGGCGGCCATAGCCGCGTAGGCCGAAAGGCCGTCGGGGTCAACGAGGGGTCCGATGTCCGGGGGCTCGCCCCCAACTAGACCAGCCAACTGATAGAGGGTCGATCCCAGGAGTTTCGCCTGCGCGGGTTCCAGGGCGAGGGCCGGGCGCCAGGTAGCGGCCCAGGCGGCGAGAGCCTTCTCGAGAGTCGCCTGAAGCCCGGCGGGATCGGCCTTGGCATCCGCCAGGCCAGGCGCACGTCCGGTTACCGCTCCTGACGCCGGGGCGGCGTCCGCTCTCGGTTTCGCCGCGGCTTCCCGCCCAGCCGACGTCCCTGCCCGCTCCCATTCGCCCTCGAAAACCGACCTAAGCCGGAGCGAAAGATCCTTCGAGCGGACCGCGAGGGTGAGCTCGTCATCCAGGCAGAGGGCCTGGTGGCTCCAGTTGTGGCTACCAACCACGACGATGTCGTCGATGACCAAATACTTAGAGTGCAAACTCCCGCTGGGACCCTCAGTCGCGTAGGGACGGCAAAGAACGCCGAGGTCGGCAAGGCGGCGGCGGGCCACCCGGTCGGCAAGTTCAATGGCCGGAGTCTGCCGGGAGCTCCCGACAATGACGCGCACGTCGATCCCACGCCAGCGGGCGCGGGCCAAGGTGTCCAGGACAAGACGGACGTTTCCGCCAAGGTCGGTCTCGGGGCGTGGGTCGATGATGAAGATCGTAGCCAGAACGGAGTGCCGGGCCCGGTCGATAAGCGAGAGGAGATAGGGAAGGTAGTCTCGACCCGCCAGCGGGACAGCGTGGTCGACCCGGTGCACGTAGTGGGGCTCCGGTCTTAGGCTCATCTAGTTCCCCTCCATCCGGGAGGCTAGGGCCACCGCCCGGCCCACAAGGGTCTGGGCCCCGGCCCCGACAGTCCGGGCGTGCGCGATGTAGGCGGTCAGGGCCGCCGCTTTGGCGGCGTAAGTCTCCGCGGTCCTGGCCTTCAGCCGGGCCAGGAGTTCCTCGCCCAGACTCTCCGCCTCGGTGGCCGTAGTGGCGACGAGTTGGAGGCGGGAGGCGAGAACCCGAGCCGCCGCCCCGGTAGCCCGGCGAGCTTGGATCGAACCGGACCCGGGGCCGGGCCCCGAGCCCTCGATCGTTTTGGCCATCGCCTCGAGCCCGTCCAGACGATTGGCGCAGGCGGAGGGGGAACCCTTGGACGAGCCGGTCGCCGGACCACCTGTCCCCTGCGCCGAGGAGGCTTGTTCCTCGGACTCTTGGTCCTCGTCCTCGTCCTCGCGCTCCTCCTCTTCCTCCTCCTCGGGAGGTTCGTCGTCCTCCGGGGGCTCGGGTCCGGGAAGTCCGGGGCCAGGCGGCGGGTCGGGACTTCCGCCGGGCTGGCTCCCGCCCCCGCCGAGCGAGGACGCGCCCCCGCTATCGCCCGGAGGGTCGCCGACGTCGTCATCGGGCAAGTCGTCATCGGGGACATCGTCACTCGGACCGTCCCAGGAGGCCGACCCGACCGCAGCCGGGCCCGCTGCGCCAGGCGCCGGGCCGGAGGAAACCCCGGCGGAAGCGGCCGACACGCCGGCCGCATGACCCCCTGCCGCAGCCGGGGCCGGAACGTACCGGCACTGGGTGATCGGGTTGAGCGGGATACCGGCCGGATCGGTGACCTGGTAGTAGACTTTGGCGGCGGCCCCGACGACCTCGCCCACGCGCACAACCTGCCCGGGCTTCGCGCGAATGCTTTCGAGGTAGACCAACTGATGCAGGTAGGCCCGGCCATCCCTGACCGCGACGCTACCGAGACCGCCTCCGGCGAACTCCACGGTCCCCGAGACGGGCGTGCGCACCTCCGCCGGCCTGTTCATGGTCTCGCTCTCCACGACAAGGCCTGAGTGCAGGCGTCCCTGGGAAAAGCCAAACCCGGCCGTAAGACGTCCGCCGCCGATGAGCCGCCCCGGGCTGAACGCGGTCGGTGACGCGGCTTGCCTCTCTGGAGTCACGGTAGTTCGCCTCCGGTGGGAAAAGCAGTGTATGCCATTGGTTCCTTATGATCCCAGGGAACCCTGCTCAAGCCGGCCCGGCGCGCCGGCCGCCTTGACAGTCGCCCCCACGGCTTGGTAGGGTGACGGCAGAGTATGGAGGTGTGGCTGAGTGACTCCCCTTGGGCGCGGTTCAACGGGGGAGTCACCGGTAGGCGCCCACCGCCTCTTCGTCTCCCACAGTTGCAAGGTTGGCCTCGACCAGACCGACCTCGACGCCATTGCCCGCTTGGCCTCGCCGGAAAGAAAGCTCTGCCCTTCAGTCATCATCCAGGCCGCCCTCCGGAACAAGGTCGCCGGCCACGTCTACTCAAACCTGGGTCGCGTCGCCGCCGCCTTTCCCCACCTCAGTCTGGTCCACGAGATAAGGGAAACCTTGGAGAGCGAGTTCTCTGAGTCCGTGACTCCCACCAGCACCCAGACGCTTCTGGCCGAACTGCCCGCTTTCGCCCGGGCCCTGCGAGCCGCCGGCGTTGCCTGGCTCCCCGTGAAGGGAGGCGCCCTGGCCCTCCTGCGCCTCTATCCCGAGACCGCGCCCAGGTACATGCGCGACCTGGATTTGATGGTCCCCGACACGGCCTCCGCCTGGAAGGCTCTCGGGATACTCCGGCAACTCGGGTACGAACTCCGTCCTCCCATTTTCCTGCAGCGCACGCGCCAGAAGCGCCTCCTGGCCATAGCCCAGCTTAGGAAGAGCCAGGATGGAATGTCCCTCAAGGTGGAGATCATGGTTCAGCCCTTCAAGACCACCCGGTTGTCCAACCTGGAGGTCGATCTGTGGTCCGGGGCCCGCGAGGCTGAGTTCCGCGGGGAGACCATTTCCGTGCCGTCGGTGGAGAACCTGATCCTGGTGAGCGCCGGCCACGCCTACCATGAGGGCCCGATGCTCAAGGACGCCAACGACCTGTGGCTGCTCCTGCGGCGCTACGGGGCGGAGATTGACTGGTCCACCCTGGCCAGGGCCGCCGCCGCCAATGACCTTGTCGGAGGACTCCTGGCCATAGCCGGCCTGACCCTTGGCCTCTACGGACCTGATCCCTATCTTGAGCGGCTCGTCGGAGAACTGCGGCCGACGGCGGGAGAGCGTGCGGTCTCGCGCCTCTTGGCCCGGGGGAGAGGTGGGTTTCCGGCCCCGCTTGTCTGGGCCTATCATGAGTGGCGACACACTGGCGCCAATCCGCTGGGTACGCTGCTCCAAGGGTGGGGTCAGTCCGCGCTCCTCAGGGCTTGGCTCAGCCCTCGCTGCCCAGGCGCCCTCGACCGCTTCATTCGCTTCCGCGAGCGCGGGAGGATCCTCCGCTGGGCCCGGCTGGCCGACGATCGGATGCCCGTTTACCTGGTGCCGTTGCCCGAGCGCGGCGACGCCGGCGGAGGGTCGCCCGAGCCCGCGCTGACCGTCTTCCCCGGAGAGGACATCACCCACGCCTGGGACGACAAGGCGCAGTGCCTGCTGACCCCGGTCGGGCCGTTTCTGCCGACCAGGTACGCCGTGGTGGGCGACAGTCAACTCGATGCTGGGAGCGACCTTGCCTCTAGGGCCTGCTCGCGGCCGGGGTCGTGGCGGTGGCGGCCTGGTGACGGTGCATTGGAGGTGCCAGTGAATGACTTCCTTGGCCCGACGTAGCCGGGGAAACTCGCCGACCGGTCCGGAGCGTCTGTTAGTGGAGCGCTGCTGCAAGATCGGCTTCGACCGGTCCGACCTCGACGTGGTCGCCGGTCTGGCCTCCGGGAGAGGCCGCCTGCGACCCGCAACCATCATTCAGACGGCCCTCGGGCACAAGGTCGCCTCCCATGTCTACGATAGCCTTGGGTCCGTGGCCGCCGCCCACCCCCACCTGGAGACGGTCCGCGACCTACGAAGAGCTTTCGAGACCGACTTCGCGGAGTTCGTGACGCCCGGGCGAACTCAGAAGCTCCTGGCCGAACTGCCTACTCTCGCGCGGGCCATGCGAGCCGCCGGCCTTCACTGGCTTCCCACCAAGGGTGGGGCCCTGACCGTCCTCGGCGTCTACCCCGAGGCCAGGCCCAGGTACATTCGCGACCTGGACCTAATGGTGCCCGATCTACCCTCGGCCTGGCGGACCCTCACTATCTTGGAGGAACTGGGGTATCAGCTCCAACCTCCCCTTCTCCTGCAGCGCACCCGCCAGGGGCGCTTCCTGGCCATAGCCATCCTGCGAAAGAAGCGGAACGGTGTCTCCCTCAAGATCGAGGTCATGGTCCAGCCCTTCAAGACCACCCTCTTCTCTAACCTTGAGGTCGACCTGTGGGCCGGTGCCCGCGAAGTGGATTTCGGCGGAGAGGCCATCAGCGTGCCGTCGCCGGAGAACCTCTTTCTGATGACCGCAAGTCACGCCTATCACGACGGTGTGACCCTCAAGGACGCCAACGACATGTGGCTGCTCCTGGGACACTTCGGAACGGTCTGCGACTGGTCGGCCGTGGCCCGCCTGACTGCGGCCAACGGCCTCGCCGCGGGGTTTGGGGCCGTAACCCGAGTGACCGAACGCCTTTACGGCTCGACGCCCCTGCTTAAGCGCCTGGTGCGGGACCTGCGGCCAACGGCGGCAGAGCGCGCGGTCTCGCGGCTATTGGCCCGGGGAGGCGGCAAATCGCGGATCCCTTTCGTGTGGGCCTACCACATCCGGCGGCAAACCGGGGCCAATCCTATCGGCGCCTTTCTCCGTCTGGTCCGGCGATCCGCGCTCTTGCGTGTCCTGACCAGCCCCCGCTGCCCCGAGACTGTCGACCTCTATCTACGTCGGGAAGAGCGGCGGGGACTGCGCGGTTGGGCCAAACTGGCCCTCGCGGGCCTACCTTTTTACCTGGTGCCTCTGTCTTGGGAGGAATCCCCTGCTGGCGGTGGAAGTGGCGTCGGCGCTGGGACTAGTGGCCGCGACGCGCCCGTGGTGACAGCCTTCGCCGACGATGAGATAGCCCACGTGTGGGAGCGCGGCGCGCAGTGCCTTCTGACACCGGTCGGACCGTTTCTGCCGACGCGGTATGGTGTTCTGGACGACAGCCAGATCACGGCTGGGAGCGACCTTGCCTCCAGGGTAGCCGGCGGTCGCGTCCTTCAGACTCGTCAGTCTGGTCAAAGGGGAGGTGAGGCTGATGGCTACCGCCATGCTGGTCAGGGTCTTGAAGAAAGTGCTGCGGATAAACCAAAAAAAGAGCGGATAGTGAGCGCCGGCGTCTCCTAGAAGTAGGTGCGAACGCAGGTGGCCACGGGGTGAGGGTCGTCCCTTTGAAGGACCCAAGCCGCGGCCGACGTGAGTTCCGGATCCCCGCTACCCACGGCAGCGCCGGTCCCGACCACCTCGAAGACCGGCAGGTCGGTGATGTCGTTACCCATGGCCACAAAGCGACCGAGATCCCAGGCCCTGCGGCGAGCCAATCGCCGGAGGGCCTGTCCTTTGTCGGCCCGGTTGTGGACACACATGAAAGAGCGACGGTGACCCACAACCGTGAGGTCCAGGTTTCTCTCGGTGGCGAAGGCGACAAAGGCCTCCGCGGTCCGACCGCTCTCTTGGGGAATTATCATGGCCAGATTCGATTTCAGGTCGGCCGGGCCAGGTTCGCCCTCCACCATCCGGAAAGGTCCGAGATGCGGGAGAGGGCTGGGACCCGGGCTCAGCGGGGCAAGACCCTCGGCCGGCGTCGCCGGGCGTGGGACGAGACACTCGGTCGGCGTCACCAGGTGCGGGACGAGGCCCTCCCGGAGGGCCCAGCGCCAGATCGACCGCGCCCGCCGCTGACCGAGGGCGATGGTCGCCTCGTCCTGACCGCTCAGCGGGTCGAAGGTGTGAGCCCCCAGCAGGGCTATGACCGGTTCGACCACACCCAGGAGGGTCAGGATGGATCGGCTGGTCTGGACCGTCCGACCCGTGGCGATGACCACGGGGACGCCGCCCCGCACAAGCTCCCGGACCGCTTCCACGTCGGCCGGGTGGGGCAGATCGTCCTCCGACCGCACCAGGGTGCCGTCAAGATCCAGAACCAAACCCTCCGCCCGCAAGCGAGCGCCCCCCTCTCTTCTCTTGGTCGCCGGCCCAGTTCGTCACCGGCTCACCACGGGCCCAACTCGCCACCGGCCGCAGTTGGCTAGGTAGCAGCCAGGTCCGCGGCGTGCTCTCGCACGGTCTCGACGGCCCGCGCCAAGGGACCCCGTAGGTGCCAGACGAGGCCGCTGTCGCAGACCTGATTGAGAAACGCGGCCAGCCGAGCCTGGCTTCTAGGACAACTGAAATCGGGAAGCCAGGGCCCAAGACGGTCGGTCTCGTCGAACAACACCAATGACGCCCCCCTGATCCTGGCCACGATGTTCTCGTGGAGGGCCACGCGGGCTTCAAGCGGATCGAGGGGGCGGCAGTCCAGATCCCGCGTGAGACCGAGCCCGACCACGTAGACGCGGCGAAGCGGGAGAGAGACCCCGCAGGCGGAGATGGCCAGGTCGGCGGCGGCGACGCGTTTTCTCAGGTTGACTCGGCCGTCCGCGACCGGACCGAAGACCCGCCGGCAGACGTCCGGATCGGCCTCCTCCAGGGCCTGGCTGCGGAAGGTGAAGGACACGTCCCCGTCGCACCCCTGAACTCTAGGCCGGCCGTTCTCCCAGGAGACGATGACAGCGTCGTTGGCGATTATCTCGGCCCCCAGGCGAGCGCAGGCCGCATAAGCCATGGTCGTCTTTCCCGCTTCCTTCGGGCCCATGAAAAGGTAGGCGGACCGGCCGAGGGCAACGGCCGAGCCGTGAACGGTGAATCGCCCCCGCAACTGAAGTTCCCGCTCGAAGAAAACGGCCAGGAGGCACTCCAGGATGTCCGAGCGTCGCGCTCGCTCCCACGGACTGGCCAGAAAGACGCGGCCTCTTTCCACCCTGATTTCCTCCGGCGACCGGTCAAGGTAGACCATCCGCCGTCTCACCAGGGGCGCCGGGAACGGCTTGGAACCCACGGCCAGGTCGCCTCGCCCGAGAAGGCGCCTTCGTCCGGCGAGGTAGACGAGAGCCGCCGAGCTGTCCGTCGAAAGGCGACACTGGAGACCGCCCCAACTCACGTAAACTTGGCGAACCGTCACGGCGACCGTCACGGCGACCCACCCCCCTCGGCCAAGCCGCCTCGCTGGAGCCCGCGGAAGCCGGCGATGTGGGCGGCGCAGGCGGACGGAGAACCCGCCAGATACTCCCCTTCCAGTTGGGTGACCATGGCCTCAATGAGGCGCCTCCGGTCGTCATGAAGCTTCGGCGAGTCGAGGCCCGGAACGTAGACGCTTCTCCGGTGGCCCTCGCCGAAGGCGATGACCGTGGCCGCCCCCCGCACGTGACGGGCGAGGCTCTCATAGAGCCCGACTCGCAGGCGAACGGGGTCGAGCGACCCGGTCCGCGCGGGTCCGGACAGGAGGCGGAGATGGTAGAGAGCGACGAGGGGCTGGGGGGCGGTGGCGACCTCCAGACCGAGAACGGCCGCGGCCACGGTGCGCTTGGCGTCGAAACCGGCGCCGCTGCCGGCGACCCCGGCGAAAAGGCGGTCGGCCTCGGCTGGGAAGGACCGGCTAAACGAGCTGTAGCGGAGCTTCACCCCTGGCTTGAGGGTTCCCAGCACCTCCGGATGGCCCAAGCCGTCGAGGCCGAGGAGGGCCGAACCATTGGACAGGAGGCCAAAGCCGTGGTCGCGGCAGAGGGTAATGGCCGTGATTGTCTTGCCCGCGCCCGCCCCGCCGAACAAGACCACGGCCATCCCAGCCCGGCTGACGGCCGAAGCGTGGAGGACGAAACGCCCGCACTCCTCGAGGGCGCGACGAAGGGCGAGATTACCGAGGACCTCGAGAACCGGGCTCGGACGAATGAGGGTCCAGGGCCCTTCAAAGGTCAACTCGCCGCGGCCGTCCCAACGAAGGGAGGCCCGTCGCCGATCGCGGTAGACCAGGCGGAAGTGAGCGGGCCGTGACGGGACGACCACAGACCCGTAGCGGCCAAGGCCGAAGAGAGGGACAGCCTCTTCCACGTCGGTCACGACGCGCACGAGAGTGCCCTGAATGTCAAAGCAGGCCTCGATCATGGTGGGGCCTGCCCCCTGAGCGGGGTTCGTTCCTTGGGCGCCGGGACTCCCGTGACCCACGAGCGTAGGGCGCGAGCCAGGGTCCGGTAGGCCGAAAGGCCGTGCAGGGCATAGGCCACCGGCGCCCCAACCAGTTGGCGCAGGGTCGCCGCAACCAGGAGGCCGCCACGCGCCCCAGGGTCAACCTGGGCCACAATCTCGGGGGCCACCCGGCGGCAGATGGCCAGGGCCACAAGGTTGGGCAGGATCAGGTAGAGTTCGGTGACGCCGATGGACAGAGCCAGGCGGAGCGGGTCGCGGGTAATGAGGGCATAAGCCAGGAGAGCCGCCCCGAGCGTGGGGCCGGCCACCCAGATGACGGCGTGGGCGAAGAGCCTCAGCGTCAGCCACCTTAGCCGCCACCGAGACCGCCACCCCGGCCCGACCTGACCCGCCTCGCCCATCAGTCCCGCGTAACGGAAGGCCTGGAGCGGGCCCCAAAACCAGGTGGACTTCTGGATGTAGAGAGACCGCACGGTCTCCGGGGAATCGGCGGACTCGAAGAGAGGAACCGGCACGATGGGGACACCGTGGTGGGAGGCTTCCAGGCCAAACATGGCGTCCTCGCTGTAGGTCCTCTCAGAGAATCCGCCAAGGGCCAGATAGGTCCCGTGGGTGAAGAAGAGTCCGTGGCCGATGCAGTAGTTAAGGACCGGCAGCCGGCCCGGGTCAAACCTTCCGGCCTTCACGGCCCGTCCGCCGCCTGGAAACTGCCGCAGGGCGTTGAAGATCTCAAAACCGATGCTCCACCGCGTCTGCCAGAGGCCCGCGGCGGTGAGGACGGCCTCGACCGGCCATGGTCGTTGAAGGAGAGCGGAGTAGTTCCCCAGATACAAGCCGTACTGCTGGAACACCGGGGGGACATCCCGCTGGACCGGGTCGCTCCGGACCGGGTCGCTCCGGGCCGGGTCGCTCCGGGCCGGGTCGCTCCGGGCCGGGCCGCGGCAGCGGGCTAGGACCCAGGCCAGGGTCCTCGGATCAGGCCGCGAGTCGGCGTTGTAGACGGCGAAGAGAACCTCGGCCGCCCCGACCGAGGCGAGATGCGCCCTCACCCCGGCGTTAAGTTGGTGGGCCATGTGGCCAACCGTGCCGGCCTTGTGGTAGACCCGAACCCGCGGGAAACGATCGGCCAGGGAGCGAGCCATATCCACCGTTGTCGGGCGGCGCCGGATGAGGTCCTCAGCCACTTCCCGGCGCCCGGAGAGGTCCGGGGCGGCCCTGGCCAGGGACACGAGGTGGGCCGTGGTTCGCTCGTGCCGCTCAAACTCGGCGTCGGTGGTGACGATGGCCACGGTGTAGTCCGGGTGGTCCTGGCCCAACTCAAGAAGCCGGCGGACACAGGCCTCGAGCCGTCGCGTCTCCTCCAGGACCGGCAGGAGGACGCAGACGGCGACCGGACCGCCGGAAGAAGCCGCCGCGACCGGACCATCGGAAGAGGCCGCCGCGACCGGGCCGCCCAGCGGAGTTTCGGCTCGGTATTCGGCCCACTCAAGGAGGTACCGCCCGGCCACCCACAGTCGCCGCAGCCAAGAGACAGTGAGGAGGCAGAAGATCGCGCATCCGATGCCAAAGGCGGACCCAAGATCGGCCAGAGCCGGCACCCCCTTTGTCGCCTAGCCGCGCGTGGCGCCGCCTGACCGCGACAAACCCTAACCACGCACAAACCGAACCAGTGACTCGGTGAAACAGATCGTGTCGTCGGGAGAGTCGCCGACGGGGTAACGGCCGGCAAATTCGGGCGGAAGGGTCTCCGGATAGCGCCGGTACTCGCCGAACGCGGGGATGAGGTCCGTGAGGGCGAGTTCGGGGGTCATGGCCCGGCGCAGGAAATCGTGATCCACGGCGGGCGACGAGTGACTTGGAAACAGGAAGGTATAAAGCGCTCCGCCCGGCTTGAGAGCCTCCCGACCCCGTTCAAGGAAGAGATCGTAGAGGGGCCGCGATGGGTCGCAGAGGAAGGTGTCCGCCGAGCCGACGAGGTCCTCGGGCAGGTGGCCATTGGCGTCGTAGGCTACGACCCGGGCCTCCGGTGTCTCCAGTTCGTGAAGGCGTTGGCCAAGGAACCCGACCAGGCGCTCGTCTATCTCCAGGACGGTCAGCGAGGCCGCGCCGCCGACCAAAGCCAAGGCCAGGCTGGTGAGGTCGTCGTCGCCGAGGAGGACCACACGCTTCCCGGCCAGGTCACCCCGATGGAGAAGGTAGAGGGCCCGGAGGAGCGACGTGCGCGTCGTGACGTGGCGTTGGTCGTAGCCTGTTTCGGCCAAAGGACGGCCGTCGAAGAGCCGGGCCAGCCGCTCCTGGAGGACGCTGAACCGGGCCGCCCGCTCCTGGAGGGTGGTGAGGGTAGCTCCGGCCGTGGCCGCCATCGCGTAGTGCGGGTTGAAGAGGGTCGCGGCAAGCCGCCCGAGACTGGTTTCCGGGACCTCGGCGCAAGCCCCCCGGCTGTCACTGTCGGCCCCCCGGCTGCGGCTGTCTGCCCCCCGGCTGTCACTGTCGAGCCAGTAGCTACGGCCGTCGGTTGCCAGGGCCCCTTGGGCGACCTCCCTCTCCAGGACGGCCAGCATCTCCTTGTCGCTGAGACTCACGTGACGTAGGAGCTCGTTCAGACGAGCTGGGCCAAGACGGCCTAGCGCTTGCCGCACGTCCCCCACGGCCTGGTCCAGACCCGCCGCCAGCCGGTCGGTCAAGGGGAGAGGGGTTGGCCCCTCCCCCTCCCACCCCAGGGCCCGGAGCATGTCCGCGACACCGAGCCGTGTCCGGGTCTTGTCCCGCGCCTCTCGCCAACTACCCACGGCGGCGACGGCCTGGCCCAGGATTTCCTCGCGGCTGGTCTCGGCGTCGAGGACGAAGACCGCGCCGGGGTGGAGGTCGGCTAGCCGACGGAAGTAGGCTTCCTCATAGGGAAGAAGCAGGGCATTCTCAGCGTGATCGCGCCTGGAGGTCGCGGTGTCCGCGCCTCGGCGGGCGCAAATGGTCTCGTGGCTCGCCGCCAGGTAGAGAATGACGTCCGGCGACAAGGCCAGGCCCAGGCGGCGCTCCCGGCCGAGGGCGGAGCGGGCCAGAGCGTCGAGAACGTCCCAATCGAGACCCCTGGCCAGGGGGAAGTGCTTGGCGAACGAGAGGATGTCGGCGATGCCGGAGTCGACCAGGTACGTCACCGGGCCGCCGATCCCCCGCGCCCTGACGTAGGTATCGGAGACGCGGTCCAGCAGCCAGAGCTGGTTTTGGAGGAAGTCCGCCGCGCCATTGGGCTTGGGCAGGCGGAAAGTTGTTCCCTGAAACACTTCCGGCACGACAACGGCGTCGATCGCGGGCCCGAGGGCCCCGATCATGGTCGTCTTTCCGACCGCGCTGGGACCCGAGATCTCAATGACGGGCGGCACGACCCCAGCCCCCTTCCCAAAGACCTATGATGGCCTGGACGGCTTCGACCACCGCGCCCGGGCCGGCCGGTTCGGCCCGCCGAGCGAAGGCGGCGATCCTGTCCCACGTCTCTTCCGGGCCCGCTGAGATGCGCGCCGTCGGGTCGCCCGCCGCGTCGATCCGGAGACACGACCGCGCTCCGAGAGCCTCGCGCCAAGCGGTATGAAAGCGATCGATGGCGGCGCAGTACGGGCGACCGGCCAGCTCGGCCGGCGTGCCCTTCCCCTGCCGGGAGGCCTCGCCCAAGACCCAGCGCCTCCGGATAACCGGCCACGGGGCCTCAAGGTGCACGAAGAGACCGGGCACGACCACCCGCCCCTGGCCGATGCGGTGGACCAGGCGGGCCGTGAACTCCTGTCGGACATCGCCAAGGCCGAGTTCGAACCGGGCGTAGGTATGAGCCAGGAGCGAAAGAAACGAACGGTCCAGGGTCACCATCCGGGCCTCCGGCGGGGCCACCCGCACCAGTCGAAGCCTAGTTTCTTCCTGAACCAGGTAACCTTCCTGCACAGCCAGTGGCCCAAAGGCCGTATTCGTGATGGGCGAACCGTCCGGGGCCCCCGCCTCCGCGGAAACCGGCTCGTACTCCGGCACAACCACGGCCCCGCGCGATCCCGCGTGGGCCAGGAGGCTCGACTTTCCCACGTAAACGTTACCGTCAATGGCCACGATCACGGGGTGACCGCCAGTTGGCACCTCCGGCACACCTCCGGCTGAGGTTCCTCTCCCCCACGCACAGCCTCCCGGACCCGCTCGTACTCCGCCGACCGCCACACCTCGGCCACGCTCTGCCGGCGCAGGTCCCCCAGGACAACCGTGGAGCGCCAATCCTGGCAGCACAGAATGACAATCCCGTCGTGGCGGATGTGCAGACGCTCAAAGGGTCGCCCCTGCCGGCAGCCAACGACCCGCTCGTGCCTGGTCAGGTGGCTAAAGCGCCGCACGTTCCCCGCCCGGTCGAGGAACCCCCAGAGGTGAAACCTGAGGCCGTGCTCGGCGCAGAAGTCGGCCGCCATCCTGGTCTCAGACTCCGGAACCCACGGGTGGTCAATCATCACCAGAGAGATTTCACCCACGCCGGCGCGGAAGGGCTTGTCTGCCACGAGGTCGTTCAGGTGTCGCCGGACAACAGGCCAGTCCAGGCCAGGCATCATCTTCTTGTGGGTTCCGGGAGTGAACCCGAAGACGCTCAGACGGAGTTCCCGGAGAGGGCCTTTCCCCAGTTCCCGGCGGACCTTCTCGTTGAGGAGGGAGACGTTGGTCGAAACCTCGACCTCAGCCCGAGGGCAGAGGCTCCGGATCAGTTCCAGACGGTGGGGAAACCACGGATCCATAAGAGGCTCCGCGTTCAGGTAAGGGATGATCCGAAGGCCGCTCTGGTGGGGGGCGCACTCGCCGATGATCCGCGCGAAAAGGGTTTCGTCCATGTCTCCCCCGGTTCCGCCGGGCCGGACCTCGTGATGAGGGCAGATGACGCAGCCGGAGTTGCAGGCGGTCGTGGTCTGGATCTCCAGGGCCAGGGGAAAGGCGGATGGTCCGGGCGACGAGGACGGGCCGGGCGACGGGCGGGCGGGTGGGCCGGCGGATACGCCGAAAGAGATCATTCCGCCTTCTCCTGTCCCGTAAAAAGGGCGTCCATGACCTCGGCGCCCGTGGCCGACCGAATACGATCGGATATAACTCCCCAGGCAATCTCCAGAGAGCAAAGGTAGTCGCGGAACCCCCGCGTGAACCCGGCGTGCAGGGTGGGAGAGGCAACCTCGGCGGCGCCCCAGGACTTGCGGGCGAGGCCTTCAAGACAGGTTGCGAAGTAGCGGTGGAGGAGGTCCTCGTAGCCCCGCTTCAGGCGATAGAAGCAGGCCAGTTCCCGAGGGTGTCTTTCCTCAAACCCGGGCGCGAACCGGCGGACAATGTGGAGAGCCAGGTCGGTGCTGGTGCAGTAGAACTCGGCCCGGAGGTGGGCTTCGCCGAGAGTGTCGCGGAAGAGCTCGCGGAGACCCTCATGGAGGGCCGCCACCCGCCCGTCGGCGAAAGTGTAGTCGTAGGCCTGGTCGATTGGGTCGTCGCCGCCCCGCGTCGCCATTTCCCGCAGGCCCGACCCCGGGACCAGACGCATCTGTTCGACGATCGCTCCCAGGCGAAAGAGCTTTCCGGCCCGGTAGAGGTAGTCCAGATTAGACGCCACCTCCTCGAGGGCGGCGAAGGGGTGGAAGACGATGAACCCGATGTGATGGCTCACCCCGTAGCGCTGGAGCAGGGCCCGGACCTTGGCGTAGGAGTCGGCGGACCTTCCTTTGCGGTAGAGGCGGAGAGTCGGAAGGTTCCCGTTTTCGACCCCGAGGAAGACGCGCACAAGCCCGGCCTCGACTAGGAGGCCCAGGGTGCTCTCGGGCGGGAACGGATCGCAGCGCAGGTAGACCATGAACCAGACCTTGAGACCACGGGCGATGATCTCCCTGGCCAGTTCGGTCACTCTCGGGGTGTCCCCCGGGCCGGCCCAGAACGTGGGGTCGTTGAAGATGAGAAACCGCTTGCCCAGATCGCGGTTGAGGTGCTCGATTTCGTCCGCCACGAGGGAGATCGACCGGAAGCGGCGACGGGGTCCCGGGCTATACTCCCGCAGGGCCGGGACGTGGCAGAAGGAGCAGTTCCCGGCGCAGCCGCGCTGCGTCTCAAGGTTCACTAGGGCGGCCCGCTCCCGCTTTTCGATGTCGCGGGCCGGGGGGGGAAGGTCGTCCAGAGACAGCGGCGCCGGGCGGGGCGAGGCCAAGACCACCTCGCCGGTCAGCGGGTCGCGCCAGTAGCCTCCGGGCAGGGTGGACGACCAGGTAAGGTTTTGCCCCGGACCGGCGGGGCTAACCGAGTTTCTTAGTTGGCCCGCAAGCTCGGCCACCGTCAGTTCCGGCTCGCCCAGGATCACGCCGTCGAGTTCCGGGTAGTGGGCCAGGAGACGGGCGGCGTTGAGGGTGGCGAAGGGGCCGCAGGCGAAGACGCGCCGGAAGACCCCGGCCCGCTTGGCCTCGGCCACCAGGGGCAGGGTCTCGGTGTGGTCGGCGTCATTGGGCTTGAGGAGAGCGACCGGATAGCGGTCGGCCTCCCGGCAGAGTCGCTCGGCGTTGGAGAGCGAACCGCGCTCCAGAAGGCAGAGGTCGGCCTCGAATCCGCGGGCCCGCAGCAAAGCGGCGACGGAACTCATGGTCAAAGAAGCCGCCGATTGCGACATCAAAGTTCGGCAGAACACCAGGCGGAACAGCTTGGGGAAACCTCCCTGCAACTGGGATGCCTGCCAATGATTCCTGCCAGTGATTCTAAGGGTCGATCCGGGGGCTTGGCAAGGAGGGGTACGGAACCAGCTACGGCAGAATGACGAGTTGGAGCGCAGGATGCGATCCCCGGAAAGCTCGGTCGGCGAGTCAGGAGGGTTTTCGCGCCATCCTGCTGGCTTGGGGTGCGCCACGCATCTGAGAGGAGAGATCTATCCCTGTGGGCGCAAGTCCTTCTTGAGAGCGGCCTCTTCCGTCGGATACAACTCTGCCCAGGCGACGCTTACGAGGTCGCCTTCGCTTAGCACCCTGCCAGGCAAGGGTGTTTCGCCGACAGGCAGGGCCACATGAACGAACACCGGCCACGTCGCGATGGGAAAGAGAGAGGCGCCAGCATGGCGCACGGCCACGACAACTAGGTCAATATCGCGTTGCCTATCATACTGACCGCCCGGCAAAGGAGGGTCTATGCGGATCAGAAGGAGGTCGTCTCGGTAGTCTGCCTTGAGTCTTGCCACCCTGTACGCCTTCCGGGGAGTCTCTAGTCCATAACCCTCCGATGATGCCAAGTAGAAGTCGGGCTTTCGCCTGCACACGTTGTTCACCTCCGGGCTACTGGCCAAGCTTCAGACTCCTCTCACCGGTGATCTGCTTTGAGGGCTTGGGCACTACCAGTTCGACCAAGCCTCCGGGATTGCTGCCGAGAGGACCCGCGGCGCGAACTGTCACACCCGTGGGGTCTGTGAGCGTCCCGATCGCCAAGTCAGTTCCCTTAAGGAGACCTCCGTGGGTCTGGAGGTCGGGCGCCCCGGGCTCCTTCCGGTCGTGGAGGCCGAACATCTTCCGGGCCAGCATGCGCTCGCCGGTCGAGTAGTACTCGGCTAGGGGCGCGCCGTTCTCCGTGTATTCGGCCAGGACGGAGAGCCCGTCCCAGAGGTAGGTTGTGGTCTCCGTCTCCAAGCTCGGCTTTCCGCCGGCCTTGTCCCAGCCGTAGTGGTTACCCCGCTCCCAGCCGTAGTGGTTGCCTTGGTCGGCCCCGTTTCCGTTGGAGCCGCCGTTTCCGGGAGGGCCATCGTTCCGGCCGCCCGGCAGGGCCCAGAATGTCGCTTCGCGCGCCACCTTGCGGCCGAAAGCGTCATAGCCATAGGTCAGGCCCGAGCCGTCGTCGCTGAGGACCTTCCTGAGGCGGCCGGCGGCATCGTACTCGTAGGTGGTTACATCACCGGCCGCTTGCTTTTCGACCAGGCGCCCGGCATCGTCGTAGGCGAAGGACGCGCCGCCGGCCTGAAGCAGGCGACTGGCCGCGTCGTAGTCGTAGGATGTTGCTCCCAGATCGCTGGTCTCGCGCACC
>Ga0315287_10000238_pt1 | contig 48847 bp, 47 predicted proteins | sample YL17G11_0_MG_FD_205037 | JGI IMG/M metagenome (GOLD analysis project Ga0315287, IMG submission 205037) | Sediment microbial communities from Yellowstone Lake, YNP, Wyoming, USA - YL17G11_0 | ecosystem: Environmental > Aquatic > Freshwater > Lake > Sediment | place: USA: Wyoming | collected...
GGTGCAGCGGCCCGTCGGCGCGAGAGCGTGTCGTCGGGCCGCTGCACCAATCGCTCAGGCGCCCGGCATCGGGCGAGCGTACGGTTCCTGTTTCGACGAGCATGTCTTCTGCGCGAGTCGAAACAGGAGCCGTACGCTCGCCTTGATCCCCTCTGAAGCAGATTGACAACGAGCCCACGACGCAAGAGCAGCTGCGCATGCCGTTCCAGCAACTGACGATCGACATCGGCGCGCGCGCGCCGCAACCCGTCGAGGACGCGCTGTTCGCGCTGGGCGCGACCTCCGTCACGTTGCTGGACGCGGCAGACGCCCCCGTGCTCGAGCCTGCCCCCGGACAGACGCCGCTGTGGCCGACCATCGTGATCCGCGCATTGTTCGACGCCGCAGCCGATCCGGTCGCCTTGACCGCCAACCTGCACGCGCTGCTGGGCGAGACATTGCCGCCGGCCACGTTCGAGCGCATCGAGGACAAGGCCTGGGAGCGCGAGTGGCTGCGGGACTTCCGCCCGATGCGGTTCGGTCGCCGCCTCTGGATCTGCCCCGGCGGCTTGCCGGCCGATGATCCGGACGCCATCCGGGTCGAACTCGACCCCGGCCTCGCCTTCGGCACCGGCACTCACGCGACGACCGCCATGTGCCTGGGCTGGCTCGACGGCCTGCCGGAAGAGGAACTGGCCGGGGCCAGGGTGATCGACTACGGCTGCGGATCGGGCATCCTGGCCGTGGCTGCCGTGAAGCTCGGCGCCGCAAGCGTCGTCGCCGTGGACATCGATCCCCAGGCCCTGCTCGCGACCGGCGAGAATGCGCAACGCAATCAAGTGCTGGACTGCATCCAGATCACCGACGATCCGGAGGCCCTCGGCGGCCCGGCCGACGTCCTGCTCGCGAACATCCTGGCCGGGCCACTCGTGGAGTTGGCACCCCGCCTGGCACGCCTGGTCAGGCCGGCGGGGCACATTGCCCTCAGCGGGCTGCTGCTCGAGCAGGCAGACACAGTAGCGGCGGCCTATCAGCCGTGGTTTGATATTGCCCTGGATGAATCGCGCGAAGGATGGGGGCTGCTCAACGGGCGGCGGCGCGCGAGTGGTTCCTGAGAACTAGAGGGACGGATGTACTCCCAGTGTCCTGACTGCCTGGCGCGTTTTCGCGTGACGGCCGCTGCGCTGCGCACAGCGCACGGCACCGTTCGTTGCGGCCGTTGTGGCAGTGCGTTCGACGCCCTGGCGCGGTTGAGCGACACGGTCCCTGCGGCGGTCGACGAGCAGCGGGATGCCGCATTGAACGTCAGCAAGTCGGTCCCGATGACGCCGCGCGAACCCCAGCCGCCGGCCGAGTATCACTTCACGGCGGATGACCTCGAGAAGGTCTTCGTCGATGCGCGCGAGTGGCAGCGCCAATACGGCCCTGCGCGGGAGGCATCGAACGAAGCCGGCGATAGCGGCGACGGCAGCGGCGAGCCGTCGGAACTGCTGGTCGACGAGACGGCGTCGCAGGAGGACATCACGCTCGAAGGCGAGCGCATCCAGATCGAGAGCTTCGAGGATCTCGACGAGATCGACTCTGTCGTGCCGCCGGCGAAATGGCCGCCGAGTTACGACCTCGACTCCCCCGATCGCTTAGCGATACTGAAGCCGCCACCTGGGATGGTGTTCCCGGACGAGGAGCCCGACGAAGTCGCCGAATTCATTCGTACCGTCGAGGCCGGCGCGATGCCCGCGCCGCAAGCCAGACCTGCCCCATCGATCGCGACCGATTTCCGTTCGATCGGCAGCGCCGCGGAGGCCATCGACGACGACATGGGAACGAGGTCGCTGGCGCGCTCCTCGGGTCTGGCATGGTCGGTCGGTTGCCTGGTGGCCGCACTCGCGCTGGCAGCGCAACTCATTCCCTATTTCCGCCAGGACCTCGTGCGTCACCCGCAGATCGGTCCGGCCCTGGTCGAGTTGTATTCGCGCCTCGGATTGCCGCTCTCGCCAAACTGGGACCCAAGGGCGTTGCAACTTCGCCAGTGGGGCGATGGCGGAGCCGTGACAACCGCCGGTCGGATGCGCGTGCAGGCCACCATCACCAACCGGGCGACCTTCGCCCAACCGTTGCCGTTATTGCGCCTCCAGCTGGAGGACCGCTATGGCGAGCCGGTCGCGACCCGCGACTTCGATCCCCGCGAATACCTGAAGAGCCCGGCGTCGGCGACTCGCATGCTCGCGGCCGGCGCCAGCGCCGAGGCCGACCTCGAGCTCGCCGACCCTGGCATCGATGCCGTCGGCTATCGGCTTGACCTCTGCCTGCGCGAATCCGCAACCGTCTTGCGTTGCGCGCAGGGCCCGGACTGAGGTGCATCCGCAATGATCCAGATCGGCCCGTACCGGCTCACCGGAAGAGCGCTGCTCGCACCGATGGCAGGCGTCACCGACCTGCCTTTCCGTCGCCTCTGTCGCCGGATGGGCGCGGCCCTGGCCGCCGGCGAGATGATCTCGGCCAATCCGCTACTCTGGGACACGCGCGAATCCCGGCGTCGGCGCGATCACTCCGCGGAACCTGAGCCGCGGGTCGTGCAGATCGCGGGCGGCGACCCGCAGACGCTGGCAGAGGCGGCGCGCCGCAACGTGGAGGCCGGGGCGCAGATCATCGACATCAACATGGGTTGCCCCGCCAGGAAGGTCTGCAACAAAGACGCCGGGTCGGCGCTGCTCAGGGACGAGGCGCTGGTGGCCGACATCCTGCGCGCCACCGTGCGCGCAGTGGACGTGCCGGTGACGCTGAAGATTCGCACTGGATGGGATGCTGCAACGCGCAATGCGGTCACCGTCGCGTGCATCGCTGAAGATGCCGGAATCCAGGCGCTCGCCGTGCATGGCCGGACGCGGGCTTGCCGCTTCGAGGGAAGCGCCGAATACGAAACCGTGGCGGCCGTGAAACGGTCGGTCCGCATCGCCGTCATTGCGAATGGCGACATCGACTCGCCGGCCAAGGCGCTGCACGTCCTGCGCCAGACCGGCGCGGACGGCGTGATGATCGGGCGGGCCGCGCAGGGCCGGCCGTGGATCTTCCGGGAAATCGAGGCAATGCTGGCAGGAAACGCGCAACCCCTGCCGCCGACCGCGCGTGAAGTGCGTGATACCATGCTCGCCCATTTGCGCGACTTATACGAATTCTACGGCCCGGAGCCGGGAGCTCGAATCGCGCGCAAGCACATTGGGTGGTACTGCACGGAACGCCCGCAGGCCGCGGCGTTTCGTCGGTCCGTGATGCTGGCAGCCTCGGCGGAGGCGCAGTTCGCGATGGTGAGCGAGTATTTCGACGCGCTCGCCGCTTCGCCGGCAGCTGCCGCATGACGAGTGACGGCTTTTTGACTTGAGGACGAAAGCGCCCATGGCCTCGCGCAAGAAAACACGAACCCGCCGCGAACCGAGACCGGCCGCGGCCGCGGCCGGACGCAGCATACCGCTGCGCTCACTCACCGAGCAGGCGCTCGACAGCTATTTCGCGACCCTGAACGGCCATGCGCCCGGGCACCTGTACGACCTGGTCATGCGCGAAGTCGAGGAGCCGTTGTTCCGCGCCGTGCTCGACTACGCGGAAGGCAACCAGAGCCGCGCCGCCGACATCCTCGGCATCAATCGCGGCACGCTGCGCAAGAAGCTGAAGGGCTACGGCATTGCGGGCTGAGCCCGCCCGGCCCGGCCGACGGGAGTAAGCCGATCGTGACCACACCGATTCGCCGCGCGCTACTCAGCGTCTCGAACAAGGACGGCCTGCTGGAATTCGCGCGCGAACTGCGCGCCCGCGACATCACCCTCCTCTCGACAGGCGGGACGGCCAGCCTGCTGCGCAGCCACGGCGTCGAAGTCACCGACGTCGCCGCCGTGACCGGATTTCCCGAGATCATGGACGGTCGCGTCAAGACGCTGCACCCGAAGATCCATGGTGGCCTCCTGGGCCGGCGCGGCGTCGACGACGCGGTCATGAGCAGCCACGGGATCGAGCCCATCGACCTGGTCGCGGTCAACCTGTACCCGTTCGCGGCGACGATCGCGAAACCCGGCTGCACGTTCGAGGATGCGGTGGAAAACATCGACATCGGCGGTCCAGCCATGGTGCGCGCGTCGGCCAAGAACCACGACCGTGTCGCGATCGTGGTGGATCCGCTCGATTACGGCACGGTGCTCGCCGAGATGGATCGCAATGACGTCGGCGTCACCGCCGATACACGCCTGCGCCTGGCGGCGAAGGCGTTCGCGCACACGGCGCAGTATGACGCGATGGTCGCCGCGTACCTCGAGCGCGTGGTGCGGCCCTCGGTCGGCGAATTCCCCGAATTGCTCGCGCTGCAGCTGCGCAAGCGCATGGACCTGCGCTACGGCGAAAACCCGCACCAGCAGGCGGCGTTCTACGTCGCGGCCGATGCGCAGGGCGCGGGCATCGGGTCGGCGTCGCAGCTGCAGGGCAAGGAACTGTCGTTCAACAACATTGCCGACGCGGACACCGCCCTCGAGTGCGTGCGGCAATTCGAGCAGCCGGCCTGCGTGATCGTCAAGCATGCGAACCCGTGCGGAGTCGCGGTCGCGGCGAGCCTCCGCGAGGCCTATGACCACGCCTATCGCACGGATCCCACGTCCGCGTTCGGCGGCATCATCGCCTGCAACCGGCCGCTCGACGTGGCGACGGCGACCGCGATCGTCGAGCGCCAGTTCGTCGAGGTGATCGTCGCACCGTCGGTCGAAGCGGAGGCGCGCGAGGCGTGCAGCCGCAAGGAAGGCGTGCGGCTGCTGGTCACCGGCAACCTCGCCGCCAGCAATGCGCGCTTCGAGTACCGCAGCGTCAACGGCGGCCTGCTGCTGCAGACGCGTGACCTGGGCATGGTGAGCGTGAACGACCTCAAGACGGTCACCCGGCGCTCGCCGAGCGAGGCCGAACTGGAGGACCTGCTGTTCGCCTGGCAGGTGTGCAAGTTCGTCAAGTCGAATGCGATCGTGTTCGCGAAGGACCGCGCTACCGTGGGCGTGGGCGCGGGGCAGATGAGCCGCGTATACAGCACGCGAATAGCGGCGATGAAGGCACGCGACGGGGGCCTGGAGCCGGCGGGCTCGGTGATGGCGTCCGATGCGTTCTTCCCTTTCCGCGACGGGCTCGACGCCGCTGCCGAGCACGGCATCACTGCGGTGATCCAGCCGGGCGGATCGAAGCGCGATGCGGAGGTGATCGCCGCGGCGGACGAACACGGCCTCGCGATGGTCTTCACCGGCATGCGCCACTTCAGGCACTGACGCCCATGAAAGTACTGGTCATCGGCTCCGGCGGGCGCGAGCATGCGCTCGCGTGGAAGGTCGCCCAGTCGGAGCGCGTCACCCAGGTCTTCGTCGCGCCGGGCAATGCCGGCACGGCGCTCGAACCGCACACCGTCAACGTCGACATCGCCGCGGAGGACGTCCAGGGACTGCTGCGCTTTGCGCAACAGCAGGGCATCGACCTGACGATCGTCGGGCCCGAAGCGCCGCTCGTGCTGGGCCTCGTCGACGATTTCCAGGCTGCCGGCTTGCGGTGCTACGGACCGAGCCGCCTCGCGGCCCGCCTCGAGGGCTCGAAGGCATTCACCAAGGATTTCCTCGAGCGCCACCGCATCCCGACCGCGGCCTATGCGACGTTCACGCGCGACACGTTCGATGCCGGGTGGGTCCGCGCGCAGCACGGGCAGCTCGTTGTAAAGGCCGACGGTCTCGCCGCCGGCAAGGGCGTGGTGATCTGCGCGACGATGGAGGACGCCGTCATCGCGGCGCAGGACATGTTCGCCGGCCGGTTCGGCGCGGCGGGCGACCGGGTGGTCGTCGAGGAGTTCCTGGAAGGCGAGGAAGCGAGTTTCATCGCGATGGTGGACGGCCAGCACGTGCTGCCGCTCGCGACGTCGCAGGATCACAAGCGCCTCGCGGACGGCGACGCCGGCCCCAACACCGGCGGCATGGGCGCCTACTCGCCCGCACCCGTGGTCACGCCGGCCATCCACGATCGCGTGATGCGCGAGGTGATGTGGCCCACCGTCAAGGCGCTGTCTGCGGAAGGCACACCCTACGTTGGCTTTCTCTACGCCGGCCTGATGATCGCGGCGGATGGCACCCCCAAAGTGCTCGAGTTCAATTGCCGGTTCGGCGACCCGGAGACGCAGCCGATTCTCGCGCGCATGCGCTCGGACCTCACGACCCTCTGCGACGCCGGCATCGACGGCCGCCTGGACACCGTGCAGGTGGACTGGGATCCGCGCGCCGCGGTTGGTGTCGTGCTTGCGGCGGGCGGCTATCCCGAAACAGTGCGCAAGGGCGACGTCATTCAAGGCCTCGATGCCGCGCAGAAACTGCCGGGCAAGATTTTCCACGCGGCAACCACGCTGTCGGGAGGGCGTGTCGTCACCAACGGCGGTCGGGTGCTCTGTGCCGTGGGCCTCGGCGCCACGGTGCGGGCCGCGCAGAAGCAAGCCTACGAACTGGCCGGGGCGGTCTGCTGGGAAGGGATGCAGTACCGCCGGGACATCGGCTTTCGCGCGATCGCACGCGAGTAACCTGCAGCAGGCCCAGGGCAATGGCTGGATCCAAGGGAACGGTCAGGGCATGGGAGAAGCGCCTGCGCCGCCGCTTGCGCGCCGCGATGAGCAGGGTACTTGCCGCGCTCCGCAGCGATCAAGGTCCAGCACGTCTCCAGTTCGACCCATCGGCCATCCGGCAGGTGCTGGTCGTGAGGATGAACGGCCGCATGGGCAACACGCTGTTCATGACGCCACTGCTCGCAGGCATCCACGAAGTCCTGCCGCACGCGAACATCGACGTGCTGGTGCGATACCCCGATGCCGCCGACGTGCTGCGCGGCCTGCCCGGGTTGCGCAGCGTGATGACGCTGCCGCACGCGGGCTGGTGGGACGCGCGCACGCTGCTGCGCACGATCCGCACTTGCCGCGCCAACGGGTACGATCTCGTGATCGACCCGGTCCCGAATTCCACCGGCGGGCGAATGGCGATGTGGCTGAGCCGCGCACGCTGGCGCCTCGGATTCGGCGACACGGACCAGTGGCTCCGGCTCGACGTGGCCGCTGAAGTTCCTCCGGGAGTAAGGCACGAGGCCCTGCGCCCGCTCGAGCTGCTGCAGCAGGCATTCGGTTACACCGTCATTCCGGGACAGGCGCGCCTGCGCATCGCCAACGATGCCGCGGAACTCGCGGCCGGCGCCCGCCTCTTCGAGCGGCGATTGGATGTTGCGTACCCGCCGCCGCGCGCCGGCCGGCCGGTGATCGGATTCTTCGCCAGCGCTCGAGGCCAGAAGGACCTTGGGCCGCAGTGGTGGCACGACTTCTGGCAGGCCTACCTCCGGCTGCGACCGGACGCGTTGCCGATCGAGGTGCTGCCGACGGCGACCCACCCGGCCGTCAAAGCCAGCTTTGCCTCGGTGCACTGCCGTTCGCCGCGGATGCTGGCGGCGACGATCGCGCACGCCGACGGATTCTTCAGCGCCGACACCGGCCCGATGCACCTGGCGAGCGCCGCCGGCGTGCCGACGATCGCGTTCTTCGACCAGACGAATCCGGCGGCGTTCGGGCCGATCAAGCCGCAGGACACCGTGTTGAAGATCGGCGGGAAATCGCCGCAGGAAGTCGCGGAGGCTTGCGCGTCGATCGTCGCGAGCCGCAGCGCTAAGGAACGCTAGGCCCGATCGTCTGTTGCCAACCCGTCGCCGCGTGCCAGACGGCGCGGACCCGCGTATGCGGTCGCAGCCGCATCGACAGGTCGCCGTTCGTACCCTGCAAATGCACCAGGAATGGCTCGTCGTACGGACCCTCGTTGACGATAGTGACGACAGCCTCGTGTTGCGCGCCGGGCACCAGTCGCAGACGCCGCCCCGTCATGGCCTGCCAGTCCGCGTGCTCCACCAGGATCTCGACGGGGCCCATCAACAGGCGCAGTGCCGGGCCGCGCTCCCAGTGTGCGCGATTGCCGACGATTCCCCACCCCGCGCGCGTGGCCAATAGTTCGGTCGCGTGGCCGCCGGCCGCGGCAACCTCGCGGATCACGGCCGCCGGATCCTCGACAGCCACGTAGACCGCCGCGTCGCCCGCGAGCGCGGCGACATATCGGGCGCGCGGTGCGAGGTAGCGATGGATGCCCAGGTGAGCCAGTGTCGAGTACTTCACGTCATACGAGAGCGGGAAGTCCCGGCCCGGGCCCGCCGCGATCGCCTGCGCCAGTGCATGCGCGTAGACGGATTTCTTCGGCTGACCGCCGCTGACCTGGTTCGCAACCACGCTCACCATCGTCACGGCGAGCAGCGCCGGGCCCAGCCGCGTTCGCGCCCACTGGGGCCAACTCTTCGCCCGCCGCAGGATCTCGCGCGCCGCCAGCAGGGCCGCTGGCGTCACCAGCGGCCAGATCAGGTCGCCGCGCTGGTGACTCCCGAACGAGAACACGGCGAGTCCGGCGAGCAACCAGCAGGTGAGGAAGCGCTCGGCGCGACGCTGGGCAGCATCCGGATCCGGATGACGGAATACGCGCACCAGCGCGAGGATCGTGAAGACACACCACGGCGCGGTGCGCCATAACAGGGAGAACGACGGCTTCCAGAACTGGCTCGCGAAGCCGCCGGAGGAATCGTATGCGGCGACCGCGTGGCCGAGCAGTTCGCGGTCGATCATCCGCTCGACCAGCGGCTGGCCCCAGTCGAGCCACGCCCAGAGCAGCCAACCGCCCGACAGCGCGAGATAGAGCGCCAGTCCCGCCGGCCACCATCGCGAAAGCGCCCGCGCGTGGCCGGCAGCCGTCGCATCGCGACCCGACCGCTCGGCTCGCGATTGCCACGGGATGGCGAGCAGGCCGAGCGAACCGAGCAGCAGGCCCAGCGGGCCCTTCGCCAACGTCGCAAGCACGGCGGCCAGCCAGGGCCACCACCCGCTACCCCGTCGTTCCCAGTGCCGCCACCACAAATACGCCGTCAACGCGACGGTGGCGGCGAACAGGCCGTCGGTGCGCACGTTGGCGACCATCTTCAGGCCGACCATCGGCAACAGCGTCAGCAGGCCCGCGAGCAACCCTGCCACCGGACCCGACAGCTTTCTTCCCCAGCGCCACGCCAGCAGCGCGATGAACAGCGTCGCCAGCGCCGTCGGAATCGTGAACGCGAACTGGCCGGGACCGAAGAGCGCGACCGAGGCTGCGCCGAGCCAGTTGTAGAGCGGCGGCTTGCTCGCCATCGCGGCCGTGAAATCGGTTTGCGCGGACCAGCGGCCGGTCGACCAGGCGTCGAGGATGTACGCGCACTGGCGTTCCTGGTCGCGGATCGTCAGGTCGTCGCCGACCGCCAGGCGCGCGATCCACAGCACGAGCCAGACGCCGACGATGACCCAGGCGGCGTGGCGCACCAGCACTGCGGGGCTATTCTTGTAGGTCTGGTCGATCAAGGAACTCACTGCCTGGCGATGCCGGAAAACCTAGTCGTTCGGCTGGCTCCGGCGAATGCGCTCCACCAGCGCACTCGTGGACTTCTCCGCCATCAGCGGCACGAGCGCGACCCGTCCGCCCTCGGACTCGACGAGCTCGCGGCCGACGACGTTCGCAATGGTGTAGTCCTGGCCCTTCACCAGCACGTGCGGGCGCACGGCTCGCAGCGTCTCGAGGGGCGTATCCTCGTCGTAGATGGTGACCGCGTCGACACACGACAGGGCCGCGAGCAGCGCGGCGCGTTCAGCTGCCGGCACGATCGGACGCTCGGGGCCCTTCAGGCGGCGCACGGATTCGTCGCTGTTGATCGCGAGCACCAGCACGTCACCCTGTCGCGCCGCCTCGTGCAGCAAGGCGAGGTGGCCGGCGTGCAGCAGGTCGAAGCACCCGTTGGTGAATACGACGCGCTTGCCGGCGACGCGCCAGCCGGCGACGCGGGCAGCGAGCTCTTCGCGGCCGAGAATCTTGCCGCCGGGCAGGTCGCTGAGCGCGCTGCGGATTCGCGCCGGCTCGATCGCGACGGCGCCCACCTCGCCGACGGCGAGTCCGGCTGCGACGTTCGCGATCTCCATGGCCTGCTCGATATCGGCTCCGCCCGCGAGCGCCACGGCGAGCACGGCCACCACGGTGTCGCCCGCGCCGGTCACGTCGGAAACCGCCCGGCGCACTGCCGGGACGTGGCGCTGCGAACCGTCCGCCGCCACCAGCAGCATGCCGCGGTCGCTCAGCGTGACCACCATCGCGTCGAGTTGCGCCGCTTCGATGAATGGCCGCGCCGCGGCGGCGATGGCCTGCAGGTCGTCGGGATCGAGCGGACTGCCGGCGGCGACCGACAACTCGCCAAGGTTGGGCGTGAGCACGCTCGCGCCGCGATAGGCCGCGAGGTCGCGGCGCTTCGGGTCGACGAATACGGGGCACTTCATCGCGTGGGCGGCGGCGGTCAGGGCTGCGATTGCCGCGTCCGTCAGCACGCCCTTTGCGTAGTCGCTCAAGATGATGACGTCCGGCCGCGCGCCGGCCTGCAGCTGCAGCAGCAGCCGACTCGAAAGCGCTTGCCCGCACGGCTCCGGGTCTTCCCAGTCGAGCCGCAGCAACTGCTGTCCGTGTCCCAGCACGCGCAGCTTGCGTGTCGTGCGGCGGCCCCCGTCGGTCACCACGCCGCGCGTGTCGATACCGGCGCGCGCGCAGTCCGCCAGCAACCGCCGGCCGGTGTCGTCGTCGCCGATGCGGCCGCCGAGAGCGACCCGCCCACCGAGCGCCGCGACCTGTCGCGCGACGTTGGCGGCGCCACCGAGGCGATATTCGACGTCACGCACCCGCACGACGGGCACCGGGGCCTCCGGGGAAATCCGCTCGACGGGGCCCTGCACGTACTCGTCGAGCATCAGGTCGCCGACGACCCACACCTCGCGCCCGCGACAGCCGTCGAGAATCTCGAGCAGCGTGCGGTGCGCGCTGGAGGAACCGCCGCGCTTCATCGCACGCTCTCCCCGCGCAACAGTCCGTCCACCGACTCGCAGAGCGCGTGGATGCACAGCGCGTGCACTTCCTGGATGCGGGCCGTCGTGACGGACGGCGCAGCGATAACGATATCCGCCAGCAACGCGAGCGGCCCGTCGGCAGCGCCCGTTAACGCGACGACCCGGCAGCCCAGTGAGCGCGCCGCGTGCGCCGCCGCGACGACGTTCGGCGACTTGCCGCTGGTGCTGATGCCGAAAAAGACGTCACCGGCCTGTGCCAGCGCCTCGACCTGGCGGGAAAAGACCCGCTCGTACCCGTAGTCGTTCGCCAGCGCCGTGACTGTGGCCGACCCGGCCACCAGCGCGATTGCCGGCAGCCCGCGGCGTTCGTCCCGATACCGCCCGACCAGTTCTGCGACGAGGTGCTCGGCGTCGGCCGCACTGCCGCCATTGCCGCAGGCGAGCAGCTTGTGGCCCCGCTCGAAGCAGTCGTGCACTTCGATCGCGACCTGGGCGAGGGTGGCCGGCAGCTGGGCGGCGGCTTCCGCCACGACGCGAGCGTGCTCGTCAAAGATCGTTGCGATATCGGTCATGCTCGGTCACGTCCGTCGGCAGCGCGGGCGGCAATCAGTGCCTGGGCCAGTGAGTGAAGGTCATCATAGACGGGGACCCCTTCCTGCGACAGCGCCGTGGCCGCGGCCCGGCCCTTGCCGGTCAGCACCAGCACGGCCGTCACGCCGGCGCGGCGCGCGGCATCGATGTCGCGGCGGTCGTCGCCGACGACCAGCGTCTGCACGCGCGGTACGTCGCAGGCGGCGACCGCTGCGTCGATCAGGCCCGGCGCGGGCTTGCGGCAATCGCACCCGGCGTCCGGCGCATGCGTGCAGGCGAAGACCGCGTCGATGCAGCCGCCGGCGGCATGCGCTTCGCTCGTCATGCGGGCGTGCACCGCGTCCAGGTTCTGCCGCGTCATCAGGCCACGCCCGACGCCCGACTGGTTGGTCGCGATCGACACCCGGCACCCGGCGCGCGCGAGCAGCGCCAGCGCATCGAGGGCACCGGGTAGCCAGTGCCAGCCCTCGGGACTCGCTATGTAACCGCCGGCGGGGGCCTCTGCGTTGAGTACGCCGTCACGATCGAGAATCAGGTGCCTGACACGCACGGCGGGCATCGGTCCGCGTCAACGATACGGGTCGGGGCCGGCGAGATAGCGCTCGACGTAGCGGCGGACGCCGTCCTCGATCGACGTCAGCGGCCGGTCGTACCCGGCGTCGCGCAGTTTGCGCATCCGCGCCTCGGTGAAATACTGGTAATTCGGGCGGATCGCCTCCGGCATCGGCACGAACTCGATGCGCGAAGGCTGGCCGGCGGCTACGGCCATCGCGCGGGCGAGATCTGCAAAACTCCGCGCCTGCCCGGATCCCAGGTTGTAGAGACCACTCACGCCCGGCCGGTCGAGCAGCCACAGCGTCACGTCGACGCAGTCCTCCACGTAGACGAAATCTCGCATCTGCCCGCCATCCGGATACTCCGGGTGATGCGAGGTGAACAGCTTCACCGGCTGACCCGAGGCTACCGCTGCGTACTTCTGCGCGACGACGCTGCGCATCGTGCCCTTGTGGTACTCGTTGGGCCCGTAGACGTTGAAGAACTTGAGCCCGACCCACTGCGGCGGCGCGACGCGACCCGCGGCGATGCCGTCGCTCACGCGCCGATCGAAGAAATGCTTGCTCCAGCCATAGGCGTTGAGCGGACGCAGCCGCGCCAGTGCCTCGGGCAGCGCGTCGTCGTCGAAGCCGTGCGTGCCTGCGCCGTAGGTGGCGGCGGACGACGCGTAGATGAGAGGCGTCCCGTGAGCGGTGCACCAGTCCCAGAGCCGCGTGCTGAGCCTGACGTTCACGTCGAAGATCAGGTCGGCGTCGCACTCGGTCGTCGCGGAGATCGCGCCCATGTGCACGACGGCATCCAGCCGCGGCTGACCCGCCAGCCAGGCATCGAGCGCATCCGGCTCGACGAGGTCGCTGAAATTCGACTTCGCGAGGTTGCGCCACTTGTCGTTGTCGCGCAGCCGGTCGCACACGGTGACCGGCACCCCGCGTTCGCAGAGAGCCGCGACGATGTTCGAACCGATGAAGCCGGCGCCGCCGGTGACCAGGATCATTGCATCGCCTCGAGGTTGCGCGAAGCCGTCATTTTACGCACCGCGCGGGCCGGCACACCAATCCGGGCGCCGTCAGTGGCCGCGACTCACGGACTCGCGCCTCAGCAGATACAGGCCAGCGCCGATCACGACCGAGGCGCCGAGCAGCGTGCCCCGGCCGGGCAGCACGTGCCAGACCAGCAGGTCGAGGACCGCGCCCCACACCAGGGCCGTGTATTCGAAGGGAGCGACGACGGCCGCCGGCGCCTGGCGGAACGCCTCGGTGATGAATCGCTGTCCGAGCGCCCCGGTGAGACCGACACCGAGCAGCAACGGCCAGTCCGCGGGTTCGATCGCCCGCCAGACCGGGATCGACAGCAGCCCCGCGCCGATGCTGAGCAGCGCGGCGAACCAGAAGACCATGCTCTCGGTCGTGTCCGTGCGCGCCAGGCGGCGCAGCGTCACGACCGCCAGCGAGTACCCCGCGACCGCCACCAGCGCAGCGATGCCCGCCGCGGCGCGGAAGTTGCCCGCACCGGGACGCAGCATGATCAGGACCCCACCGAGACCGACGCCGATCGCGATCCACTGCGCCCGCGCGACTTTCTCCCCGAGCAACGGCACCGACAGGCCCGCGACCACCAGCGGCGCGCACATGAAGATCGAGTAGGTGGCCGTGAGCGAGGACTCGCGCACGGCGTAGACGAAGCTCGACAGCATGATGATCGACAGCACGCCCCGCAGCAGGTGCAGCGGCACGTTGACCGGCCGCAGTCGGCCGAGCCGCCCGCGCAGGACGATCGGCGCCAGTACGAACGGCAACGACATCGCGCCGCGCAGGAAACCGACCTGCATCGGCGCGTAGTGGGCTGCGAGCAGCTTGAGCTGCGCGTCCATCGCGGAGAACAGCGCCACGGCGATGACCATGGCAGTGATGCCACCGACGTTTTCGGCAGGGCGCGTCAGCGCTTCATCGCCTCGAAGAACTCGCCGTTGGTCTTCGTGTCCTTCATCTTGTCGATCAGGAACTCGGCGGCGGCCAGCTCGTCCATCGGATGCAGGAGCTTGCGCAGGATCCAGATCTTCTGCAGTTCATCCGGCGACGTGATCAACTCCTCGCGGCGCGTGCCCGAGCGGTTGATGTTGAACGCCGGGTAGACGCGCTTTTCGGCAATGCGGCGATCGAGGTGGATTTCGCTGTTGCCGGTACCCTTGAACTCCTCGTAGATCACGTCGTCCATGCGCGACCCGGTGTCGATCAGCGCCGTGGCGAGGATGGTGAGGCTGCCGCCCTCCTCGATGTTACGCGCGGCGCCGAAGAAGCGCTTCGGCCGCTGCAGCGCGTTCGCGTCCACGCCGCCCGTCAGCACCTTGCCCGAGCTCGGCACGACGGTGTTGTAGGCGCGCGCCAGGCGCGTGATCGAGTCGAGCAGGATCACCACGTCTTTCTTGTGCTCGACGAGGCGCTTCGCCTTCTCGATGACCATCTCGGCGACCTGCACGTGACGGCTGGCAGGCTCGTCGAACGTCGAGGACACCACTTCGCCGCGCACGGTGCGCGTCATTTCGGTGACTTCCTCAGGCCGCTCGTCGATCAGCAGCACGATCAGGTACACCTCGGGGTGGTTGCCCGTGATCGAGTTGGCGATGTTCTGCAGCAGCATCGTCTTGCCGGCCTTGGGCGGGGACACGATCAGTCCGCGCTGGCCCTTACCGAGCGGCGCGATCAGGTCGATCATGCGCGCGGTCAAGTCCTCGGTGCTGCCGGTGCCGCGCTCGAGCTTGAAGCGCCGCGTCGGGTGCAGCGGCGTCAGGTTCTCGAACAGCAACTTGCTGCGCGCGTTTTCCGGCGAGTCGAAGTTGATCTGGCCGACCTTCAACAGCGCGAAGTAGCGTTCGCCATCCTTGGGCGGACGGATCAGGCCGGAGATCGTGTCGCCGGTACGCAGGTTGAAGCGGCGGACCTGGCTCGGGCTGATGTAGATGTCGTCCGGGCCCGCGAGGTAGGAGCCTTCGGGCGAGCGCAGGAAGCCGAAGCCGTCCTGCAGGATCTCGAGCACGCCGTCGCCGTAGATGTCCTCGCCATTGCGTGAGTGCGCCTTCAGGATCGAGAAGATGATGTCCTGCTTGCGCGAGCGCGCCAGGTTCTCCATCCCCATCGACTGGACGATCTTCAGCAGTTCCGGGATCGGCTTGTGCTTCAGCTCGCTCAGGTTCATCGAACGCCGGCTGGCCTCGAGCTCTGCCGGGCTGATGACGTCGAGATCCTCGCCTTCGGTGAAATCGTCCGGCGGGAGATCCTCCTGCCGCGGACCGCGATTGCCGTCCGGACCACCGCCACCGCCGCCGCGGCCGCGCTTGCCGGGTCGGTTGCGACCCCCTCCCTGGTTGCCCAGATAGCCCCTCACAGCTTGCTGTCCAGGAACGCCGCGACGTCCGCCTTGCGGACCGCACCGATCTTCTGGCCTTCGGCCTGGCCGTTCTTGAACAGGATCAGCGTCGGGATGCCGCGCACGCTGAAGCGCATCGGCGTCTTGGGATTCTCGTCCACGTTGATCTTGGCGATAGTGACCCTGCCCGCGTAGTCGCCGGCAATTTCATCGAGTAGCGGGGCGATCATCTTGCAGGGGCCGCACCACTCGGCCCAGAAATCGAGGAGCACGGGACGGTCGGACTTGAGGACGTCCTGTTCAAAGCTGGAATCGGTGACGTGGATGATGGACTGGCTCACCAGAGACTACCTCCGCTGGCGTTTTGGAGCTGTAGGGACACGGGAATCGCGTGGGTGCGGTGGCCCTCGTCCCGGGATTCGGGTGACGGCGGGGCCCGCGTAGGGCAAACTATCGAGATTGCTGGACGTTGAACTGGTTGCGAACTGGTTTCAGGGGTTCCATCGGGCCGGTCCAGAGAACCGGATTCAGGCCCGGTTGGCCGGCAGAATATTCTGGCGGGAGCGGACTGATCCGCGATTGCGGCGTATTTGAACCCGCTTTTCAGCAATTTGCAAGGCCGCACAACTACTTTCCAATCGATGTCCGATACACACCTCACCGACGTTTCCTTTACGCACCTGCACCTCCCCGACTCCCTCGCCCGCGGCATCGCGGACGCCGGCTTCGAACGCTGCACGCCCATCCAGGCCCAGACGCTGCCCAAAGCCCTCGCGGGCATGGACATTGCCGGGCAGGCACAGACCGGTACCGGCAAGACCGCCGCGTTCCTGGTCGCCATGTACTCGACGCTGCTGCGGCGCGAAGTGCCGCCGACCCGCCCGGTCAACGCGCCCCGCGCGCTGATCATCGCGCCCACGCGCGAGCTGGCGGTGCAGATTCACCACGACGCGGAGATCCTCGGCCAGTATACCGGGCTCACCCTCGGGCTCGCCTTCGGCGGCGTGGACTACGACAAGCAGCGCCGCGAACTCGAGCAGGGCGTCGACGTGCTGATCGGCACGCCCGGCCGCCTGATCGACTTCTACAAGCAGCGGGTGTTCGACCTCCACTCGGTGCAGGTGCTGATCCTGGACGAGGCCGACCGCATGTTCGACCTCGGCTTCATCGCCGACATCCGCTACATCATGCGGCGCCTGCCCGCGCCGGACCAGCGGCTCAACCTGCTGTTCTCCGCCACGCTGGCGCAGCGCGTGCTCGAACTGGCCTTCGAGCACATGAACGATCCAGACCTGATACGCATCGAGCCGGACAAGATGACGGTGGATAGCGTGCGACAGGTGATCTACTACCCGTCGATGGAGGAGAAGCCGCGGCTGCTGGTGGGGCTGCTGCGCTCGATGGTCTGCACGCGGACCATGGTCTTCGTGAACACCCGGCGCGGGGCCGACGAGCTCGAGCAGCTGCTCAAGGCCAACGGTTTCAACGCGGAAGCGATGTCCGGGGACGTGCCGCAGAAGAAGCGGCTGCGGATGATCACCGACTTTCACAGCGGCGAGCTCGCGATCCTGATCGGCACAGACGTCGCGTCGCGCGGGCTGCACATCCCGGACGTCACCCACGTCTTCAACTACGACCTGCCGCAGGACCCTGAGGATTACGTGCACCGCATCGGCCGCACGGCGCGCCTGGGCGCGGAAGGCGACGCGATCAGTCTCGGCTGCGAGGACTACGTAGTTTCGCTGCCGGACATCGAAAGCTATATCGGCCGCAAGATTCCGGTCGCGCCGGTGGCACAGGAACTGCTGGCCGAGATCACGATACCGTACCGTGAACGGCGCCGCTTCGGCAGCGGGCCCGGTGGGCCGCGCGGCGGATTCGGCGGCGGGCGTGGTGGACCTCGCGGTGGCGGTGGCGGTGGCGGTCGCGGTGCGCCGCGCCACGGTGGCGGTGGAAGCGGGCGACGCGGCCCGCCCCCGAGCACGCGCCAGGATCCGCGCCACGACCGTCCGGTCGCAGCCGCGCCGGCTCCAGCAGCAGCCCCGCCGGCGCAGCAGGGGTCCAGCGCATCTCATGGGGCTGCACCGGCGGCGGACGGCGCCGGGCCCCCGCGCAGACGACGCAGGCGCCGTGGCGGTGGTGGTCCGAAACCCGAGGGCGCAGGCAGTTCCGGCGACGGCGCCGGCAGCACACCGACCCCCGGGAGCTGAGTCTTCCGGGCAGACTCAGCCCAGCAGGTCCGCCAGCCGGCGGATGCCGGTCACGCCTTGCGCGGCCCGCTGCGGGGGCCGGGTCGAATCGGGCTGCAGGACCTGGTAGATCCACCGCACCCCAGCGGCCTGTGCAGCCGCAATCACGGCGCCGCTGTCGTCCACGAACAGCGTGCCGGCGGGATCCACTCGATGCGTCTGCGCGAGTCGCGCCCAGAATTGCGCCGACTCCTTCGGCACGCCGAACTCGTGGGACGACACGAGCTCGTCGAAATGGCCCGCCAACCCGGCCTGGCCGTCCTTGATCGCCAGGCTGATCGGATGGGCGTTGGTCGTCAGCAGCACGCGCTTGCCGAGCGCACGCAGCTGCCGCAGGAAAGCGAGTGCGCCCGGCAGGTAGCGGATCTCCTGCGATAATTCGCGCTTGAGCGCCGCGATGTCGAAGTCGAGCTCGACGCTCCAGTGATCGATGCAGTACCACTCGAGGGTGCCCCGCTTCGCCTCGAACCGCGACTGGAGCTGTGCGATGGCGGCAGGCCATTCGAGGCCGCGAGCCTCCGCCCATCGGCGCGGCAGGACCTCGAGCCAGAACAGGTTGTCGAAGCGCAGGTCGAGCACCGTGCCGTCCATGTCGAGGCACACGGTCTGCACGAGACCCCAGTCGGGAGCCGCGCCCGGCGGCAGCGAGGCGGGAAAATCGGCGACTGCTTGCACTTCGGGCCTGGCTCAGATGCCGCGCGGCGGAGGCCGGTATGATACGGACTCATCGCTGAAAAAGCCGGAGCCGCGCTTGCCCGAATATGCCCATGACCTCGAGTCGCTGTTGCCCGCCGTCATCCGGCTCGTCACCGATGCAGGGGCGGCAATCCTCGACGTGTACGCGTCGGCTCACGAGGTCGAGTACAAGACGGACCGCTCGCCGATCACCCGCGCCGACCGCGCCGCTCACGACCTGCTGAGCGCCGGCCTGGCCCGACTGACGCCGGGCATTCCGGTCCTGTCGGAAGAAGCCGCCGAGCAGCACGACCCCAGGGTGCGCCGCCCTTGGCGTGAGTTCTGGCTCGTGGACCCGCTCGACGGGACGCGTGAGTTCATCAGCCGCAACGGCGAATTCACGGTGAACGTGGCGCTCGTGCGCGATCACCGGCCGGTGCTCGGCGTGGTCGGCGCGCCCGTCCTGGGACTCACCTATTACGGAGCGGTCGGCCTCGGCGCCTTCCGGGCACGCCATGGCGCGACCCCGGCCCCGATCCATGTGCGTGCCGCAGCGAACCCGCTGGTCGTGGTCGGCAGTCGCTCCCACCGCGGCGACTCCCTCGACGACGTGCTCGGCAGATTGGGTCCGCACGACCTGCGGCCGATGGGCAGTTCGCTCAAGTTCTGCCTGGTCGCCGAAGGCGAGGCCGATTTCTATCCTCGTCTCGGGCCGACCTCCGAGTGGGACACCGCTGCCGCGCAGGCGGTACTCGAGGCGGCCGGGGGCGCCGTGACCACGATCGACGGCGACCCGCTGCGCTACAACGAGCGCGATACGCTGCTCAACCCGGATTTCCTGGCCGTGGGCGACACCAGCCGCGACTGGCGCCGGCTGTTCTGAGCGGCGCATGGAATTGTCGTGGGGGCTGCTCGCTCTGCTCACCGCCCTGTGCGCAACGGCCTGGTTCTGGCACGACACGCTGGGAGCCCGCGAGCAGGCCAACGCGACCGCACTCGAGACCTGCCGCTCGACCGGTGCGAGCCTGCTCGACGGCACGGTCGCGTTCCGCTCGATGCGGCTCGGGCGAGCCGCAGGCGGCGCACTGCAAATCGAACGTACCTACGTGTTCGACTATTCCCTCGACGGGGTGACGCTCCACCAGGGGTTCGTCGTGATGGCCGGCCGGCAGGTCGAAGCCGTCGGCCTGCAATGAGGCCGGGCCATCGCCCTATCCCCTTTTCCGTTCTCCGGGGCTAAGCTACGGTCCCAGCTCAAGTATCGACCGCGAACCAGTGCCCATGGCGGAAGTGAGCGACAACGTCGAGACGGAAACCTTCGAGCGCCTGCAGCGCCTGCGCCAGTTGCGCATCGAGCATCGTGACCTGGACGACGTGATCCACCGCCTGCAGCTCGACCTCTACGTGGACCAGGTACAGATGCGCCGGCTGAAGAAGCGCAAGCTCCTGCTCAAAGACCAGATCGCGCGGCTCGAGAGCCAGCTGATCCCCAACCTGAACGCCTGACGTCATGGCGAGCCTGCTGCAAAGGGCCGGGGAGGAACTGACGCAAGTCCTCGACCCGGCAAACCTGCTGCAGCTGGCGATCGTTGCCGGTTCCGTCGCGATCGGCTGGTGGCTCGCGGGACAGCTGAGGCAGCGGATCGCCTCGTCGCCGGAGATTTTCGCTCAGGACGACCCTCCGAACCGGGCACGCGAAGCGGCGTGGATCGTCGCGCCGCTGGTCGTCGTGCTGCTGATCCTTGCGACCGCCGACGGCCTCATGCACGCGATCGGCGCCGATACGCGGATCGTGCTGACGACGGTGCAGCTGACCGGGCTGCTGCTGCTGATCCGCCTCGCGATCTACGTCCTGCGGGTTTCGCTGGGTGCGAACGCGCGAATCAAGGGCTGGGGCACGGCGATCAGCCTCGTGATCTGGGTCTTCGTGTCGCTGCATTTCCTCGGCTGGGGCAACGACGTCATCGCGGCCCTCGACAGCATCGGCATCGACGCCGGACGCACGCGCATCTCCGTCTGGTCCGTGATGAAGCTGCTGGTGACCGTCAGCCTGTTCGTGGTCGCGGCACTGTGGGCCTCGCGCTGGCTCGAGCGCCGGGTGCTGAAGCTCGACAGCCTCGCGCCCAACATGCGCATCGGCATCGCGAAGTTCATGCAGGCGTTCCTGGTGGGCCTGTCCGTGCTCGTGGGCCTGAATGCCGCCGGCCTCGACTTGACGACGCTGAACGTGCTGACGGGTGCGATCGGCATCGGTCTCGGCTTCGGCCTGCAGAGCATCGCCGCGAACTTCGTCAGCGGCTTCGTGCTGCTGATGGACCGCTCGATCAAGCCGGGCGACGTGATCAGCTTCACCGGCACGATGGGCACCACGACCGAGGGCTTCGGCTGGGTCGAGGAACTGCGCGGCCGGTACGTCGTCGTTCGCGATCGCGACGGCGTGGAGACCCTGGTGCCGAACCAGCACCTGATCACCAACCCGGTGATCAACTGGAGCTACACGGATCCGCGGGTTCGACTCAAGCTGCCGATCCGCATCAGCTACAAGGACGACCCGGAACTGGCGATGCGCCTGCTCATCGAGTCGACGGGCGACCACCCCCGCATCATTCGCGACCCGGCGCCGGTCGCCCGGCTCATGGGTTTCGGCGACAGTGGTATCGAGCTCGAGCTGCGCTTCTGGATCCCGGACCCGCAGGAAGGCGTGAACAACGTGCGCTCCGACGTGAACCGGTCCATCTGGCGGCTCTTCAAGCTCAACGGCATCACGTTCCCGGTGGCGCAGCGCGAAATCCGCGTCGAGATGGCGCGCCAGGTCGGCGATATCCGTCCCGCTGCCGACGCTTGAGTGCCGGCTCGTGCCGACCGAGATCAATCACCAGCTGGCGATTCCCGACGACTTGCTGGAAGTGCGCGCAGTGCGCGCCTCGGGACCCGGCGGCCAGAACGTCAACAAGGTTTCGAATGCCGTCGAATTGCGGTTCGACAGTGCCCGCTGGGACGCGCTGTGGCCGGGCGCCCGCGCGCGACTGAAGCGCATTGCGGGCCGGCGCATGACGGACGCCGGCATGATCGTGATCGACGCACAGCGGCTGCGGTCGCAGGAGCAGAACCGCGCCGACGCGCTCGACCGGCTGGTCACGATGATTCGCGAAGCACTCATCGAGCCGAAGGTCCGGCGGCCGACGCGCCCGACGCGTGCATCGAAGGAGCGGCGCCTTGAAGGCAAGGCGCGCGATTCGAAGGTCAAGAAGCTGCGCCGACAGCGCACCGACGACTAGGAAAACCGGGGACATGGTCCCCTGTTTTTCCGTTACTTCTTTTCGGGGCCGCTCGGCACCGACCAGGCTCCCGTGGTCGCATTGAGCTTGTGGCAGTGCGTGCACTCGCCCTGGTTCACCATTATGAAGCGGTTCTTTTCGGCGCCGACCAGGTGAATGCGGTGGACCATCGCGGCCAGCGGTGGTGCCTTCTTTGAATCCTCGGAGTGACACTCCGAACACGCGGCCGGAATGTCCTCGAGCGCGTCCGCTGCTGCCGGGTGCTTTCCCTTGAGCTTGAGACCGGCAGGCGCGCTGCCCTGCACTTTAGCCAACAGGGCCGCATCGACCTTGCCGCTCGTCCAGCCTTTCAACTGCGTGCTGAGGCGCGCATCAATCGTCGCACCCGGCGGCTTCAGGACGTGGCAGTCGACGCAAGCACCGGGAAAAGCATCGGTCGCATTGATGCCTGGAATCCTGCGCATCACCGGCGCCGCAGCCGTGGTTGTCGCGGCAGCGGTTCCAGCCGCGATCATTGCCAACATTGCCGCCAGCGTGGCGAAGGTTGCGATTCTCAACATGGTCTTCTCCTCGGTGAGCCCCTGCCCGCATGCTAGTGCGAATCTGCGCCCATGACAGCCCGGGCAGCCGTTTCCAGCCTGAGTCTCGTTCGCAACTTCGCGCGCCGCGCGACCTGCTCTTTCGCGTGTGGTAGCTTGCCGCGCGCAATTGCGGGGATCCACGCTCTTGACGTTTCACGACCTGCGCAGCTACCTGGCACGCCTCGAATCGAGCGGCGGGTTGCGCCGCATCATCGAACCGATCGACCCGGCGCTCGAGAGCACCGCGTTCTGCCTGCGGACCTTGCGCGCGCAGGGCCCGGCACTCCTGTTCGAAAAACCGCAGGGCTCGCAGCACGCGTTGCTCGGCAACCTGTTCGGCCATCGGCAGCGCATCGAGGCCGCACTGGCTGACCGCCCGCTCGCTTCGCTGCGCGAACTCGGCGAGTTGCTGGCGGCCCTGAAGGAACCGCGCTGGCCCACCAGCCTGAGGGCCGCGCTCGAATCCTGGCCCGAACTCGCGCAACTCGCGCACGTCGCGCCGCGACGCGTGGACGACGCCGCGTTTTGCGACGAGGTGCTCTGCGGCCCGGACGTCGATCTGCGACGCCTGCCCATCCAGCGCTGCTGGCCCGACGATGCGGCGCCGCTGATCACGTTCGGTCTCGTGGTCACGCGCGGGACGCGGCAGCCGCGCCAGAACGTCGCCGTCTACCGGCAGCAGCTGCTGGGCCCGAACCGCGTGATCATGCGCTGGTTGCCGCATCGCGGCGGCGCGCTCGATTTCGCAGACTGGCAGCGCGCCCACCCCGGCCGACCGTTCCCGGTGCTGGTGGCGATCGGCGCCGACCCCGCCACGATGCTGGCCGCCGTGGCGCCGGTGCCGGACACGCTTTCGGAATACGAATTCGCCGGGCTGCTGCGCGGCGAGCGCACTCGCGTGTGGCCCAGCGCACTGACCGGGCTCGACGCGCCGGCAGGCGCCGAGATCCTGCTGGAAGGCTTCATCAAGTCCGGCGACACGGCGGTCGAGGGACCCTTCGGCGATCACACCGGTTACTACAATGGCCAGGGCGAGTTCCCGGTACTCACCGTCGAGCGCATGTCGTTGCGACGCAACGCCATCTATCACGGCAGCTACATGGGCCGGGCCCCGCACGACGAACCGTCGGTGCTGGCGCTCGCACTCAACGAATTGTTCGTGCCGATCCTGCGTAAGGTGTTCCCGGAGATCGTGGATTTTCACCTGCCCCCGGAGGCGTGTTCCTATCGCATCGCGGTCGTCAGCATCCGCAAGCAGTATCCGGGACACGCACGGCGCATGATGATGGCGATCTGGTCGTACCTCCGGCAGTTCACCTACACCAAGTTCATCATCGTCACCGACGACGACATCGACGTGCGCGACTGGTCACAGGTGATCTGGGCGCTCTCGACGCGCGTCGACCCGGCGCGCGACACCCTGCTGGTCGAGAACACGCCGATCGATTACCTCGACTTCTCGAGCCCGGTGCCGAACCTCGGCTCCAAGCTCGGCTTCGACGCGACGAACAAATGGCCCGGCGAGACCACGCGCGCCTGGAGCCGCCCGATCGTGCCGGACCCGGCCGTGGAGCGGCGCGTCGAAGACCTCTGGTCGCAAGTCTTCGGCCGCAACGAATGAGCGGAAACCCGATGCAACTCGTCTGCCCCGCCGGCAGCCCGCCGGCCCTGAAGGTCGCCATTGACCAGGGCGCCGATGCCGTGTACCTCGGCTTCCGCGACCGCACCAACGCCCGCGCGTTTCCCGGCCTCAACTTCAGCGATGCGGACATCGCGACCGGCGTCGCGTATGCACACGCCCGCGGCCGCAAGGTCTACGTCGCACTCAACACCTGGCCCAGCCCGGCCGGACTCGCGGCATGGCAGTCGGCCGTGGACCGGGCCGCCGCGCTGCGGGTCGATGCCATCATCTGCGCGGACATGGGCGTGCTCGACTACGCGGCTCACCAGCACCCGGGTTTGCCGCGACACCTCTCGGTGCAGGCCTCGGCCACGACACACACGGCGCTGCGCTACTACCGCGAGCGCTTCGGGATCGCGCGCGCGATCATTCCCCGCGTTCTTTCCGTGCAGCAAGTCGAGCGGCTGTGTGCGCAGGACATCGTGCCCATCGAGGTGTTCGCGTTCGGCAGCCTGTGCATCATGGTCGAGGGACGCTGCCAGCTGTCGAGCTACGTCACCGGCGAATCGCCCAACCGTCACGGCATGTGCTCGCCACCCAAGTTCGTGCACTGGGACGAAGAACCGGGCGGCGTTCGGCGAGTGAGCCTGAACGGGTGTGTGATCGACCGATTCGGCCCGGACGAACCAGCCGGCTATCCCACGGTGTGCAAGGGCCGCTACGCCGTTGCCGGCGAGATCTTCCACGCGCTGGAAGAACCGACCAGCCTCAATACGCTCGACCTGCTGCCGCGCCTGCAGGCCGCGGGCGTTGCGGCGCTCAAGATCGAGGGCCGCCAGCGCGGGCAGGCGTATGTCGGCGCCGTCACGAGCATCTGGCGACAGGCCCTCGACAGGCTGGCCGCCGGGGCCGGCCAATGGAGCAACGACGAGGCCTGGCGCCGCGAACTGGCGCGGCTCGCCGAGGGCCACCAGACCACGCTGGGCCCGTATCACCGATCGTGGCACTGAGGACGGCGCGATGCGGCTGACCCTGGGGCCCCTGCAGTACTTCTGGCCGCGCGAGCAGGTGCTGGCGTTCTACCGCGAGGCGGCCACGTGGCCTGTCGACGTGATCTACCTCGGCGAGACCGTGTGCAGCAAGCGGCGTGAACTCGCCACGCGCGACTGGATCGCGCTGGCCGGCGAAGTCGCCGCAGGCGGTTGCGAGGTCGTGCTCTCCTCGCTCGCGCTGCTCGAGGCGGAGTCCGAGCTGTCGTCGCTCACGCGGCTCGTCGAGAACGGCCGCTTCCGCGTCGAAGCCAACGACATGTCGGCCGTGCAACTGCTGCGCGAACGCGAACTGCCCTTCATCGGCGGGCCCGGCCTGAACGTCTACAACCACGCGGCCCTGCGCCTGCTGCAGGAAGACGGCCTGCAACGCCTGGTGCTGAGCGTCGAGCAGGGACGCGACTTCGTGGCGGAGTTCCGTGCGGTCGGGGTGCCTCTGCCGCAGCTGGAGATCCCCGTATGGGGCCGCCTGCCGCTGGCGTATTCCGCGCGCTGCTTCACGGCACGCGCTCTCGACATGGCGAAGGACGACTGCGGCTTCCGCTGCATCGAGCACCCGGACGGGCTGCCGCTCGCGACGCGCGACGGCGATCCGCTGCTGACCATCAACGGCATCCAGGTTCAGACGTCCGGCCACTGCGACCTCGGCCCGGAGCTCGACGACATCCGCACATCGGGCATCGAGCTGGTACGCCTCTACCCGCAGGCGCAAGGCATGGAGGATGTCGTCAGGCGCTTTCGGGCCGCCATCGATGGCGGGTACTCACCGACGCGTGTCGGCGGGGAAAACGGCTACTGGCACGGCACTGCGGGTAAGTGGTGCGTCACGCCGTAGCGTCCTGATCGGCGTCCTCGTGCGCATCGCGGGCCGCCCGTGCCAGGCACGCCCCGCGATTCAACCCGATGCGCAGTCCGAGCGGCATCGCTTCCCACGGCAGCTGATCCAGCAGGTTGCGCACGGTCAGGCCGAGTTCGACATCGCCCGTCAGCTGCAGGCGTCGCTGGAAGAACAAGGTGTCAGCATCCTCCAGCCGGCTCGCCAGCAGCAGCAGGTCCGTTGCAGTGCCGCGCACCGTGGACTCGGCGGTCGCGCCGGGCTCGAGCACCGACACGCGGCGCGCGTCGAATGCGATCACCCAGCACAAGTCCAGGTCCGTGACCTCGACGCCCAACCGCCGCCCCGCGAGATGATCGAGCGAGCCGCTCGCGAGCGGCTCCGCGAGCACAGCATCCACCAGCATCTGGCTGCCACGGCTCAGCAACGGCTGGGGCAGCAACCGCAGCGGCCGGGCCAGGGCCGCGGGCGGCGGCAGCAGCCGCAGCAGGCGCCGGAGGCTGGTCCTCATCGATGTACCACCTGCAGGATGCTGTTGCGGATCTGCTCGTGCAGGACCATCTGCGCATCCGCCGCGACGGCCTCGAGCGTCGCCGCCTCGTAGCCCAGCTTGCCGTCCTCGGTGTCGCGCACGACGTTGCGCGAGCGGAGCAGGTCGATGAAATTACTGAACAGCGCACGATCGAAGAATTCCGGCGCGTTCAGTTCATACAGCATCGACATGCGCTGTGCGGTGAGCTGGCACTGGCGCTCGATCGCTTCCTGGTTCAGGCGTCCGCTGCCGGCTTTCAGCAGCAGGGAGATGGCCAGGTAGAACCGCTCGAGGATCGGCACGGTGGCACGTGCCAGCACCGACAGCTGTACCGCCTCGATCGTCTCGGCCGCCGGGCGACGCCACTCGCCGCGATCGTCGGTGGCCGTGAGCAGTCCGTGGTTGAGGAGATCCTCGAGCAGTTCGTCGACGACCGCAGGCAGCTCCTGCTCGTTCCAGCGCAGGAAATATTCGTCGTCGACGTACGGGTAGACGCGCCAGGCCAGCCGGTGCAGGTCGGTGCGCGACACGGCGGGATTATTGAGGAAGGCGCAGGCGAGCAGCGACGGCAGCAGCAGCAGGTGCAGGACGTTGTTGCGATAGTAGCTCGCCAGGACGGCATTATCCTCGGTCATGACGATCACGTCGCCGAGCACGTGCGGCAGGCGGCGCAGCACGCCGAACGACTCGCCGTAGCGGATCATCGACTGGCCGTCGATGCCGGTCACCCAGACCTTCGGGGAGTACGGCGCCTGGCGCAGCAGCGACGCGTAGAGTTCGAGCTGACGCGCGAGGTCCGCCTCGCCCATGCTCTGCCGGGGCGTGGCGAGCAGTACCATGCCGAGCAGGTTGATGGGCGAGACGCAGGCGGCCGCGTTGATCCGCGTCATGATCTGCCGGGCCAGGTCGTTCGCGAGCGCAGTGAGCCAGGCCGGTCGCTCGTCGGCGACGCGGGTCTCACGGGTCCAGCCGGGCGCGTGCTTCTCGATCACCGGGTCGAGCGCGAGGGGCTCGCCGAAGCTGACGTACACCTTGCCGAAGCGGCTGCGCAGCGCGGGCAGCACGCGCAGCATGCCGAGGACCGACTCTTTTTCCTTCGGCCGACCCGACAGTTCCCCGATGTAGGTGCGCCCCTCGAAGACGCGCTCGTACCCGAAATACACCGGCACGAACACGACCGGTCGCTTCGGGTTGCGAAGGTAGGTGCGCGTAGTCATCGCGAGCATGCCGGTCTTCGGTTGCAGGAGACGCCCCGTGCGGCTGCGGCCCCCCTCGATGAAATACTCGATCGAGTGACCGCGGGCCATCATCGACCCGAGGTACTCGGTGAACACTGCCGAATAGACGGCGTTGCCGCCGAAACTGCGCCGCAGGAAGAACGCGCCGCCCCTGCGCAGCAGCGAGCCCACCACGGGCATGTTGAGATTGATGCCGGCCGCGATGTGCGGCACGGCGAAGCCCTTTTGATACACGACGTAGGAGAGCAGCAGGTAGTCCATGTGGCTGCGATGGCAGGGCACGTAGACGATCTCGCTGCCCTCCTCGATGGCCTGCAAGCCGGAAAAGTTCACCAGCTCGATGCCGTCGTACAGGCGATTCCAGAGCCAGCCGAGCACGCCGGCAACGAAGACGACGAAGGCATGCGAGTAGTTGGCTGCGATCTCGTAGGCATAGTCGCGGGCGACCCCGAGCGCCTCGCGCCGCGTCAGGCCCTTTTCGCTCATGTCGCGGCGCACGGCCTGGCGCACCGACCGCGTCCGCAGCACCTGGGCCACGATCGTCCGGCGATGGGACAGGTCGGGCCCGATCGTCGCGACGCGCTGATGCCGGAACTGCGTGCGCAACTGCCTCCAGAGACGCCGCGGCCCGCGCGGCATGCCGCGCGTTTCACCGAGCGACGGCTGCAGCGTCAGCGTGTCGCCGAACAGCACGACGAGATTGCGGGCGTTGATCAGCAGTGACAGGAACTTGCGAAACCGACCACCGATGTCCCAGCCCTCGGCCACCATCAGGCGGAACCAGGAGCGTTCACGACCCGGCGCGCGCCCCCAGAACAGGCTGACCGGTACGAGGTCGCAGTCGAACGTGATGTCGGCCGCCGCGACGTCACTCAGCGTGCGCAGGGCCTCCGGCATGCGGCGGTCGACGCGGGCACCGAACAGGCCCGTGCGACGCTCGAGGAACAGCACCGACCTCGACAGCAGGCGCCGCGGCCCGGTCGGCGCCAGCGGCGACGGCAGCCCACGTTCGCGGCAGACGTACTCGAGCACCGCCACGTCGACGACGCTGCGCTTCTCGAGGACGAAGACGAGCGGGCGGGCGGAGGCTGGTACACCCACCAGCCGGTCGCGCACGTCATCCGGCAGCACCGACGGCCGCACCCACAGCGCCACGAACCAGCGCACCAGCGGCAGCAGCAGGCGCTCGAAGGCGGTGAAGGATCGTGTCATGCAGGTAACCGGCCGCTGACCAGCAGGTGACGATCGGACACCGTCCTGACCGCAAGGCCACTGAGTCCGCACGCATCGAGCTGCACGCGAACCTCGGCCGGCTCGAACGCGGCGCACAGTGAGTTGAAGAAGTCCCGCTGCAGCACTTCCGGTTCCTGTCCCGCGTAGGTCGCGACGATTGCATGGGCCGCAGCCGGCGACTCCGGCCGACAGAGATCCATGACCATGACCGCGGCACCCGGCGCTCCGGCCGCGCGCACGGCGCGCCAGAGCACCCGCGGGTCGTGCAGGTGATGCAGAAGGCTGTTGCTGACGATGGCGTCGTACCGCGGGAGCGGCAGTCGGGCCCCCGGCAGGATGCCGGTGATGAACTGAACCCGGCCCTGTGCCGCCGGCAGGCCGGCGAGACGCGCCTCGCCGTGGGCGAGCATCGCCGCCGAGCCGTCGAGGCCGTGCACGGTGAGTTGCGGGAGCCGCCCCGCAAGCCGCAACACGATGTCGCCGGGCCCGCAACCGAGGTCGAGTACGGCACCGCCGCGCAGTGTCGGGAACTCCGCGACGAAACTGGCGACGAATCGCTCGTTCGGCTCGGAGAAGTCGGCGTTCGCGTACGCGCGAGCCTGCTCCAACTCGTCCATGAGCTCGGGTTCTGGGGTTCTCTGCATCATCGATCGACCGGAGCGGCCGGAGGGATCCTACTGGTCGCCCGAACCGCCGCCCTCGGACGCTGCGATTGCCTTGTCAGTGGCAGCCTTCGCGTCCTGGGTCACGCCCTCGACCGCCCGCGCCCTGTCCTCGGTCTTGATCAGGTCGTCGAACACCGTCTCTTCTGTGCCGCGGCCCGGGGCGTGAGCCTCCGGCTGCGAGTCCGCCTTTTCCCGCGGACGGGGCGTGGGCGCCCCGCAGGCGACGAGAGAGGTAAGTGCCAGGCTGGTAAACGCTAATCTAGCCCGAGGATCCATCGCTGCCCCCACACGTAAGACTGGGGCCAGTCTACCCCAGGGGGTCCGCAATGAGCGCGGTCAGAGAAACTCGTCGACCGAGAACAGGAAATACGCGAACAGGTGGTTGATCATGCGGATCTGGTCGAGGAGCCGGTGGTCCGAATCGAGGATATGCAGCGTCGCTTTCTGCTCGCGCGCAAACCGCACGCTGTTGTCGACCGGGACCACTTCGTCGCGCCAGCCGTGCACGATCGTGGTCGGGCACGCGGCCGGCCGCGGACTGAACTTCTCGTAGCCAGGCATGTACAGCGCCGGCGCCAGCAGGAACATGCCGCGGGCCTGCAGCAGCGAAGAGCCGGCTGCCGACACGTAGCCGCCCATGCTCGACCCCACCAGCACCAGCGATCCGCGCAGGTCCTTGCAGAACGAGAGCAGCCGGGTCACCCGTTCCTTCGGGTCGTCGATCCCGCGGTAGTCCACGGACTCGACCACGAAACCCTCTTCGCGCGCGATCTCTGCCATTGCGGCGATCTTGTTGCCCCACGGTTCGCTGTCCTTGCCATGGGAGAAAACCACGTACCTTTCGGTCATTCGCTTGCCTGCCCCGCTGCGCTGCTTGCCACTTCGCCCATGATAAGCCTGTTCGGCCGTCGGCAGGCCGCGTCAATCACGGTCCGGATCGTCACCGACCAGCCACAGCCAGCGATCGACGCTGTCACCGGGACTGCTCCAGCCGTATTCGCGCAAGCTGGCGCGACCGTTTGCGACCGTCACGCCCTCGCGGCGCAGCCGCGCGATCTGCCGCTCACGACCGGACGACCCGTCGGGAAAAGCGATCCGCCCACCGGCGGCGACGACCCTGTGCCACGGCACGCGTGACCCCGCCGGTAGTTTCGACAGCACGCGACCCACCAGCCTCGCGCGTCGCGGTTGTCCCGCTCGCTGCGCGACGGCACCGTACGTCGTCACTCGCCCGGGCGGGATCCTTGCCACGACAGCCAGGATCGTCGCGGCGACAGCGTTGCTTTCCGGCGGCGGCGACTTTGCCATGGGGCGGGGATGCTAGGACCCGGGGCACCTCGAATCAAGCGCAACCCACGCCCGTGACGAGCAGCCGATGCGGCAGAATACGCCCCACCATGGCAAGCACTCCGCATGAGCGAACCTGAGCAAGCACCGGGCTGGCGCATCGCGATCGACCGGGGCGGGACGTTCACCGACATCGTTGCGCTGAGCCCGGCCGGGCTGCTGCACACGCACAAGGTGCTCTCGCGCGATCCGCTGTCGCGGGGCGATCCCGCCGTCCGCGGCATCGCCGAGGTGCTTGCGCGCCATGACACCACCGGCACTGCGCGCATCGAGTCCGTCCGGCTCGGCACCACGGTCGCGACCAATGCGTTGCTCGAGCGCAAGGGTGAGCCCACCGTACTGGTCACGACGCGGGGCTTCCGCGACGCCCTGCGCATCGGCTACCAGGAGCGGCCCGATATTTTCGCGCGTGCGATCGTCCGGCCCGACGTCCTGTACCACGGCGTCATCGAGGCGGCAGAGCGCTGCGACGCAGCGGGCGAGGTCCTCACGCCCCTCGACGAGCAACGCCTTCGTGACGACCTGGCAGCCGTTCGCGCCGACGGCATCGAATCCGTTGCGATCGTGTTCCTGCACGGGTTCCGTCAACCTCGGCACGAACGCCGGGCGGCCGCCATCGCACGGGAACTCGGCTTCCGCGAAGTCGTCGCTTCGCACGAAGCGGCGCCGATGCTCGGCCTCATCGCCCGCGGCGACACGACCGTCGCGGACGCCTACCTGTCACCGGTGCTGCTGAGGTACGTGCAGGGGTTCGGTACCGCCATTGCCGCTCGCTTCGGCACCCCGCCGCTGCTGTTCATGCAGAGCAACGGCGGCCTCGTCGATGCCGACGGCTTGCGCGGCGTGAACGGCGTGTTGTCGGGACCCGCCGGTGGCGTGGTCGGCATGGTGGCCGCGGCCACGCCCTCGACCGGGCGGCGACTGATCGGCTTCGACATGGGCGGGACGTCGACGGACGTGAGTCTGTATGCCGGCGAATTGCCGCGGCGGTTCGCGACGGAAATCGACGGCGTGCGCCTCCAGGCACCGATGATGGACATCCACACGATCGCGGCCGGCGGCGGCTCGATCGTGCGCTTCGCCGACGGCCGCCTGCAGGTCGGGCCCGAGTCGGCCGGCGCCGACCCCGGCCCGGCCTGCTATCGACGCAATGGACCCGCGACCCTGACCGACTGCAATGTCGTGCTCGGCCGAATCCCGCCGGAGCGCTTCCCGCGCGTCTTCGGACCCGAGGGCAACGCCCCGCTCGACCCGCAGGCCTCGCGGCGGCGACTCGACGAGATTTCCGCCGCTGCCAGTGCAGCCGGCGCGACCTATGACGTCGAGTCGCTGGCAGCCGCGTACCTCCAGGTGGGCATCGCACGCATGGCGAATGCCATCCGTGAACTCACACTGCGTCACGGCCAGGACGCTGCGCAGTTCGTGCTCGTCAGTTTCGGCGGCGCCGCCGGACAACACGCGTGCGCCGTCGCGCAAGCCCTGGACATCCAGGAGATCCTGCTGCACCCGCTCGCCGGCGTGCTGTCCGCCTATGGCATCGCGCTGGCCGGCCGGCGGTCGATTCGTCGCCGCACCGCCGAGCGCGCGCTGGATGCAGCGGGTTTTGCTGCGGCCTGCGCGACGCTGGGCGAACTCCTGTCCGACGCCACGAGCGACCTGCGCCGCCAGGGAATCGCCGCGGACGCGATCGAACCGCGCCAGAGTGGGCAACTTCGACTGTCCGGCTCCGACACGATGCTCGATCTGCGGTGGGCGTCTCTCGATGAATTGCGCCGCGCTTTCGTTGCCGCGCACGAACGCCTCTACGGCTTCGTGCCGCAGGATCCTGCGATCGTAATCGCAGCGCTGACGGCCGAGGCCGTCGAATCGACGGCGGCCGGGCCACCCGTCGGGCTCCGACCGGCAATCACGCATGCGTCCGCGGCGGCAGCGACGCGCGTCTGGATCGACGGGCACTGGCGCGAAGTGCCGCTGCTGGAGCGGGCCAACCTGCGCGAGGGGCAGTCGTTGCAAGGACCGCTGCTGCTGAGCGAGGACGGCGCCACGAGCTGGATCGCGCCCGGCTGGAGCGGCGAGGTGGACAAGCACGGCAGCCTCCTGCTGCATTGCGCGACTCGCCCGGCACCCGACCCGGACGCGGCCGGACAGGCACCGGACCCGATGCGGCTCGAGGTCTTCAACGGCCTGTTCATGCACGTCGCGGAACAGATGGGTGCCGTGCTGCGCCAGACGGCGAGCTCGGTGAACATCAAGGAGCGCCTCGACTTCTCGTGCGCGATTTTCGACGGCGAGGCCAACCTCGTCGCCAATGCTCCGCACATGCCGGTACACCTCGGCTCGATGGGTGCCAGCGTGGCAGCGGTGATCGCCGCGTGCGGCAGCGACATGCGCCCGGGCGATGCATTTCTCGTCAACTCGCCGTACGACGGCGGCACGCACCTGCCGGACATGACCGTGGCGTCGCCGGTGTTCGACCCGGCGGGCGGACGCATCGACTTCTTCACTGCATCCCGGGCACATCATGCGGACGTCGGCGGTATCACGCCCGGCTCGATGCCTCCCGGCAGCCGCGTGATCGGTGAGGAAGGCGCCCTCATCGCGCCGACCCGCATCGTTCGCGACGGCCGGCTCGACGAAAGCTGCGTCACCGGCCTGCTGCAGTCCAGTCGCTGGCCGGCGCGCAACATCGCCCAGAACCTCGCCGACCTTCGTGCGCAACTCGCGGCCAATGCCCGCGGCGCACGCGAACTGGGCCGCGCGACCGACGAGCACGGCCGCGGTACGCTGCTCGCCTACATGGGTCACGTGCAGGACAACGCCGAGCGCTGCATGCGCAGGGCGATCCGCGAATTGCGCGACGGGCGCTTTCGCTACGAACTCGACGACGGGCAGGCGATCGACGTACGCATCGACGTGCAGCCCGATGCGGGCAGCGCGGTCGTCGACTTCACCGGGACGTCGCCGCAGCGGGACAACAACTTCAACGCGCCGCGGGCGGTGACCGTAGCGGCCGTGCTCTACGTGTTCCGCACGCTGATTCGCGAGCCCATCCCGCTGAACGCGGGGTGCCTGCGGCCGCTCACGATTCGCGTGCCGCCGGGGTCGATGCTCGACCCGGCGTATCCGGCGGCGGTCGTCGCGGGCAACGTCGAGACGTCGCAGTGCATCGTCGACGCACTCTACGGCGCGCTCGGGTTGCAGGCCGCATCCCAGGGCACGATGAACAACTTCACGTTCGGCAACGAACGCTACCAGTACTACGAGACGATTGCGGGTGGCGCCGGGGCGGGCCCTGGCTACGCCGGCGCGAGCGGCGTGCAGACCCACATGACGAACTCGCGCCTGACGGATCCCGAAGTGCTCGAGAACCGCTACCCCGTGCTGCTGCGGGAATTCGCGCTGCGTGCGGGGTCGGGCGGCGCAGGCGCAGACCGCGGCGGCGACGGCCTCGTGCGGCGGGTGGAATTCCGGGAGTCGATGACTGCCGCCATCCTGTCCAACCACCGGCGCGTCGCGCCGTTCGGCCTGGCGGGCGGTGAACCGGGAAAGCCCGGCATCAATCGCCGGATACGCGTGGACGGCAGTTCAGAAACGCTGGCCGCGACGGTCGAAATCACGGTTCAGCCGGGCGACCAGGTCGAGATCGAGACGCCGGGCGGCGGAGGCTTCGGGCGCGCCGAAACGGGCGGCTGACGTCGCACCGTCACGCGGTTCCGGCGACGGGTTGACGAGTTCCTGCGCCAGGGTCCGCCGCGGCTGCGTGTCGCCGAGAGCGGGCTGCGAATCGTCCTCGACGACCGCCATGCGCGCACCGGCGGGCAAGCGGTTGGTGCGCACCGCGCGCACGCGGCTGCCCTCGGGCCGATGCGTGATCATGAAGGACTGGTAGTCGTCGGCACGTTGCGCACGCAGGCTGACGAGCAGGTGCACACAACCCGCAGAGAGGTCGTCGCCCGAATTGATGCGTTCGTCGCAGACGACGTGGAACGGCGCGTCTTCCCTGGTCGCGCCGAACAATCCTGCATTGGCCAGCGGCTCGAGGAACGACGTCACCTGGCGCGACAACCGGGCCCAGGCGCTGCGGTCGAATCCCTCGAAGCGCGCCCAGCGCGTGCCGTACTCGATGCTGTTGATCACGAGCAGCTGGCGACGGCGCGCGGTGAGCAGCGCGCTGTCCGGCCCCTGCCCCGAGCCTCCCGCCAGTGTCTTGAGCGGCACCCCGCGCGGATCGGCCGAACGCAGCGCCTGCAGCGGGTTGATGCCGTGCGAGGCGAGTCGACTGCGCTCGGCCTCGGTGAGCACGCGGACCGGCCGCGTACCCGGCCGCAGCAGGACTTCCTCGTCGGGGCCGGCCTGCCAGAGCGGCCGATGCACGTCCATGCGTGCGAGCGCGCCGGCGACCGCGCCGCAGTTCGCGAAGGTCTCGTAGCGGCCGCGCAAGCGGTCGTAGGCCATGATGCGCGGGAAGCACGCCAGCGCGTGATCGCTGTGGAACGCGAGCTCGCGCTGGCCGTGGAGCATCTCGTCGCAGGTGGTCCAGGCGGCCGGGGGATCCACGACGAACATCATCCGGCGGTCGCGACAGAACTGGGACGCGGCGAGCAGCACGCTCGGGCCCAGGTCCCGGTCGCGCGTCGGCGGCGGCACGCAGAGAAAATGGACGCTTTCCACTTCACGCAACGCGAAGAGCCCGGTGCCGCGCTGCGGCGAACCAATCAGGTCGTAGTCGGTCAGCGGGGCTCCGTCGTCGCCATCGGGATTGGAGTTCACGTAGCCGATCGGGTGCCGCGCTCCGGCGCGGAACGTCCGGTCGGGCCGCGTGAAGGGCGTCGAGTCGCGCACCCGCACGAGCGTCGACTCCTGCAGCGCGGTGGTCACGAAGCGGGCGGTGCCGGGGATAATCGAGATGCGGCGGAAGATCTCCTGGTCCTCGATATGCTCGGAGCCGAGTGCACGGACGCGCTGCACGACCAGGTTGAAGCGATCGTCTTCGTTGGCGCTGATGTTGTCGTAGTCGACGGAAGCGCGCAGCACCTCCCGCGAACCCGGACTGAGCGCCTCGAGCGTCAACGACTCGACTCCGCAGGGCAGCGTGATCGTCGCCGGCGCCCCGCCGTTGACGACGCGGACGACCACCGCCTCACGGCCGCCGCTTTCGAAGAACTGATCTACCGCATAGGACAGGGTGCTCGGCTGCCACAGCCCGCCGAACACCTGCTGGTAATCGGCGAAGCTGCCCAACTGCACCGGCCGGCTGACCGGGCCCCGCAGCGCGCGACCGACGAACGCCGTCACCGCCGTCGGCAGGCAGCCGATGGCGTGGTCAGAACCGCCACTCTCGGTGACGATGATCCCGTTCCTGTTCGCCTCAGACAATGGCTCGGACCTGGCTGGCGCGGCTCGCGGCGAACCTTAAGCTATCACAAGTGCTTCAACGACGGCCGGCGTCGTTGGCTGGCTGCGCGCGTGCCGTCGGCACCGGATTATCGGAGCCATCCCAGGTGGCGCCGGCCGGGATCCGGTTCTCGACCAGCCGACCGCCGGCCACGAATCCGTCGTAGGTGACGCCGCTGCGCGACACCGGCACCGCCACGCCCCGCGCATCGTTCACGACCTGTTCCGCCAGTTTCAGGTCCACCGTACCGGCGTACGGCTTCGCCCGCTGCCACATCTTGTCGGCCAGCGCCTTGTTGAACCGCGAGCCCTTTGCCGCCTTCGCGGCCTCCGGATGCTCTTCATGCGGCGGGTACGACTGCACGTACAGGCTGTCGCCCTGCCAGCGGTACACCAGCGGCTGGTTGACGACCGTCACCGGCACGCCGACGGCGACCCTGTCGAACAGCGTGGCGATGTCCTCGGGGTAGAGACGGATGCAGCCGTGGCTGGCGCGCATGCCGACACCGGCCGGCTTGTTGGTGCCGTGCATGAGGTAAGTCGGCCAGCCGAGGTTCATCGCAAAGGCGCCGAGCGGATTGTCGGGGCCGGCCGGCACGCGTGCCGGCAGGATGTCGCCGTCGGCCGCATGCTCTTTGCGCACGGACTCGGGAGGCGTCCAGACCGGGTCCTTGCGCTTGGAGACGACCTTGGTGGTGCCGGTCGGCGTGGCCCAGCCGACCATGCCGATGCCGATCGGGTAAGTGATGACGACGCGCGGCTGATCCTTCGCGGGCTTCGGAAAATAGAACAGGCGCAGTGCCGCCAGGTTGACGACGAGTCCCTCGGTCGGAGCGTCCGGCAGCACGAACTGCGTCGGCAGCACGATGCGCGTGCCTTCGCCCGGCAACCAGGCGTCGACGCCCGGATTCGCATTCACCAGCTCGTCGTATCCGAGGTTGTAGCGGCGCGCGATGTCGGCGAACGTGTCTTCCTGGTGCGAGTAGGTGACCTGCAGTTCACCGACCACGCCGGTCGACTTCGGGTCGAACGGGAACGTGTGGGTCGCGACCGGCGCAGCGAGCTGCGGCTTGGGCGGCGGCGCCGGCGGCGCCGGCGGCGGCTGCGGCATGAACAGGCTGCAGCCGGCGAGCGCCAGCAGCGCGGCGGCCGCGAGCGTACGCTGCATCGATCCCGGTCGTGTCCAGATAGGCTTGATCAAGTACATCTCACTCCGCAGCTGCTGTCGTGGTCCGCAGCGTTCAAAGCATGGCGGGCCGATTCGGCAATTCATCCTCGTCGCGACCGCCGGGCAGCGGCGGGAACTGTCTCGCGAGGATCTCCCCGACCTGGCGCACCCCCGCCAGCGCGCCGGCCGCGAATTCTCCCGAGCCGAACAACCGCTCCATCGAATGGCAAACCTCCGACCACTCGTCGGCGCTCACGCGGCCATTGAAGCCGCGGTCGGCGACGATCTCGACATCCTGGTCGGCGAGCAGGACGTAGATCAGTACGCCGTTGTTGGCTTCGGTATCCCACACGCCGAGCGCCGTGAACACCTCCAGCGCCCGAGCGCGTGGCGTCTTGCCGTGGCGGATGGCGCCGGGCTCGAGGCTGCCTTCGAGCGCAAAGCGGATTTCCGCGCTGTGCGTCAACTCGGACGCAGCGACGGCATCCTCGATCGCTGTAAGCGTTGAGGCTGGGAATGCGCGGCCGAGTTCCCGGCGGGTCGCGAACAGGTGTCGGAACAAGCGTGACCAGTTCATGCCGCTCACCATCCGCCCGACGCGCCGCCGCCGCCAAAGCCGCCACCGCCACCGCTGAAGCCGCCTCCGCGGCCAAAGCCACCGCCGCCACCAAAGCCCCCTGGGAAGCCCAAGCCGCCGCCGTGGCCGCGGCTGGACCAGCCGTTGCCGCCCCCGGAACCGCCCGAGCCCCCGCCGATCGAGAACATAAACGCCACGAACCCGGCCAGGGCCGCGATGCCGAGGATGCCGAGCAGCAGCCAGGTGAGGAGCCCGACCACGCCCCCGGTCGCGATCGCGCCACCAACCCGGCCCAGGAAGCGCCGGAGGATCGAGCCTCCGACCAGCGCGAAAATTAGCAGGAACGGCAGCAGGTTGAACAGGCCCGGCACGCCTCGGGACGGTGGGTTCAGCTCGGGCTCCGGCAGCGGCTCGCCTTCGATGACGCGCAGGATGCGATCCACGCCAGTGCTGATGCCGCCGTAATAGTCGCCGCGGCGGAACTGCGGGACGATGTCGCCCTGGATGATCCGATTGGCTGTCGCATCCGGCAGCGCTCCCTCGAGGCCGTAGCCGACCTCGATACGCACCTTGCGATCGTTGAGTGCGACGACGACGATCACGCCGTCATCGACCTTCTTTCGACCGAGCTTCCACTGCTCGACGACACGTATCGAGTACTGCTCGATTTCCTCGGGCTGCGTCGTCGGCACGATCAGCACGGCGACCTGGCTGCCCTTCGACTGCTCGAACGCGCGCAGCTTCGCATCGAGGGACGCGGCCTGGTCGGCCGTGAGCGTACCAGTCAGGTCGGTGACGCGAGCGGTGAGTGGCGGAACGGCCGCCAGTGGCTGTGCCGTAACGGGAACGGCGACGAGCAAGGCGACCGTCGCGGACAACGCGGCCGCCGCAGATCGCAGTGTACGAGCGGGAGAGATTGCGATCACGGGCAGAACGGCGCCCACGTGACGACGCGCGGGCGCAGCACCTGTCTCAGTTCGTCGCCGGGGCCGGCGCCTGCGCCGGAGCCGTGGCGAAGTCCACCGTCGGCGGCTTGGCGATCGCGGCCTCGTTCTCGACCGCGAAGTTCGGCTTCACCTTGTAGCCGAAGACCATCGCCGTGAGGTTGGTCGGGAATTTGCGCACCGTGACATTGTAGTCCTGCACCGACTGGATGTAGCGATTGCGCGCCACGGTGATGCGGTTCTCGGTCCCCTCGAGCTGCGCCTGCAGGTCGCGGAAGTTCTGGTCCGACTTGAGCTCGGGGTATTTCTCGACGACCACCATCAGGCGCGACAGCGCGCTCGACAGGTCGGCCTGCGCCGACTGGAACTGCTGCAGCGAAGCCGGGTCGCTGGCATCGACCTTGACCTGCGTCGCCTTCGCGCGCGCCTCGGTCACGCCGATCAGCACCGCCTGTTCCTGGGCCGCGAAGCCCTTGACCGTATTGACGAGATTCGGGATGAGGTCGGCCCGGCGCTGGTACTGGTTGACGACCTCGGACCATGCCGACTTCACCTGCTCGTCCTGGACCTGGATGGTGTTGTAGCCGCAGCCGGACAGAAACAGGCTTGCCACGGCAAGCAGGATGATCTTGAACACGCGCATCGGACGCTCTCCTGGAATCGACGACCTGTCGGACGGTGCATTATGGGGCGGCGCAGGAAAATCTCCAGACTTGCGCAGGCCGCCCCCTGTGCGGAATCACCAGATCCTGACAACCTGGTCCGCGGGCAGGTAGAGCCCGTCGCCCGGCTGTACACCAAACGCCTTCTGGAAGGCGGGCATGTTGCGGACGATGCCGTTGCAGCGATACTCGCTGGGACTGTGCGGGTCGGTCATCAGCCGCTTGAGCAGTTCGTCGTCGCGGTACTTGCGCGCCCACACCTGCGCCCAGCCGATGTAGAAGCGCTGGTCGCCGGTGTAGCCGTCGATCTCGGGCGCAGGCTGGCCGCCCAGCGCGATCTGGTACGCCTTGTAAGCGACCGCGATGCCCGAGAGGTCACCGATGTTCTCGCCGAGCGTCAGCTGGCCATTCAGGTTCTTGCCCGGCAGCGGGCTGAATGCCGAGTACTGCTTCACCAGTTCGCCGGCGCGCGCCTCGAAGCGCTTGTTGTCCTCCTCGGTCCACCAGTCGCGCAGCACACCGCGGCCGTCGAACTTGCGGCCCTGGTCGTCGAAGCCGTGGCTGATCTCGTGCCCGATCACGGCGCCGATGCCGCCATAATTGACCGCGTCGTCGGCGTTCATGTCGAAGAACGGCGGCTGCAGGATCGCCGCCGGGAACACGATCTCGTTGGCGAGCGGGTTGTAGTAGGCGTTGACGGTCTGCGGCGTCATGCCCCACTGCGTGCGGTCCACGGGCTTGCCGATCTTGGCGAGCTCGCGCTTCGTGTTCACTTCGCGCGCGCGCGTGACGTTGCCGACCAGGTCGCCGGCCTGGACCTGCAGTCCCGGGTACTCCTTCCACTTGGTCGTGTAGCCGACCTTGACGGTGAAATGGCGGATCTTGTCCTCGGCGGCCTTGCGCGTATCCGGACCCATCCATTCAAGGTCGGCAATGCCGGCATCGAAGGCCTTCAGCAGGTTGGCCACCAGTTCGTCCATGCGACGTTTCGCCTCCGGCGGAAAGTGCCGGCGCACGTATTCCTTGCCGAGCAGGTCGCCCACCGAACCTTCCAGTTCGTCGAGCGCGCGCTTCCAGCGCGGCTTCAGCTCGGGCGTACCCGAGAGCGTGTGCCCGTAGAACTCGAAGTTCTCCTGCACGAAGGCACTGCTCAGGTACGGCGAGTAGGTGTCGATGACGCGCAACTGCAGGTAATCCTTCCACGTCGCCAGCGGCGCGTCGCCCAGCGCGCGGCCGACTTCCTTGAAGTAGTCGGGCTGGCCGACGACCAGCTGCCCGCGCTCGGCGACGCCCATGCCGGCGAGCCAGCGCGACCAGTCGATGCCGGGCGTGGCCTTCGTGGCCGCGTCGACGTCGAACGGGTTGTAGAGCTTCTCGATCTCGCGCATGCGCACCGCCGGCCACGAAGCGCGGGCGAGGCGCGTCTCGAACGCCATCACCTGCTGCGCGACGCGATCGGCGTCCTTGCGGCCCGCCAGCGTGAAGACCCTGGCGATGTGCGCCTGGTACGCGGCACGGATTTCCTTGAAGCGCGCGTCGGTCGCGAAATAGTAGTCGCGCTCCGGCAGCCCGAACCCGGACTGCGTCAGCCAGACCGTGTTCACGTCGGGGTTCTTCGCATCGGCGAACACGTCGACGTCGATGAAGTTGTCGATGCCGAGCAACTGTGCGCGCGCGAGGTAGTCGAGCAGCTGCCCGCGATCCTTGATCGCGCCCACCCTGGCGAGTTCGGCCTGCAGCGGCTGCAGCCCGAGCTTCTCGGCCTGCGCCTCGTCCATGAAGCTCGCGTAGTAGTCGCCGATCAGTTGCTGGTCGGAGCCCGCGGGCGCGCGGGCGGCAGCGTCTTCCTCGGCGATGGCGCGCAGGTTGCGCTCGGCGCCATCGATGAGCACCGTGAATGCGCCGTAGTTCGACTTGTCCGCCGGGATCTCGGTCTGCTTGAGCCAGGTCCCGTTGACGAATCGGTACAGGTCGTCCCGCGGGCGGACGCTGCGATCGAAGTTGCCGAGCATGAGCCCGGACGGGCGCGCTGCCGCGACTGGCGCCGGTGCCGGGGCCACCACCGTAGCCGGAACCGGTGCCGGGGCCTCGGGTGCACTGGCGCAGGCCGCGAGCGTGAGCAGGCACGTAATCGGCAGTGACCAGCGAATCATCATGGATGCTCCATGGGTGAATTGGGGCTGCACGGCACCCCGGGCGGGGCCGGCGAAGTGGGGGCGGATTATAGTGGAATCAGGCCTGGCCGACCCTCAGGTGGATTGGCCATGCGACGAGGCGTGCGCCGCCGTCGGCAGGCCACAGGGGCGCGAGGCGCCGACGCAGGTCAGGCAGCGGGTCGTGCTGGTCATTGGCGTCCTTGTAGCGCTGCACCGACGACCAGGTGGCGAGATATCCGATGATCTCGTCCAGTCCCCAGCGGGTTTCAAGCCGGAACGGCGGTGCGGGCCGCTCGCGCCAGGGGAACGGCAGCGTGCGATATCCCTCCTCGACGTAACGGCGCTCGGGAGGCCAGAACCGCCCGACCGTCTCCGTATAGAAGCGGTCGATGACTGCGTCCACCGTCGCATCGACGCGGAATTTCTCGTAGGTCCAGACGGCGACGACTCCATCCGGGGCCAGCACCCGACGGCATTCCCCGTAGTAGCGGGCGAAGTCGAACCAGTGCACGGCCTGCGCCGCCGCGACCAGCGCGACGCTCGAGTCCGCGACGGGCAGGCGCTCGACCGTGCTGCAGACGTAAGCGACACGCGGATGACGCGGCGCGCGCGTGAGTTGGCTGGCGCTCGCATCGATCGCGACGACCGCATCGAATCGATCCGCCAGTGCGACCGCCGCCTGGCCGTTGCCGGTCGCGCAATCGACCGCGACGCTTCGATCGGGCGCGCAGGACGCCACGAATTCGATCAATGCGGGCGGATAGCCGGGACGATAGCGGCTGTAGGCCGCCGACTGCCGCGAGAAATGGTCCTTGAACGTGTCCATGTCGACTAGAATCGCCGCTGCTTCAGTGCCAGCCCCGGGCCGCAATCATGCACGCAATCGAAGTCGTCGACATCGCGCACGCGATCCAGCTGGCGCTCGCGCCGGTATTCCTGCTGTCCGGCATCTGGGTGTTCCTCGGCGTGCTCACCAATCGGCTGGCGCGCGTCGTCGATCGCGGGCGGACCATGGAAAAGGAACTGCGCCGCGTGGCCCTCGTGGATCACACGCGCGTCCGTGGACAACTGCGGGTGATCGCCAAGCGCGCCCGCTACATCAACATCGCAATCACGTTGGGTACCATCGCTGCGCTGCTGGTCGCCCTGGTCGTCGCGCTGCTGTTCGTCAGTACCTTCGTGCCGATCAACCTGGCACCGCCGCTGGCGCTGCTGTTCGTGCTCGCGATGATCTCGCTGGTCGCCGCGTTCATCAGCTTTCTGATCGAGGTGAGGATCGCGATTGCTGCGCTCAGGATCGGCGACAACTGAACGTGCCGGGCATTACCCACCAGTAAAAAGGCCCCGGGCCAGGGGCCCGGGGCCGAAAAGCGGACTTTGGTCGAAGGGGAAGGGAAAAGTCCGCCTAGGGATCGATGATCGGGCGCTGCGGTTCAGTGCAACCTCGCCCACTGCAGCACCTTGACGTCCTGCGCCGGGCGGCCGAAATTGCGCGCGATGATGCGCACGGCTTCCTTGTGCTCCCGGCCGAGACGCGGCTGCCCGTCGAGTTCGACCACGCCACGGTATTCCTGCATGCCGCTAGGATCCGGCTGGTCGACCAGGAAATGGGCGTAGTACTTGACCGTCATGGCTGGCACGCTACCGGCGGGTTTGGCGACGATCCGTGACCCTGTCCACACAATTCCCGGCTGCGCAAAGGACACTCCAGAAACATGACGCGGTACCGCCGAGCGCAGCCTGCGGGCTCCAAGTACGCGACGGCCGACGGGGCCCGGCGCCTGAAGGAAGAACTTGATTTGCTGTGGCGGGTGCAGCGGCCGCAGGTCACGAAGGCTGTGGCGGAAGCCGCCGCGCAGGGCGATCGCTCCGAGAACGCGGAGTACATCTACGGCAAGAAGCAACTGCGCGAGATCGACCGCCGGGTGCGCTTCCTGCGCAAGCGCCTGGAGGGGCTCATCGTCGTGAGCCGCCCCCCGGACGACCGCTCGCGGATATTCTTCGGTGCCTGGGTGCGGCTCGAGGACGAGACCGGCCGCGAAAGCCAGGTGCGCATCGTCGGTCCCGACGAGATCGACCCGGCCCGACGTTATGTGAGCATGGATTCGCCGCTCGCCTGCGCGCTCATGCGTCGGCACGCTGGCGAGGAAGTCACGATCGAAGTGCCCGGCGGGAAGATGACGTACGTGGTAACGGAAGTGACCTACGAGGAAGGGGACTAGCGGACCATCCATGGAAGGGGCCTTCGTTCTTGAGGGCCAAGGGCGCGTCGAGGCGGGGCACCGAACCCAGCCAGGCTGGGGCGGTGGCTGAAAGATCTACGCCGCAACTAAACCGCGGCAAAGTTGCGTAAAGCGGACATCGAAAAGGGAATACCGACCCAACACGGACGTCGAATCAGGAGCGGTTCTACTTCGTTTCGTTGACGTACATCTCGTACGACTTCCCTCGGTCATCTGTAGCGACCATTCGCTTGCGCTCCCCAGCTGGCCGTACAAACGCCATCCGAGTAATCGCACTGGGGTCCACATTGTGGTGTTGCAAATGTTCGCGCAGGCGCGATATTCGTCGAAAGAATTTGCAGAATCGAACGTACGCGAAATGAGTCGCGAGTTTTCACACAGTCTCGACCCGAAGCAGCCTGTCTACCTTTGGGAGGCGGACGTTCAATTGATATTGGCTGCGCTGCGCCGTCCCGCCCCGCGTTTGTCTAGCCGCCGTGTGTTCCTTGGCGATCCTCGCTCCGAATTGGGCATTCCCCACCCAACTTGTTAGGCTTCCCCGGGGTAGCCAACAAGAAGCGAATCACCGTTGTCTTTCGTCAATGAGCTGAAGCGCCGCAACGTCATCCGCATCGCGGGGCTGTACCTCGTGGGAGCGTGGCTCATCGTGCAGGTGGCAAGTACCATACTGCCGGCCTTCGATTGGCCAGTTTGGGTGCTGCGCACCGTGATTACGGTGCTGGCGATCGGCTTTGTCCCGGCGCTGATCTTCGCCTGGGCCTTCGAACTCACTCCGGAGGGCTTGCGACGAGAATCGGACGTCGAGCGTGCCGAGTCCATTGCCCCGCATACCGGCAAGTCGCTCGATCGCATCATCATGGTCGTGCTCGCGCTGGCGGTCGGCTACTTCGGCTTCGACAAGTTCGTGCTGTCACCACAGCGCGAAGCCGCGCTGCAGCTACAGAAGACCGCGGAAGTGGCCGCCGCCCGCAAGGAGGGTCACAGCGAGGCGCTCATCGAATCGTATGGTAACAAGTCGATCGCGGTGCTGCCGTTCGTGGACATGAGTCCTGGCAAGGACCAGGAGTATTTCTCCGACGGTATCGCTGAGGAACTGCTCAACCTGCTGACGAAGGTTCCGCAGCTTCGTGTGATCTCGCGCGCCTCGGCATTCTCGTTCAAGGGAAAGGACATTGGAGTACCCGAAATCGCAAAGCGTCTGAACGTGGCCCATGTCCTGGAGGGTTCCGTCCGCAAGAGCGGCAACAAGGTGCGCGTAAGTGCGCAGCTTGTCGACGCGCGTTCGGACACGCAGCTGTGGTCCGAGACCTGGGATCGCGAGCTGAATGACATCTTCGCCGTGCAGGACGAAATCGCCGCGGCCGTGGTGGGGCAACTCAAGATCCAGTTGCTGGGGGACGCGCCGAAGTCGAAGGCTGTGAAGCCCGAGGCCTACGCGCTCTTCCTGCAGGCCCGTGCCTTGAGCAACCAGGGGACAACCGCGAATTACCAGCAATCCGAGATGCTGTACGAGCAGGCGCTTGCCATCGAGCCGGATTACGCCGCCGCCTGGACCGGCCTATCCGTGAACTACTTCCGCATGGTCGGCGCGGGATCGCTGACCGCTGAGAAGGGTTACGGTCTCGCCCGCGTTGCTGTCAACAGGGCGATCGCGATCGACCCGGGCTATGCGCGGGCCTATGCCCAATCCGGGTGGCTGACCATTTACCAGGACAACGATCTCGCCGCCGCCGCGGAATACCTCAAGCGCGCCCTAGCGTTGGAACCAACGGATTCCTTCAGTATCGGCAAGGCCGCCGCGCTGATGTACAACCTCGGGCGGCTCGATGAGGCGATCGCGCTGGGAGAGTACGAGGTTGCTCGCGATCCCCTGTATGCACCGGGTCATTCCAACCTGGCAACGAGGTATCTCACCGCAGGCCGCCTGGACGAAGCAATCGCGTCATACCGGACGGTGTTGCGCCTGAGTCCGGGGTTCTATGGCGCCCAGGCGGGAATGGGCGCGGCGCTGCTGCTGCAAGGTAAAGGCGAGGCCGCTTTGGATGCCATGCAGACGGAGAACAACGAGGTCGAACGGTTGCTCGGCCTCGCCATGGTCTACCACGCGCTGGGTGATAAGGCCGAATCAGACCGGGCCCTGGCCAGGTTGATCTCAGTCTACGGGCGGGATTTCCCAGGCGATGTCGCCTACGTGATGGCCTACCGCGGCGAATTCGATCGTGCCTTCGAATGGCTCCAGAAGGCTGTTCAATTCAAGGATACAGGCCTCCCGGAAGCCGTCTTCCTGCCCTTTTTTGACAACATTCGCAGCGATCCCCGCTGGCTGCCGTTCCTGCGCAAGATCGGCAGGGCACCGGAACAGCTGGAAGCCATCAAGTTCGACGTGAAACTGCCGAAATAGCCGCGACGCGGACAGTACGTCTGTTTCGCGACTATCCCTCGCTCGAATGACTGCTTGCGACGAGATCCGTGTGGATCCGCTCCTGGTCGGCTGTTCGTAAGCGATCAGGCAACCGCGTTCTGGCGTTCAATGGTTCGAGGTGTGGCTGACGGCAATGCGGTCTTGGCGTTCCACGGCAGCATTGCCTCGTAGTCTTCGACGGTCTTTAGGTAAGGCAGTCGCTCGAACAGCAGCGACAGGTACGCGTGCGGCTCGACCCCGTTGGCTTTGCAGGTTTCGATCAACGAATACAGGTTTGCGCTCGCGACGGCGCCCTTCACGGTATCGCTAAAGAGCCAGCCTTTGCGTCCGATGACGAATGGCCGGATCGCGTTCTCACAGCGGTTGTTGTCGAGCGGCACCTCACCGTGGGTCAGAAACGTAGTCAGCTTCGGCCATTGGCCGAGCGTGTAGTAAACGGCCTTGCCGAGTCGGCTCTCGGGTAGCACCTTCGGGGCGAGCGCCTCGAGCCAGGCGTGGAACCGCGCGACGATCGGCGCTGAGAGCCGTTGGCGTATCTCGACCCGGTGCTGCGGCGTTACGGGATGATCGCGGTCCCAGAGCGGCCGCTCGACGCGGTAGAGCTCGCGGATCATCTCGAGCGCGGCCTTCGCCTGGCCGGTCTCGGTCGGCTGTGCCTTCCTGGCCTCGTCGAACTTCCTGCGGGCATGCGCGAGGCAGCCGGCGTGCACGAGCTTGAGCGCGGCGGCGGCGCTGTCGTAGGCGGCATAGCCGTCGGTGAGCACGATGCCTCGGTAGCCGTCCAGCAGTCGCATCGGCACGGCGCCTCCCCGGGAGGCGTCGTAGTCGAAGAGCACGCTGCGTCGGCCGGGTGGGCCACTCGCTCGGACCCACATCCAGTGATCCGCGGTCGGCGCTTTGTCGCTGTTCAAGACCTGGAGCCGCGTCTCATCGCAGTGGATGAGCGGATCCTCCAACATCTGTTCCTTGAGCAGGTTGATCAGCGGCACGACGTGGGTGGCGCCGAGCCGGATCATCCAGCCGGCCATCGTCGCCCGGCCGAGCGTGACGCCGAGCCGGGCGAACTGCGCTTCCTGGCGGTAGAGCGGCAGGCCGTCGACGAACTTGGCCGTCGTGATATGCGCCAGCAGCGAGGGGGTGGCCAGGCTCTTCGGAAAGAGCGCCAACGGGACCGGAGCGATCTTGACGCCGTTGCGGCAGCACGGACAGGCGTACTTCGGCCGGATGTTGCGGATCACCCGCAGCTGGGCCGGCTTGAAGTCGAGCTGCTCGGAGCTCTCCTCACCGATCCGCTCGAGCGCCGTGCCGTCGAGCGGGCAGACCTTCTCGGTCTCCGGCAGGTCGTGCAGCACCTCGACCCGCGGCAACGCGGCCGACAACGGCTTGCGACCGCGCTTGACCCGCTCGTGCGCGGGAATCTTCACCGTCTGCGGCGCCGACTCCGCGGCCTGCGCGAGCGCCTCGGCCTCGTTAAAGAGCCACGCCTGGTCCGGGTTGCGATCCTCGCTCGGCGTCTGCTCCGAGGAGCGTCCGAACAGTTGCGCCTTCAGCCAGCGGTTCTCTTCCTCGAGCAACTGGATCCGTTCCTCACGCGCCTGGCCGCGTGCTTCGAGCGCCGCGTGCCGCGCCATGACAGCTTCGATGTCGGTCGGTGTCGGACGCTGCGGCGCGAGTGAGTTCACGCCCGGAATTATATCGCATCGCGATCCGCTGCAATCAATTAAACACCGAGAAATGCAGCACTTCGTGCGCCTTCATCCGCCACACATCGTAGCCATCGAGCAGCCAGTTGAGCTGCTCGCCGGTGAGCGTGAGCACCGCCTCCGCGCTCGCTCGCGGCCAGTGAAACCGCTGCTGCTCGAGGCGCTTGTACCAGACGATGAAGCCGTTGCGCTCCCACACCAGGATCTTGAGCTTGTTGCGCCGCGCGTTCACGAACACGAACATCGATCCCGACAACGGATCCTGCCGCAGCACCTCCTGCGCCAACAGTGACAAGCCGTCCATCTGCTTGCGCATGTCGACGGGCGCGCGGTGCAGGTACACCTGTTCGATGCCACGGTCAGGTCGCAGCATCCCGCCGCCCCGCCAGCACTGCCGAGAGCCACGCCGCCGCTGGCCACTCCCCGCACTCGATCACCCATCCGCCGGCATGCACCAGCCGGCACACCATGCCACCGCGCGGCGTCGACCGCGGCGCCTCGGGCACCGCCGCCGCACTCACCACGCGCACCGGCAGGAAGCGGCTCGCGCGCTGGTGCGCTCGCGGTGACCTCGGCAGCACACCGCGGGCGCGTAGCCCTGCGATCGCGTCGTAGAGCTCGCGTACCACCAGCCCGTGTCTTTGCGCGTAGTCGCTCAGCGACAGGCCCGCGCGCTGCGCCGCCTCCAGCGCCTCCTTCCCCCGTCGCTGCTTGTCCGTCATCCGCACCGCCATGTCGCACCTCCACCTCACCTGGGCAGGCAGCGTGCACGGCCAGCGATCAACACGAAAGAACGTGCTTCGCTAATCGCTTAC